>ERZ773028.373-NODE-373-length-37125-cov-18.995738_pt1 | contig 37125 bp, 30 predicted proteins | sample MGYA00511123_ERZ773028 | MGnify/ENA primary metagenome ERZ773028 (study PRJEB29015, sample SAMEA2738134) | human oral metagenome | biome: human oral; feature: human-associated habitat; material: saliva | place: China | collected 2206 ... | reverse complement strand
CGGTCAATTTTTCCTTACAACAACAAAGGTAAAAATTAATCGAGCTTAAAGAGAATTTCTACTCTTTTTCTTTCACTGCAAAGATAAAGAGGGGCTTGGGGAGGCATTGTTTCTGAACTATCTTTACATTTCCTCCCCCTTATTTTTTATTCTTCCTCCCCCACCCTTCTTTTCCTCTCTTTGTAACCCTTAGATTCTCAATGAGTTACAGTTGGTGTTGTAAAAGGGCATGTTTTGCATTGCAAAAGGGCGTCTTTTACATCTCAAAAGGGCATCTTTTACCGTGCAAAAGGTGCTCTTTTACAACCCGAAAGAGCATCTATTGAATACCAATCATGAAAAATCTTGTCAGCAACTGTTTCTTCCCATTCTCCGAAATGTACTGAAAAGTATTCCAACCGCTTATCCTCACCTACTCATCGCAGTCCACAACACCAACTTCCCTCCGTCGTCTTACAGTGGTTAATGTGTCCTTTCTTTTTCCTGCTGGTAGTGATGTTAATTCTAATTTATTCGATTCACGCTATTTTAGGGGCCACAAAGTTTATGATGTTTATCACTGGTGAGCAACTTTAATACAGTTTTTTCAAAAACACTTCTTGATATAAATAGTCAGTATTTGTCATTAATAAGTGACAATTAGATTGAGGGACTCTCTGCAATTTTTTAACCTGTATGTTGTACACGAATGTAAATAGATTTTAAAATATAGCTTGTTTATTACATCTTTTATAATAGGGAGAATCCTAATATTTTGATCAAAGTATATCAAATGTGCTGTAAAATATTTGCGAATCATAATTTAATGTATTAACTTTGCAGAAAATCAACATGTGTCTACTTTGTAAAGTAACATTATATTATAACTTAAAACACACATTATTATGAAAAAAAAGTCTAATCGTTCTCCTGCTCCTTCCTATCTTGATTGTATTAATTTGTTCTAATAACGATGATTATTTGATCTATTAGACTATTGATTAGTCTTTTAAAGAGTTTCAAACATGCATTCATATTTCCATTATATTTACTTTTATTGTACTTGTTGATAACATTAAATAGTATAATAAAGTACTCTGCTAGATACTATTTCCGTGACATATGTAAGTTTGAAGCATTAGCTAACACCAATATTTTGCAACGTATCAGTTAATAATTAAATAAAGATTTTTGATGAAAATGAAGAGTATTTTTACTTTCGCACTTCTTTTTGTGCTAATTACTGTTTGTCATGCACAAACAACAAAATTCGCAATGACCTTAGGTACAGACTTGGGTCTATCTGGTAAGAACTATAAGATTGTAACTCCTAATGTATCTGCTTCTTATGATATCACACCACGTCTGTCAGCTGGTGTGCGAGCAGAAGACGCAATTACGTTGATGAAAGCGCAAGGTGTGAAATCTTATGATCAGCTTTTCACACTTGGTGGTCAGGTTGCTTATGATGTTTGTCATTTTATGTCAATTATTAATGTGCAGGCACGTGCTATTGTTGGACATACGATAGGCGGTGGACATGATCGAGGCTATATGTATTATCAGGGCGGTATTTATACTGCATCCGCTAAGAAGGACGGCGTTCGCTCTGAGATAGGATTGGGCGTTAGATACAATGATTACAGAGGTGATTTGTATAAGGATAAGGCAGTATTCTTTGTCTCTTATGCCGTAGTGTTGAGATAATCCACGCTTATTTCATCATGGGGCTGAACTTATTTATGGTTCAGCCCCTTTTTTCTGGTAAAGTTTTTGCGCAGTACAAGCTCATCCTTCTTCCTTTTTCAATAAGGAACTTACAAGCATTTTAACAGTAAATCATCATCCCCAACCCATCCCGCCAGGCACATCCCCTCCTTCGGAGGGGCTTGGGGAGGCTCTGCTTCTCTCTCTATTTTATTTCGGAGGGTCTTGGGGAGGCTCTCTTTTCATTTTTCAAATATTTCCGTCCACTCCCCCACTCGCTCGCAAATATTGAAAATATGAGCACGTTATTTTCCGTCAAAATACCCCTTTTTTGTCCTTCACTGCAGCAGCAGCTGCTTCAGTCGACCAATTCATTACTTTTTATTTTCTCTCTTCTCTTTCCCTTAACTGCTTCTTCCTATCCTCCTTCCGTTGTTTCTTCTTTACCAATTTCACCCGATCGTCATGCTTCTCTATATGCGCATAATAATATAAATATATATAAACGGATTAATTTATTTACGTTTTTGTGGTTTTATTTCTTATATTATTTATCCCTTTCTATAAAGATGTATATAATTAAAAACATGATTAATTACTTATGTTGTTATATTTATGCATGAAAGCATATAAGTATAAATATATAAATACATTGTTGTATGCTTGTTTACTTGTTTATGTATTTATATCAATATCTATTTGTATGATAGTATAAAAGAATAAATAATTAAATACATATTGTGTGTTTATGTCTCGTTATACCACTTGTGTATATAAATATATAAACAAATAATATTTTGTGTTTGGTATTTATTAGGAATCTATTTCGCTCTGGTTTAATTCCTTTTTCTTTTCTTCTTTGTCTTCTTTTCTCCAGGCTTTTTGGCTCATTATTGAATAGTTTGTATGTGTTTCATGTGTGTTTTACTGTTTAATACTTCCCTTTTCTTGTTTACTCCCTACTTGTTTTCTCTTCTTCTTGTTATATAGTTGCGCCTAATGGGACTTAAATGCTTGATTGCTTGTTTTATATATAATAATGTGTTTATATAATATTGTGTGGTTTTTAAGTTGTTGCCGTTCGAATAGTGTTGCCTTTTAAGACTTCTCTTGTGCTATTCCTTGACTCCTTGGATGCTCTTTCGTTTTTCTCTTTGTCCTGAAGAGTTTGCTGCTTTAGTTTTTATAATTACTTATAAAGTATTTGTTATTAATATATTATATATTTATACTTTTAATTATTTATATCTTAAATAGTCTTTTTTGTCATACTCAGCTGCAGCTTTATACCGCTTTCTCAGCCCTGTTTGGTTCGCTTTTAAGCTTTTCACAAGTAGTCTTCCCCACTCCATTGCTGATGAAACGTCTTTTTCTTTTCCTCTGATCCTGTTTCCTTTCTCTGTATTTGGCATCCCTTCTTGTTTGCCCTCTCTGTCTTATATGTTCCGTTATTCGTTTCTTTTTAGCGTTTCTTCTTTTTTGTATTTACTTCTTTCCTCCTCTTAACATGCTGACAAATAGTTTTATATATATTTATTTGTTTATCTAAATATGTCTGATAGCTGGTTATCCTGACCGAATTATGCTATCTTTTTCTTTTAGTATTTCCTTACTTTATTTGCCTTTCTTCCTGCTCATGTGAGCTTTGTCGGTGCCCTTCCGTTCTCCTTTTGATCATTTGTTGGCTGCTCCTGACATATTCCTTTGGGTATAGTGCAGGATAAGTCACTCTTCTCGGTCTTTTTATCTCTTGTTCCTTCGGTTCTAATAGCAGTATAATTCGTATTTATTTATATGTTTAGATGAATGCTTGTTTATATAAAGTGCGTTTGTTTTACTGTGTTTTGGTGTTGAAATACATAAATATATAAATAATTATTAGATTTTGTTTTATCATAATTCTTCTCGTTTTTCTTCTTTTGTTTGCTTCTCTTTTCTCTTTGTTTGTTTCCTTAATAAGATAAATATATAAAAGTATAAGTATGTGGAAATGTATTTAATCTTTTACTTTTTTCTCTTTTTATTTTTATCATTAAAAACATTTGAATGTATTTGTTTGTTTCAATAATTAAGTGTATATTTGCATGTGTATAAATATAATGGCGCATTTATGTGCTTATTTATCTGAATCTATTTAAATATAAATATATAAATGAAGATTAAAAAGTTCCTTGTTAGCGGTTTTCAGGGTGAGACATTAAACTGGGCAATAGGACTTTTGGTGGCTTTCAGTCTGGTTAGTATGATTGACCATTGGACTGGAACGCCGAATGATGGACAGAGTTCTTTCGTTGAAGCCTTTGCTACGATGCAGAGTGCATCGCCCATTCAGATTGCTGAAGCAGTGTTGCTCTTAGCCACTCAGTTGACAATGTGGGAAATGCTTCGCAGATGTTTGCATAAGTCGGGACACTTCTTCTTGCAGTTGGCAGTGATCGTTCTGATGGTTTTGTCGCTTCTTGTGACGGGCGTCTCTTGTTATCCTGTCAGCGACGTGACGGCAGATGGTAATCTTGTTCCAGCCATGTCGCACACGGAAATGGTGCTGCGTAACATCCTGGACAATAGTTATATTGCGATATTCTTTACCAATCTGTTTCTTGGAATAGGGCTGATTCGGAAGTTCCGCGGTATGATTCGCCTTTACGGTTGGTCGGTTTTCGTTTGTCCGTTGCTCACTTCACTTTGTAATTTCACTTACCTCTATATATATAATAATGTGGGGGGTGTGACGATGACAGCCATTCAGACTTACGGAACGATCTTCACTTTGATTGGTTTCGTGCTTAGCTTGCTGCCATTTATTGCGCTTCGTGCTTCGATGACGACAGAGATTACGGAGGAGGAGATAGCCAATTCCGACCTGAATGCTTATCATTGATGCTCTGAAGGCAGCCTGATTTTGCTTTGATTGATGAATATTGGTGATTTAAAGGCTTTTATTTCTCTCATATTTTCAGTATTTACGGGCAAATGGCGGGGCGCTTGGAAATATCGCAAAAATGAGCCTTGATAGAGTAGGGGGTACTTGACAAAATGAAAGTTTATGGTACGTTTGTTTGTGAATTGTTACATAAAATGATGCACACGAGTACTTATTAAGATATGAAACATAGCAAAAAGTTAACTTTTTTACCTGTAAGAAGATTCGAGGAAAACCTCTCAACGGGGCTTTCAACACTCTTTTTTCTCGGTGTTTTGGTTGATTTGTTAGCACTTTTCAGTCAATCAGACATCATCAACGGTGGAATTTTCACTGCAGAACAGAACACAACAGCCGATTATATATCAGCTTCTTCTGAGCTTTTGGTCGGTTTCTCTTTGGCAGGAATCGCCTTTTTGTTGGGTCATATCACGGGTAGAGTAGGGAAAAGGAGCTTCAGATGGCGCAAAGTGAGTTGGCTTTCTTCCATTTTAGGTTGCACTTTGGCTTGCGCTTCATTGTGTAGTAAAGTTGGATTGTTCTACTTTACCGATGAAGACTCTGACCTTTTCTCTTTCTTTGATGGTGCCAGTACACTGTTCTGGATGATAAGTCTGCTCGCTTATTTCCTTGTTTTGGTGATGATGAGGGGTTTATCAACCGACCGATTGTACCATTTAGCCAACCGAGCGTTGGTCTTTTCGATTCTGCTTCTACTCTTTGTGGGAGGTTTCCTGCTCCCTATTCTTCTCTTTAACTTGTCCTTGACAGTTTACTTAGTGGTAGCTTTGGTGTATGTTCTGTTACTTTCAGTACTTGGAATGACGTGGAGAAAAATCCTTTCTTCGTCCTCTTTCCATTCAGAAGAGGAGGAATCGGAAGACAAAAGGGCTAAAGGAGCATCCTATGAAGCATATACATAGGTTTTTATGTTATTACTTTAAGGTGTAGAAACATAAGAATATAAAGGCTTGAAAATAAGAAAATATAAATATATAAATAATGAAAAATAGGAAAATAGTATTTGCAAACCAGAAAGGTGGAGTAGGGAAGAGCACGCTGTGCATCCTCTTTGCCAACTATCTTGCATGGAAAGGGAAGTCCGTATGCATAATAGATACCGACCTACAGAAGACCATTCTCATGCAACGCCAGAAGGATACACAGATCTATGAAGACTGGGATGAACCTTATAACGTACAGGATTTCGATGTCACCGACCCCGAAACGATGCAGCAACTTATGGATTCTGCAGCACAAGTGGATGGCTATGTGCTCTTCGATTCACCAGGTAACATCAGTGAAGACGGTCTGGCGCCACTCTTTGTGGATGCTGATTTCATCGTTTGTCCGTATGAATACGAAGACAAAACACTTGATTCTACGGGCGTTTTCGTACAGGTTCTCAACGCCTTACGCGAACATAACCCACAGATGCATGCGCAAATCTTCTTCGTTCCGAACCGCATTGACCCTCGCATCGGTACTGCTGATGAGCAGATGATGTGGCGTGAGACAGATGATCTCTTCGGAAAATTCGGAAAGGTTACACCCGTTGTGAACAGTAGGGCAGCGCTGAAAAGAACGAATACCTTCGAGCTTTTGGCAACACAACGTGATGCTGTGAAGAAAGCTTTTGAGTATATGATAAAGAAAATGAAGTAAGAATAGATAAATTAACTATGGCAAAGAAAAAAACAATGGTTGTGATGCCTGGTGGACTTGCTGGTCTGGCACATAACGCACAGAGAGGTAGCGATAGCCCATCGGCAACAAATAACGACGAGAACGCTGCAGCTGAAGAGGCTAAGAAGGCTGAGCAGGCAGCTGCTGCAGAGGCAGAACGCATGGCAGCAGAGCAGGCAGCAGCAGAAGAAGCAGCAAAGAAAGAGGCTGAAGCAAAGGCAGCTCAGCAGCCTATTCAGGCTGAAAGCTTCACACGTCATGCTGCACAGATGACGCAAAATGACGTCAAAGACCGTACAGCACCAGCTGCAAAGAAGCTCCCAAAGGCTGAAGGACGACAGTTGGCACGTGAATATACGATAGCAAAAGACAGTGGTGAAGACAGCTGGCAGCTGTTTCTCGACCTCGCTCGGGACTATAAAGCGCGTGATTCAAGGCTTGCAACGGTGTATATTGACTCCGATCTGAAGAGCGTTCTCGACCGTTTGAAGTCGGCATCAAGCATCAAACTGCCTTCAACAGCACTGCTTAGCGCCATCGTAGCACGCTTCGTTTTCGACCACGAGAAGGATATTAAGAACGCCATCTTTGGTGAAAGTCTGCTGTAAGAGATATGGCTGACACTGCAGGAGACGGTAGAATTTCCCTGTTTTGTCTGTAAAATTGAACAGTAAAGGTAGTGTCTGACATTGTAGGAAACAGTGAATCTTCCCTGCTTTGTCTGCAAAATTGAACAGTAAAGGTGGTGGCTGATGCTGCAGGAAACAGTTTCAGAGCAGCTGACAGGGCAATCCTGACGGGTCATATCAGCCCAGAAAGCATTTAAAAGGGAGTGGGATCCTTTGCATTATGCAAATATTTCACTACTTTTGTAACAGTAAAGAATTAAGCGAAAGATATGGAACCATTGGCTGAACGCATGCGCCCCCACACGCTCGATGAGTACATCGGACAGCAACATCTCATAGGGGAAGGAGCTGTACTGAGGCGTATGATAGACTCAGGACACATATCATCGTTCATTCTTTGGGGACCTCCCGGTGTCGGGAAGACCACCCTTGCGCAGATCATAGCACATCGTTTGGAGACGCCTTTCTATACTCTCTCTGCCGTAACGAGCGGTGTGAAGGATGTACGAGACGTCATTGAGAGGGCACAGAGCGGACGTTTCTTCAACTCCGTGTCGCCCATTCTCTTCATAGATGAGATTCATCGGTTCTCCAAATCACAGCAAGATTCACTCTTAGGGGCTGTAGAAAAGGGAACAGTAACGCTCATCGGCGCCACAACAGAGAACCCTTCGTTCGAAGTTATACGCCCGTTGCTCTCCCGTTGTCAGCTTTATGTGCTGAAATCATTGGAGAAAGACGACCTCCTGAAGCTCCTTCACCGTGCTATAACGGAAGATGTTGAACTGCAGAAACGTGACATCCGCCTCACTGAGACGGCTGCTTTGTTGCGTTACAGTGGGGGAGATGCACGCAAACTGTTGAATATCCTTGACCTCATCGTCAGTGCTGAAGTTGGCAAAACAGTGGAGATCACGGACGAGATAGTTGAAGAACGGCTGCAACAGAACCCCTTGGCATATGATAAAGGGGGCGAAATGCACTACGATATCGTGTCGGCATTCATCAAATCGATACGTGGTGGCGACCCAGATGCGGCACTTTACTGGATGGCGCGTATGATTGAAGGAGGCGAAGACCCACAGTTCATTGCACGACGGGTGGTCATCAGTGCCTCGGAAGACATCGGGCTAGCCAATCCCAACGCCCTTCTGCTTGCCAATGCAGCCTTCGATGCGGTGATGAAGATCGGTTGGCCAGAGGGCAGGATACCCCTTGCTGAAGCCGTCGTGTACCTTGCCATGTCGCCAAAAAGCACCTCTTCCTACCGCGGAATCAATGCTGCGCTGGCTGAAGTACAGAAGAGTGGCAACCTACCCGTACCTCTTCACCTGCGCAATGCACCAACAAAACTGATGCGAGACCTCGGCTATGGCAAGGAATATAAGTATCCACCCGATTATCCGGGGCACTATGTTAAACAGCAATACATGCCAGACGGACTCACAGATGTCAGCTTCTGGGAGCGACAAGAGAATGATAAAGTAAACAGAAATAATAACAAGTAAAACGTAATAACACACCCCGTAAAACGTAATAGTTTCCCCACAGAATGGTGAAGGCAATCCCATGACAAGCCGCCTGACGCCCGGTTAGCGTGGAGAAGGGCAGGGGAGGGGCTCTTAATCATGAAAATAGTAATACTCGACTGTCATGCAGTCAATCCCGGAGACCTCTCTTGGGATGAGATAAAAGGTCTTGCCGACTGCACCGTCTACGAACGTAGCAAACCCGAAGAGGTGGTGCAAAGGGCGAAAGATGCCGATGCCATCCTTATTAATAAGGTCAATATCACCCGTGAACTGCTTGCACAACTGCCACGGTTGAAGTACATTGGTGAGCTGGCAACAGGTTATAACAACATTGATCTCGATGCTGCTCATGAGCGAGGCATCACAGTTACGAACATTCCGGCATACAGTACGGATAGCGTTGCACAGCATGTCTTTGCACTGTTGTTGAACGTTACCAATCGGGTTGACCACTATGCAGAGGCTACACGTGAGGGAACTTGGAGTCGACAGCTCGACTTCTGCTACTGGGATTCACCGTTGATTGAACTGTCAGGGAAGACAATGGGCATCGTCGGACTGGGTAACATCGGTTGTAAAGTGGCTGAGATAGCCCATGCCATGGGGATGGATATCTCTGCAGCAACAAGCAAAAACAGTAGTGATCTACCAGAATGTATCCGCAAAGTGACCATGGAAGGACTCTTCAGTACATCCGATATCATCACGCTGCACTGCCCTCTTACGGCTGAAAACCACCATATGATCAATGCCAAGACACTGGCAATGATGCGTCCGGGAACGATCCTTATCAATACCGGAAGGGGTGGATTGATTGATGAAGAAGCTGTGGCAGCAGCACTCGAGAGCGGACATCTGCGTGCTTACTGTGCCGATGTGCTGGAACAGGAACCCCCTCGTGCCGACAATCCACTGCTCCGTCAGTCCAATGCCTACATCACTCCGCATGTCGCATGGGCTACACGTGAAGCACGCAAACGCCTGATGGACATCTGTGTGGAGAACATCAAACGCTTCATGGCAGGTGAACCACAGAACGAAGTATAGGTAAAGAGATTTTAAAAGACACTGCAGTGATGCAGCGAAGTAGTTTTTCAATATATTAAATTATGGTATTATGCCACCCGTCAACCCATGGCAAGCGTGTAAGGGGAGGGAGTATCAATCATCTATAATACTGCTGATGCGTGGGAAAGGGCATCCTTGTTCAACCCACACGTAGGCAACACCACAGGCAGACGGGATGTCTATCCTTCCTTTATGGACATTTGATGCACCCAAAGGGGTGGCTTTTTTTCAGGATTATGATATACAACGACCCACAACTTGCACATACACTCCAGGTCATTCTGGAGTTTCTTGGAACTTTCGCATTCGCCATTTCAGGTATCAGACATGCTGCACAGAAGCATTTCGACTGGTTTGGAGGCTACGTCTGTGGCTTTGCTGTCGCCATAGGTGGCGGTACAATCCGTGACAGTATGCTGGGTGTACGCCCGTTCTGGATGACGGATATCATGTATGTTCTATGTACTGCACTGGCGCTTTTGCTCGTTATTCTGTCACGAAAGTGGATAAAACGACTCAGCAATGCCTGGTTTGTGTTCGACACATTGGGCTTGGCACTCTTCACCATAGCGGGTATTCAGAAGACACTCGCACTCGGTCAGCCCTTCTGGGTGGCTATCATCATGGGTTGTATCACGGGTGTGGCAGGTGGAGTGATACGTGACGTACTGCTCAATAACGTGCCCGTCATCTTCCATAAGGAGATCTATGCCGTCGCAAGTGTGACCGGAGGAATTGTCTATTGGGCACTCTTCTCCCTCGGATTGAGCCTTCCGTGGGTTGTCGTCATCACCTTCCTAACAGTCTCTATAATCCGTTTTGTTGCAGTAGGTTACCACATTTCCCTACCAACACTGCATGCTGAGGATGAAAAAAACAAGTAAAAAAGATACGCAAACATTTGGTAGAACCAATAAAAAGCCATACCTTTGCACTCGCAATTCAGCAATAAGCCATTAGTTACATGCTGAATGCAACCATTAACAATGGTTCCGTAGCTCAACTGAATAGAGCACTTGACTACGGATCAAGAGGTTACAGGTTTGAATCCTGTCGGAATCACAAAAGGAACACTCATCTTGAGTGTTCTTTTTTTTTGTGTTTTACGGTTTATGATGCTTACAAACAGGTTGTGAAAGGTCATAAACCGCGTTTCTGTAGACGTCCTGTTATTATCCATCGGTGTGATATTCCGCTTCGTCTTTGTGCTCCTCCCCACCGCTGATGAATGCGCATCAGCGTTGCAATGCAACATACTTTCTTTATTCGAAGACGATGTTAAAGTCCACAAGTACTGCTTTTGGGGATTGACAAGTAAACGGGTTAAATGCGATAAAGCATATTTTCTGACCTTTAAACCTTAGGCCTTTGGAAACTAACCCATGAACTTTTAGCTTTAAAACTTCTTCCTTCCATCTCCCCAACCTCCAGTATTCTGTATCCCGCCAGGCACATCCCTTTCTTGGAAGGGCTTGGAGAGGCACCACCTTTGGACTTAGTGAGGCCGTATTCGAGACTTGTTCAGCCACTCTCTACCCACGGTTTCCTCTCACATCCCCTCCTTTCGGAGGGGCTTGGGGAGGCTCTTTCTCTTTGGTGCGTGCTTTGTTGTTATTTGTCAATTTCTTTCCCTTCTATTTTTCAATCTACGCCCTTTTGCCTTCTAAAAGATGCCCTTTTGCACTGTAAAAGGGCATCTTTTGACGTGTAAAAGGGCATGTTTTGCAACGCAAAAGAGCACCTTTTACAAGCCCTTTTGTAACCCATTGATACTGCGGAGGTTACATAGGAGGTTTTTAATGATAATAAGCTGATTTGCGAACAATAGTACTGTATAATTTGTAAGGGTATTTCGTAGCCTGAATATATACCTGACAGAAGCCTGAAACACACCCGACACAGCCTCTCCCCCGACCCCTCTCCGAAGGGAGAGGGGAGTAATAAGCGGGATACCCCGTTGTGTTTGAGGAGGACGGAGTGAGGAAAAAAAGCCTCTCCCCGGCCCTCTCCGAAGGGAGAGGGGGGATAATTAGCGAGATACCCCGTTGTGTTTGAGAAGGCATAAAACGGTGTTTGAGTGGTTTAAAGAACTGGTTTTAAGGTTAACAAGTAAACGAGTTGCATACTCTAAACTACGAATTCACGAATTGGTAGATAGGTGATTTGCGGGCTATAAACTACGAATTTACGAATTGGTAGATAGGTGATTTGCGGGCTATAAACCACGAATTTGCGAATTGACAAGTAGATGGATTACATGTTATAATATGCGATTTTATGAGTAAAAAATAGGTAGTTTGTGTGTTTCAAGCTATTAGTTCGAGTTCTAAACTCTACAACATCGAGAATTAAACCTCACAGTTTAAGGTTTAATTCTTCATCTTTTCATCTCCCAGCATTTTGCAATCCGTACTCCGCCAGGTACATCCCCTCCTTCGGAGGGGCTTGGGGAGGCTGCCCTTCTTCTGTGCTTGGGCTTCTCTTCCCCCCCCTCTTTCTTATTACTTATCGCACTTCCTCAAGCTCTCCAGTCCTGGAGTCGATGATGAATCCGCGTACTGTGACATCCTTTGGGACGAGCGGATGTTGGCGAATGGCATCCACTGTGCGTCGAACACTGCGTGGTGTGTCGTGGAAACCGTCAAGATATTTGTTCAGATCGACGTGCTTTTCGGCTTCACGAATGTCCTCTTCACTTATCCCACGTTCGCGCATCAGCTGCAGGAAGTGGCTGGCATGCATGTCGCACGCACCACATCCTGAATGGTGAATGACCATAATCTCCTCGCAGTCAAGCTCATAGATAGCAACGAGAAGTGAGCGCATCACCGAGTCATAGGGTGTCAACAGTGTTCCACCGGCTACTTTTATGATTTTTGCATCACCGTTTTTCAGTCCGAGCGCACGTGGTAAAAGCTCCGTCAACCGTGTGTCCATGCAACTGACAATCGCCAGTTTCATGTCTGGTTGTCCACTTGTTTCATAAGGCTTATAGCCCTTTTCGGCAACAAACCGTTGGTTGTATTGTAATATTTCTGAAATCATAAATCTTTTAAGTGCATGTTAATGCGTAAACGGGATATCGCTAACAAGCCCCTTTTTCGGCACATTTCCTCCTTACAAAGAGGGCTCGGGGAGGCTGCTTTTTGCCTTCCCCAGTCCGTTTCCTGCCTACTCCGTCCTCACAATCTTTGTGGAAAGGAGTTGTATGGAGAGTGCATTTTCTATCTTAGCGAGTGTCTCTATAGAGAGGTTTTCCCTTCCTTTCAGAATCTTTGAGACGTATTGCTGACTGCAGCCCATGCGTTCGGCAAGTGCTTTCTGTGTCAGATGAGATTGTTCCATCTTGTCGAGTATAGCCATTGCGATACGTTGTGAGTACCTCATCCATGACTTGTTTTCTCGTCTGTATTCAGCTTCTTCACGCCAATGTGACGGCGAATCAGACTGATAAGCCTCTAATTTTTTAATGGTTGTGTTCATTGTCTACCTCCGTTTCCTTTATGTATTACGTATGTAATCTTCGAACGAATCATCGTCAATGACATCCTTAGAGAGGGCAGAGACACTCTTTTTTTTCTTATTTCTTTGCCCTCTCAGCTTTGTTTCCGCCTATTCCGTCCTCACAATCTTTGTAGGTGCCTGCTCTTTATTGCGTCGATTGACGACGGTAACGACAGCCTGTGCCAGCGAGAGGAACGCCTGTCCGGTCATTGTGTCCGGCTTTGTGGCAGCTGGAGTACCCTTGTCGCCGTTCTCACAGATGCTCTGTACGATAGGGATCTGTGCCAGCAGTGGACATTCCAGTTCCTTTGCAAGGTTCTTACAACCGTCCTTTCCGAAGATATAATACTTGTTTTCAGGCAGTTCGGCAGGTGTGAACCACGCCATATTCTCCACCAATCCAAGGATAGGGATGTTCACTTTGTCATTCCGATACATGTCGATACCCTTGCGTGCATCAGCCAGTGCCACGTTCTGTGGTGTCGAAACGATCACTGCTCCCGTGATGGCAAGCGTCTGCATGAGCGTCAGGTGGATATCACTTGTCCCCGGTGGCGTGTCGAGAATGAAGTAATCAAGTTCTCCCCAGTCGGCATCTGCGATGAGTTGTTTCAGTGCTGACGTCGCCATACCACCCCTCCAGAGTGTCGCAGTGTCGGGGTTTACGAAGAAACCGATGGACAAAAGCTTCACGCCATACTTCTCTACAGGTTCGATAAGCTGTCGTCCGTCCTTCTCAACACCGTATGGGCGCACATCCTCAACGCCAAACATCTTCGGCATACTGGGTCCGAAGATATCCGTATCCAGCAGTCCTACCTTGTAACCGAGCTTTGCCAAGGCGATAGCAAGGTTGGCAGAGACGGTGCTTTTGCCCACTCCTCCCTTGCCAGAGCTCACTGCGATGATGTTTTTTACTTGTGGAAGGAGCTTCCCGACCTCTGGTCTTGGTGCGCTTTTGAACTCCGTTTCAATCGTCACTTCCACCTCTTTGCCCACCGAATAGTGTATCTGTGCCTCTGCCGCCTTGATGGTCGACTTAAGGAAAGGGTCTGTTTCGCGTGGGAAGATAAGTGTGAAGCTCACCTTATTACCGTTGATGCTCGGTGTGTCAGCAAGCATCTCACTCTCAATGATATTCTTCTTTGTGCCCGGATAGATCACCTTTTCCAGTGCATCTGTTATCAGTTTCGGATATAATGTCATAAGTTTTGTATTTATCTTGTTTGTTTTTTTACCTAATTATATGTTCTGTTTTGTTGTTCGGAAGTCATGATTCTGATGGGTAATAACCGATTCAAAAAACCTTTCGCCGATTCCTTTTTGGCAAGAAAGGGTGGGGGCGTAGGTGCTTATTTTCCGTAGTTTTCCCACTCCTCCATAGCCTTTTTCCAGTCGGTCATCTCCCCTTCAGCAATGGCTTTCTGCTCCCTTTCAGCCTCGTCGCGTGCCTTGTCACGTGCCCTTTTCGCCTTCATGTCAGCGATGGTGGCGTCATCCAGAATCTGTATAGCCCCCCGCTGTATTGCCAGTTGCAGTTCCTCTTCACCAAAAGCCTTACCCGGTTCGTTGAAGTCAGAGATATTAAACTCGTATATCGTGCGCAGATCATGCCTTACCAGCTTCTGTTTAGCACGGTTTCCGGCGTTCTTCAGTCGCAGGAGTTTTGCTATTTCCTTTATCTCGTTTTGTGCGAATTTATTTCTTCCCATTGTTGATGGATGTGTAATTGTTGACGAGTTGCTTGCCTATTTGCCCGTTTTTTCGGGTTTATAAGTAGCCATGCAGCTTGCTTCTTTGCCCATTTTTCGGGTTTACAAGTAGCTGGGTAGCTTGCTAAAGGACATCTTCCCAACCGCTAACCCTTTGCTTTTTACCCTTTTACCCTTTTATTTTTTCCCTTTCAAAGGTAGCAATAATATTCTAATTCTGCAAATAATGTACCTAAACACAGTCTTTTCATCCTGTCAAGGTTTCCTTTTCACGTCGGGAAAGAGAAGCGAGTGGGGCAGGAAAGGTTACGATTTTAATGTCAATATTTTATTCTTAATTTATGCATAACCTTTCATGAAAACAGCATTTTCATCTATGAAATAAAAGAGAAGACTACCTTTTTGCAACGATTATGTAATTTTCTATATGAAAAGTTTGCGTTTATTATCAATAATTCCTAAATTTGCAATCGATGGTATTATGATATACTAATCAAGCAAAAATATCGTGAAATTGAAAGAAACACATGATCTTGACGTGAACTAGTTAAACTCTCTCTATATATAATAAGGTGAATCTCTATACTGGTGGCAGCTTAAGAAGCTATTATCACATGGAAATCCTCCTAATACAAGTTGAAGAAATTGAACACAATAAACCAAAAATGTTAAATTATTGAGATCTATGGAGAAAAGATTTACTCTCTTTTTGTTTGGACTATTGTTGTCTATTGGGACGGCTTTCGGGCAAACAAAGATTACAGGTACCGTAGTTTCTCAGGGCGATGGTGAGGCCGTTATTGGTGCATCTGTCATGGTTCAAGGAACACAGACAGGTACTGTTACCGATATTGACGGTAAATTCTCACTTGATGTCCCTGCTGGTAAGAAACTCGTAGTCAGCTACATCGGTATGGTGACACAGACATTGACACCGAAAGATGGGATGAAAGTAACTCTTGCTACCGATGACCACTCTCTGCAAGAGGTGGTTGTGACGGGTATGACACAGCAAGACAAGCGTCTCTTCTCTGGTGCTGCCACGAAGATTGACGCCTCAAAGGCTAAGATTGATGGTATGGCTGACGTCAGTCGTTCGCTAGAAGGACGCGCTGCCGGTGTGAGTGTGCAGAACGTTTCGGGTACCTTTGGTACGGCACCAAAGATCCGTGTGCGTGGTGCAACGTCTATCTTCGGCTCTTCAAAGCCGTTGTGGGTTGTTGATGGAGTCATCATGGAGGACATCACAGACGTTGATGCCAGTGCCTTATCATCAGGTGATGCCAAGACATTGATATCCTCTGCCATCGCAGGACTGAATGCTGACGATATCGAAAGCTTCCAGATTCTGAAGGACGGATCGGCAACTTCCATCTATGGTGCACGTGCTATGGCAGGTGTGATCGTTGTTACAACAAAGAAAGGTAAGTCTGGTCAGAGCCATTTAAGCTATACAGGTGAATACACGCTACGCCTGAAACCGAGCTATAAGAACTTCAATATCATGAATTCTCAGGACCAGATGGGTGTCTATCAGGAGCTGCAGCAGAAGGGATACCTTAACTATGCTGAGATTGCCAACGCTGCAACGAGTGGTGTTTATGGTAAGATGTATCAGCTGATATCACAGTATAACCCTGTGACAGGTCAGTTCGGACTGGAGAATACGATAGAGGCGCGCAACGCATACCTGCGTGCTGCAGAGTATCGTAACACCAATTGGTTTGATCAGTTGTTCTCTACTGCCATCATGCACAACCACTCTGTGAGCGCATCTGGTGGTACGGACAAGGGTCAGTACTATGCTTCTCTCTCTGCAATGATGGACCCAGGATGGTATAAAGCAAGTCGGGTACAGCGTTATACAGGTAACCTCAACACCACTTATAACATCAATAAGCGGGTAGGAGTGAACCTTATTGCCAATGCTTCCTATCGTAAGCAGCGCGCACCAGGCTCATTGAGCCAGAACCTTGACCCAGTAACGGGTACGGTGAGCCGTGCTTTCGACATCAACCCGTACTCTTATTCGTTGAATACGTCACGTACGCTCGACCCTAACGAGTACTATACACGTAACTATGCACCGTTCAATATCTTCAACGAGTTGCAGAATAACTACATGGACCTTAATGTTCATGACTTCCGTATACAGGGAAGTATTGACTATAAGCCTATTCCTAAGGTGAAACTGACTGCTCTGGCAGCTGTCAAGAGTGCCGTTTCTTCTATGGAACACCGCATCGCAGAGCGTTCAAACCAGGCATTGGCTTATCGCGCTATGGCAACAACCACCATCCGTGATAACAACTCTTACCTCTATAAAGACCCAGATGACATCTATTCTCTGCCAGTATCTGTCCTCCCTGTAGGTGGTTTCCTGGATAAGACAGAGAACAGTTTCTATGGTTGGGACACACGTCTCTCTGCTGCATACAATGATGTTATCAATGATACACACATCATAAACCTGTACGCAGGTGTGGAGTCGAACAGTGTAGACCGTAAGCAAACATGGTTCCGTGGTGCTGGTATTGAGTATTATAATGGTGAGGTGGCATCCTTTGATTACCGTGCTTTCAAGAAATGGCAAGAGCAAGGTACGGATTACTTCGGCCTTGACAACCGTCACATCCGTAGTATAGCATACTTCGGTACAGGTACATATTCTTATAAAGGACGCTATCAGATGACTGGAACCTTCCGCTATGAGGGTACAAACTATCTGGGTAAGGCTACTTCAGCACGCTGGTTGCCAACCTATAACGTGTCTGGTGCATGGAACGCACATGAGGAAGATTGGTTCAGTAAGGTGTTCAAGACAGCCTTGACACACGCTACTTTCCGTGTGAGCTACTCTCTTACGGGTGACCGTCCACCGGTAACCAACTCGTTACCTATCTTTAGAGCATTGGTGCCTTGGCGCCCATTCACCTCTATCCAGGAGACTGGTTACAATGAGACAGTGGGTAACAAGCAGCTTACTTATGAGAAGAAAAATGAGTTCAACATCGGCTTCGAGCTTGGATTCCTTAGCAACCGTATCAACCTGATAACGGACCTCTACTGGCGTCGGAACAGTGATTTGATCGGTTATGTGAACAGTCCAATCTTAGGATCTTATAACCTTGCCAACGTTGCATCAATGAAGTCGAACGGTGTCGAGGTATCTCTTACTACGCAAAACATCAGACAGAAAGACTTCTCTTGGGAAACAAACTTCATCTTCTCATGGACACATAATGAGATTACAGACCTCTTCTCACATGCTCGTATCTTAGACCTTGTGCAGGGAGAAGGCTACAGTCTCGTGGGTTATCCAGCCAATTCCATCTTTAGTATACCGTTTGCAGGACTCAGTCATGAGGGCTTGCCACAGTTCTATGATGAGAATGGAAACCTCACAACATCGGGTATCTATCTTCAGGAACGTGACCCTGATAAGGTGAGATTCCTAAAGTATGAAGGTCCAGCTGACCCAACGACAACGGGATCTCTTGGTAACGTGTTCCGTTATAAGAACTGGGATCTGAACGTCTTTATCACCTATAGCTTCGGCAATAAGGTGCGTCTTGACCCTGTCTTCAGCTCTCGTTATGACGATATGGATGCCTTACCAAAGGAATTCCGTAACCGTTTCGTACACGCAGGAGATGAACTTAAGACGAATGTGCCTGTCATTGCCAGTCGCAGACAGCGTCAGAACGACCCTGATCTGAGAATTGCTTATAACTGTTATAACTATTCTGATGCGCGTATTGCTAAGGGTGACTTCATCAGAATGAAGGAGATTTCACTTGGATATAGCTTCCCTGCTTCACTGATCAACTACATCGGAGTGAACAGTATGTCACTGAAGCTGCAGGCAACGAACCTCTTCCTGTTCTATGCAGATAAGAAACTGAATGGTCAGGACCCAGAGTTCTTCAATACAGGTGGTGTAGCTGCACCAACACCAAAGCAGTTTACACTGACTTTGAGATTAGGTCTTTAATACGCATAAATGAGATTTAACATGAAAATCAATAATATTATATATAAAGGTACACTACTGGCTGCATCCGTAGCCATGCTGGTTTCCTGCTCCGACTTCCTGGATACGATGCCAGATAACCGTACCACGATGGACGAACCAAGCAAGATCGCAGGACTGCTTGTTACGGCTTATCCTCAAACATCTAATGTGCTGATAAACGAACTTATGTCGGATAACATGGATTATATGGGACCTCGTAACAGTCTGGGCGACCGTGAGGGGGATCAGATGTTCTTCTGGCAGGAGGATAAGATCAATGGTAATGACTCTCCAGACCATATATGGTCAAGGCATTATAACTGTATTGAACAGGCTAACCAGGCTTTGGCATCTATTGAAGAGCTGGGTGGAGCTAAGACAGAGGAGCTTCAGAACACGAAGGGCGAGGCATTGTTGCTGCGTGCTTACAACAGTTTCCTGTTGGTAAATGAGTTCTCTATGGCTTACAACAGCAAGACCAGCGATAAGGACATGGGTATTTATTATAGTACAAGTCCGGAGAGTCTGACTGAGATACAGACTCAGACCAACCGTGGGACAGTTGCTTCGGTCTATGAAATGATAGCGAAAGACATCGAAGCGGGTATCCCTTTGATCAATGATAACTATAAAGTGCCTAAATATCACTTCAATAAGAAGGCGGCATATGCCTTTGCTACACGCTTCTACCTTTATTATGAGAAGTGGGATAAGGCGAAGGAATATGCAGATAAGTTGCTTGGTAGCAACCCAGGAGCTTACCTTCGCGACTATCGTGCACTGCAGGCAATACCGCTCAGTACGTCAGATCAGGCTGTGAAGATTGCTGAAGCATATTGTAATGCGAGCTTAGATTGTAACCTTCTTATCCAGACAAGTGTCAGCAATGCAGGCTTTGCGCTGGGTCCATGGGGCTACTATAAGCGTTATTCCCACACGAACTATCTCTCAGAGACGGAGTGTATAAAGAGTGATAACATATGGGGAGGTACCAATACCATCATCTGGAGACCGTTTACAATCAACCAAGGCGAGGCAAACTTCGCTCTTAAGATGTGTATTCCGCTTGAGTTTGAAGTCACGAACCAGGCAACAGGAACGGGTTATCGCCGTGCTTTGAACGTCAGTTTCTCTATGGGAGAGGCGCTTTTGAACCGTGCTGAGGCTGAAATCATGCTCGGTCAGAATGATGCAGCATGTGCTGACATGACCATTTGGATGAAGAATTACTTCAATACGACCAAGACTTTGACGCCAACCAGCGTAAAGACATTCTTTGAAGGAGTACGTTACGCCTATGATGATACGGATAAGTTAGTGCCAAGTATGAAGAAACACTTGCATCCAAGGTTCACTATCGACAAGGAAGGATCGGTACAGGAGGCACTACTTCAGTGTGTTCTCAACCTCCGTCGTGTGGAAACACTGCATCAAGGGTTGCGTTGGTTTGACATCAAACGTTACAATATTGAGATTCCTCGTCGTCTGATTGGTTCTGATGGAAAGCCATCCAAGAACCTCGATTGGCTGAAAGAGGACGACCCACGACAGGCCGTTCAGATTCCTCAGAGTGCACATGAAGCGGGAGTAGCATTGAATCCACGTAACAATTAATTAATGAGGAGGACAAAAGAATGAGAAAAAATATATTCGTTTTATCGTTATTGGCTGTAGTTGCCGTGGCCTTTACCGCTTGCTCTGAAGATGAATTGTCAGGCGAAAGCGTTATCAAGAACCCCGCAACAGCGCAGACTCCTTTCGATAATTGGTTGCATCGCAACTTTGTTATGCCGTACAATATACAGATACAGTGGCGTTATGAAGACAACGAATCAGACATGGCATACTATGATGTGCCAGCCGATTCGGCACAGTCTGTCGAACTTGCACGTATCATAAAGTACACTTGTGTTGAGGCTTATACGAAGGTTGCGGGTATAGACTTCACCCGTAAGTACTTCCCAAAGCTGTTTATTTTCCTCGGAGAGTTCGAGTATTCAAACAACGGTTCCAAGAAATTGGGTACCGCTGAAGGTGGAAAGAAGATCCGTCTCTTGGGTGTTAACTATGTTGATGAGCTCAAAAAGAGCCGTGCAGGACTGGATGAGTATTTTTTGAAGACCATTCATCACGAGTTTGTACACATCCTTAACCAGACGAAAGACTATCCTCGTGACTTTGATAAGATTACTCCGAACGGCTATGTGAACGATGCTTGGTCATCGGACGAGCGTCTAGAGGGCTATCTGCCACGTGGTTTCATCACGAATTACGCACAGAAAGAGGCACGTGAAGACTTTGCCGAGATGGTCAGTACCTACATTGTTTCAACTCCAGAGAGGTGGGAAGCAATGATGAAACAGGCTGAAGGAACTGACAAGTCGGGCCGTGAAGCCATTGAGAAGAAGCTCGCCATCTGCAAGTTATACTATAAGGAGAACTTTGGTATCGACCTTGATAAGGTTCGCGATGCAGTCATTGAGCGTGAGAATGATGTTGTCAACGGGGCTTATGACCTACGAAGTCTTAATTAATTTAGAATGAATCAATTATGAAAGCAAACAGAATATTTATATGTCTTATGCTTGCCCTGCCGGCACTCTTCCTGCAATCATGTTTGAAAGATCAGGAGGATGTCTTTGACAAGTCCTACTCTGCTCGTATGGAAGACTTCCTTCAGCAGGCACAGGACTCATTGGTCAATGCTCCATATGGGTGGGCTTTCGACTATTATCCAGAGGAAAACCGGGCTTATGGTGGTATAGCTTACACGGTGAAGTTCACAAAGAACGATGCTTCAGTGCGTTATGAGAAGAAGCCAGACGATGGTGCTATCACCTCATTGTACAAGATGAAGAGTGACGACGGACCCGTTTTGTCCTTCGATACATACAATGCTTTTATGCATTTGTACGCCACTCCTTCTGATGGAGAGTATCAAGGAAAGCAAGGTGACTTTGAGTTTGTCATCGACAGTATCGGTAAGGGCGTCATCAAAGTCCATGGTAAGAAGTCGCTCAACACGATGTATCTTCGTAAGTTGACCGAGGATCCTGCTGAATATATGGATAAGGTGACAGAGGTTAGCAGCTTGTTCATCTTCTCTGACATTGAGTTGAACGCTGGTGGCAAGCCTTATCACTTCGTCATTACCGACCCATCAAACCGTCAGATGGCTGTCTATGACGGTAGCACATTGGTGAAAACGGTGGCTTATCTCTTTACTGATAAGGGCTTAAGACTCTATGAACCAGTATCGCTCAATGGTGTTCCTGTACAGGAATTTATCCTTGATAAGGACAATTCCACCGTCAAAGTAGAGGGTGCAGAAGTAACGAAGACAGTCGTAAACCTTGACATTATTGCCAAGCTCATCGGCAGATTGAGCTTCACAAATGGTGAGAAGACCATCACAAAGACCATTCCTTTCCTCAATAAGGTTGACATCTCTTGTGATGCTTCATGGGTACATCTCTCTAAAGACGGCAACCAACTGACGATAAAGGTTGATGCTAACCCTGTCGCAGTGAATGCACGTGGCGGATGGGTGACACTCTCTAACGGTTATGTTGAGAAGAAGATACAGATCACCCAGTACGATCTTCCTGCTCTGTTGGGCAACTATCAGGTATCACTGACCTACTATAACTTCCGCAAGAATGGCTTTGCTAACGGTACGTTCAACGGTGTTATCCGTTACACTACACGTGGTGGCGAGAGACATTTCTACCTCTTGGTAGAGGGTGTCAACGGTGTTAACTACCGCTTCCCACTTATTTATATGCAGTCAATCAATGCCTTCTTGATGCAGTCTGGCCAACGTGTGACTAAGATTGATTATTCGAATGCTACTTACTTCATCGGCAATTCATTCAATATCAATGCGAAGAATGGTACGGGATACAGCACAAATGCTTACAACCTGATCAGCTTCAACATCGGTGATGACGGTAAGATCAGCACTGCACTCACTGGTGGTCCACTGTTGTTTGCCGACAAAGACGGCAACCTTGAGGTCTCTCAATACAGTATTGAGCGTATCGTTCTGAATGCATACACCTCTGAACCGTTTGGTAAAGACAACTTAGATGGCTGGTTCGACCAGTGGTTGAATGTCACTTTGGTGAAGAATCCTTCTTCTTCTGCCAAACCTTCTATCCTGGAGGAGGGCAACAATGAGAGCACTTCTCTCACCCTTCCGGCTTATGTTCCTAACCAGATCACACGTTACAACAGTAACCTTCACCTGGCACCACAGGCGAATAAACAGTTCAGAATCAAATAAGTTAATGCTTTATGAAGAAGATATTTAGTATTTGTTTAATATTAGTTGTTGCTGTGGGCTTTGTTGCCTGCAGCGACAACGACGATGCAGGAAACAGCTATCTGCAGGAGAATACTATCAAGGTTATTGCTTCTAACCTCACTTTCTCCCCTCTGGCACAGACGGGCGGTGTGAAGTTTACGGCGCCTGCAGGCTCTACGGTGAGCGTTGATGAGGATGGAAGTGCATGGGCAAAGGCTGAAGTGCGTGGCGACTCTGTTGTTGTCAGCGTCTCTCACAACCCTCGTCTTGACTCTCGCAGTGCTATCCTGACCATCAAGAATGGTACTGATTTCGTCCATCTGTCCATCCTTCAGGCTGGTGCAGAGTTCAGTTATAAGGGTCAGAAGGTCTTCCGTTTTGCTTCTGATGATGCACAAACCATTACGTTGCCTTTCACTTCTCTCGGTGCAGACCCTGTCTTAGAGAGTCCTGATACGGCTGCTTTGGAGAGTGTTGAACGGAAGGATAGCGCCTTCATCGTGAAGGTTAAGCCTAACGAAACAAACCAACTGCGCAAGCTGAGTCTGTACATAAAGAATCAGGGACGCATTGATACCGTGTTTGTTATGCAAGCTGTGCTGAAGGATTTTACCAGGATGCCAATAGCAATCGTGGCTTACGACCTGTTGAAGATGAATGCCAGTGTGACCGATCTTAGCCAGTTAGTAAGGGAGATACATGGTCATATCAAGATAGAGAATGCTGGTGCTAATGAGTATCCAAAGTTCGTTTGCGAAGACCCAGAGGAGCAACACATTCTCAATAACTTGGTTTTGGCTTATCGTCCAGAGACCTTTACCTTCGTTGTTTCTGCTGGTGCCGTTGTCAATCAGAGTGCTATCACGACGGGCGACGATGCTGGTAAGACGTTAGAAAGCCGTACTACCATCTGGGATAGTAATATCTATAACTACATGGGGCTATGGAGTGACAAGCTGAAAGAGGCTGTCAGCAAGGGCAAACTGACTGAGGCTCAATACCAGGAGATACTGAAGACGTATATCCCACAGGTCTACTTAGCTGCTACAAACAGTAAGCTGACGATGCTCATCAACATGGATTACGATTTAACGAAGGGCATGACAATCGGTACGTTTGAGGATGGTGGAGCGCAGAACCTCGCCTATGCTAAGTCATTACAGGTCCTGAAGGACATCGGTTACACTCCTATTGCAGGCTTCGAAGCCAACATGATGGGTATAGATGCCTATGTTGTAGGTTCAGGTGCAAGCAAAATGAAGAGTCAGGTGGCGTTGTTAGCAAGTCCAATGCTCTTAAGTATCAATGATATGGTGAACAATGCCAAGGCTGTTCAGGCTTTCCGCGCTCGCACAGCATCGTTCTCTTTGCTGCAGGCTAAGGCTCTGGCGGCTAAGGCTCGTCGCTTGAATAGATAGAAAACCCACTTTTGAAATAACTATTTTATAATAGTTAGATACTAGATTTCGATGGAGGTCTCGCAGCGATGCGCGGCCTCCTTTTTCGTTTATGGGCGGAGAACGTGGTGCGATATGCACGCTTTCTTCCCTGATTGTCCAAAGAAAAGCAGCCTGAAACACACCCGATGCAGCCTCTCCCCAGCCCTCTCCGAAGGGAGAGGGAGGATAATTAGCGAGATACCCCGGTGTACTTGAGAGGGCATAACACGGCGTTTGAGCGTTTTAGTAGACTGACTTTGAAATTAAAAAGTAAACAAGTTACATGCTCTAAACTACGAATTTTCGAATTAACAGATAGGTTAATTGTGTGTTATAACTACGAATTTACGAATTGACGGATGGGTGAATTGTGTGCTTTAAACTACGAATTTACGAATTGAGAGATAGTTGGTCTGTGTGCGACAAAGCATATTTCTTACCACCAAAGTTTAGACCTTTGAGAATTAACCCATGAACTTTTAGCTTTAAATCTTCCTCTTTTATCTCCCCAACACATAGCATTCCGTATCCCGCCAGGCACATCCCCTCCTTCCGAAGAGCTGTGGTCAGCCTTCTTCTCCTCCCGTTTCCTCTCACATCCCCTCCTTCGGAGGGGCTTGGGGAGGCTCCTTCTCTTTGGTTTTGGGCCGCTTCTCTTTTCTTAGTTCCGCCCTTCTTTTGTCAAATTCTTTCCTTCTTGTTTTCCCATCTACGCCCTTTTGCGTTGTAAAAGATGCCCTTTTGCAGTGTAAAAGGGCGTCTTTTGATGTGTAAAAGGGCATGTTTTGCAATGCAAAAGGGCACCTTTTACAAGCCTCTTTGTAACTAACTGATTCTCTATAGGTTACAAAGGCGATTTTTAATGATAATGAGTTGATTTGCGAACAATAGTGACGTATAATTTGTAAGGGTATTTCATACAGCCTGAACATATCCCCGAAGAAGCCTGTAACACACCCGATACAGCCTCTCCCCAACCCTCTCCGAAGGGAGAGGGAGAACAATTAGCGAGATACCCCGGTGTGTTTAAAGAGGCATAACTGGGTGTTTAAAAGTTTTAGTAGACTGACTTTGAGATTAAAAAGTGAATAAGTTGCATGCTATAAGCCACGAATTTACGAATTTACAGATAGATGGATTGCGTACTAAAAACTACGAATTTACGAATTACAGATAAGTTATTTGCAAGCTAAAAACTACGAATTTACGAATTACAGATAAGTTATTTGCAAGCTTTAAACCACGAATTTACGAATTACAGATAGGTTATTTGCATGCTCTAAACCACGAATTTACGAATTACAGATAGGTGAATTGCAAGCTAAAAACTACGAATTTACGAATTGAGAAGTAGATAAATTGCAGGCAATTGCATAAGATATCACGAGTTAACGAGTAAGTGATTTGTGTGTTTTAAGGTATTGTTTTGGACCGTAAACATTGGACTTTAGGCTTTAAAAAGCTAAGGAGTTGAGTTTTAATATTCAGAGGAGTTAAAGTCCTTTTAGTCATTAAAAACCATTCGTGGGAAACCCTTTCAGATTTCCAACAACGCCTTTAGCTTAACGGTTTTTATTCCTTTTAGAACTCTAACTCCTCCAATTATTCTATTTTTTCATCGGAAACGCGTACCCCGCCAGGCACATCCCCTCCTTCGGAGGGGCTTGGGGAGGCAACTCTTCAGGCTTGGGAAGGCACCCCCTTAGGGCTTGGGAAACCGTATTTTGGGGCTATTCAGCCACCCATATCCCACCGTATCCTCTCACATCCCCTCCTTTCGGAGGGGCTTGGGGAGGCTTTATTTTTTACTCAAAGTAATACAAGAAGGTGGCGATACCTTCCAAAGCGGGTTTGCGTTCACCCTCTATTTCAATCTGGAACTTGATACCTGCCTTACAGATACCACGCAGATTTTCGATAGAATCGAGTGTTGCAACGAGGCGAATGCGTGAGTTTACAAGGACAGGACGGCCGAAGCGCATCTTATCCATACCATAATTAACCATCATTTTGAGGTTATTCACCTCAATAATCTCCTGCCACATGTGTGGAAGAAGCGACAAAGTGAGGTATCCATGGGCGATAGTGCTCTTGTAAGGGCTCTCCACTTTCGCGCGTTCGGGCTCAACATGAATCCACTGATGGTCGAGTGTAGCATCTGCAAAGAGGTTAATTCTCTCCTGATCAACGAGCAACCACTCGCTTTCACCAATCTTTTCGCCCAGTCGGGCAGCCAGTTCCTCGTAACTGTTTACTGTTAATTTTGCCATAATTGTTAATGTTGTGTGTCTGCAAAATTAATAAAAAGATTACAGATTACCAAACTGTTACCACGGAGAGGGGGGATGACGAAAGGCACGGGACAGGCGTTTTCCTTAAGTTGTAGACGGTGTTTTCCCTACCTATATATAGGTATTTTTCACGCAAGTGGCTCACATATCAACTTTTTTCAGTACTTTTGCTAATCCTCTGTGAGACTCTATGGCATGCGGGAAGCCGATGCGTCATGTGCCCACAGACGGCAGAATAAAATATAGCGAACGAAGAAATCATAACCCAGAAAGCAGAAAAAAGAGGTTATGAAAGAGGAGAATCAACATGAAACTATCAGATTTAAAGACCGGAGAGACAGGTGTTATCGTGAAGGTTTTGGGTCATGGAGGCTTCCGAAAACGAATCATTGAAATGGGATTCATACAGGGAAAGCAGGTTGAAGTACTGCTGAATGCACCGTTGCGTGACCCTGTTAAATATAAAATCATGGGCTACGAGGTGAGCCTGAGACACAGTGAAGCCGACCAGATCGAGGTTGTTAGTGCTGAAGAGGCACGCCAGATGGAACAGGCTGAGGCTGACAATGAACAGCAGCTGGGTGCCCTCTCCAATAATATCCCTGATGAATCGGACCACGCACTGACGCCTTCTGAACTCACCGATGCCGCCAATAGCAAGAGCAAAGTCATCAATGTGGCACTCGTTGGTAACCCAAACTGTGGCAAGACATCGCTCTTCAACTTTGCTTCCGGTGCACATGAGCGTGTCGGGAACTACTCCGGTGTGACGGTAGATGCCAAGGTGGGACGCGCCAACTACGAGGGTTACGAGTTCCATCTCGTTGACCTTCCCGGCACATACAGCCTCTCTGCCTATAGTCCGGAGGAACTCTACGTGCGCAAACAGCTTGTGGAGAAGACGCCAGACGTGGTCATCAACGTCATTGATGCATCCAATCTGGAGCGCAATCTCTACCTTACGACACAGCTGATAGACATGCATGTGCGCATGGTTTGTGCTCTAAACATGTTCGATGAGACCGAACAACGAGGTGATAACATTGATTATCAGAAGACTTCGGAGCTCTTTGGAATCCCAATGGTGCCCACTGTGTTCACCAATGGACGTGGTGTCAAAGAGCTTTTCCGCCAGGTTATCGCCGTTTATGAGGGCAAAGAGGACGAAACATCACAGTTCCGTCACATCCATATCAACCACGGTCATGAGCTGGAAGCGGGTATAAAGAACATTCAGGAACACCTGCGTGCATATCCCGACATCTGCCAACGCTACTCAACACGTTATCTTGCCATCAAACTTCTGGAGCATGATAAGGACGTAGAGGAACTCATCAAGCCCCTCAAAGACTCGGATGAGATCTTCAAACACCGGGACATCGCCGCACAAAGGGTGAAGGAAGAGACTGGAAATGAGAGCGAAACGGCTATCATGGATGCGAAATACGGATTCATACATGGTGCCCTTGAGGAGGCAGACTACAGTACTGGACAGAAGAAAGATACCTATCAGACAACGCATTTCATAGACCAAATACTCACAAACAAGTACTTTGGCTTCCCAATCTTCTTCCTTATCCTCTTCATTATGTTCACGGCAACGTTCGTCATAGGCCAGTATCCGATGGATTGGATTGATGGTGGAGTATCGTGGTTGGGCGACTTCATCAGCTCAAACATGCCCGATGGTCCTGTGAAAGACATGCTTGTCGACGGAATCATTGGTGGTGTGGGAGCCGTTATCGTCTTCCTTCCACAGATTCTCATCCTCTATTTCTTCATCTCTTACATGGAAGACAGTGGTTATATGGCGCGTGCTGCCTTCATCATGGATAAGTTGATGCACAAGATGGGGCTGCATGGGAAGTCGTTTATCCCACTGATCATGGGCTTCGGGTGCAACGTTCCTGCCGTAATGGCTACCCGAACGATAGAGAGCAGACGCAGCAGACTGGTGACAATGCTCATCCTTCCGCTGATGAGTTGCTCTGCCCGACTGCCTATCTACGTGATGATTACGGGGTCATTCTTCGCCTTGAAGTATCGTTCCCTTGCTATGTTGTCACTCTATGTCATTGGTATTCTGATGTCGGTCATCATGAGTAGGGTCTTCTCCCGCTTCCTTGTGAAAGGTGAGGACACCCCGTTTGTCATGGAGTTGCCGCCGTATCGCTTCCCAACATGGAAGGCTATAGGGCGTCATACATGGGAGAAAGGAAAACAATATCTGAAGAAAATGGGAGGAATCATCCTCGTTGCATCCATCATTGTGTGGGCCTTGGGCTACTTCCCATTGCCTGATAAGCCCGATGTGGGGCAACAGGAACGACAGAAACAGAGCTTCATCGGACAAGTCGGACGTGCTGTTGAACCCGTCTTCCGCCCACAAGGATTCAACTGGAAGCTGGATGTTGGACTGCTTGCAGGCGTTGGTGCGAAGGAGATTGTGGCTTCAACGATGGGTGTTCTCTACTCTAATGACGACAGTTTCAAGGATGATAACAGCTTCAGTAGTGAGGGTGGAAAGTATGTAAAGCTACACAAACAAATCACACAGGACGTGGCTAACCTACACGGTATCAGCTATAATGAGGCAGAACCGATAGCCACTCTGACGGCATTCTGCTTCCTTCTCTTTGTCCTTCTCTACTTCCCTTGCATCGCCACCATCGCTGCCATCAAGGGCGAAACGGGCAGTTGGGGTTGGGCTTTGTTTGCTGCTAGCTACACAACGCTCCTCGCTTGGGTCGTCAGTGCACTCGTTTTCCAAGTCGGAATGCTGTTCATTGGGTAGGAGAGAGTGGGGGAAAACAGCCTGAACATATCCCCGAACAGCCTCTCCCCGTCCCTCTCCGAAAGGAGAGGGAGGTAAAAAGCAGCCTCTCCCCAACCCTCTCCGAAGGGAGAGGGAGAACAATTAGCGAGATACCCCATAGTATTTGAGGAGGCATAAAACGGTGTTTGAGAGTTTTAGTAGACTGACTTTGAGGTTAAAAAGTAAACGAGTTACATGCTCTAAACTACGAATTTACGAATTAACAGATAGGTAAATAGCATGCGATAACTACGAATTTTCGAATTACAGGTAGGGGAATTGCAACCTAAAAACCACGAATTTACGAATTAAGAGATAGTCGGTCTGTGTGCGAGAAAACCTATTTTTGACCTCTAAACATTTGACCATTAAGAATAAACAAACACCCTTTAAGTCCAATTCTCCATCCTTCCATCTCCCCAACCCACAGCCTTCCGTATCCCGCCAGGCACATCCCCTCCCCCTGGAGGGGCTTGGGGAGGCTGTATTTTGGGCTTTGTTTTTGTCAATTTATTTCCCTCTTACTTTTCAATCTACGCCCTTTTGCGTTGTAAAAGATGCCCTTTTGCAATGTAAAAGGGCATCTTTTGATGTGTAAAAGGGCATCTTTTGCAATGCAAAAGGGCACCTTTTACAAACCTCTTTGTAACTAACTGATTCTCTATAGGTTACAAAGGCGATTTTTAACGATAATGGGTTGATTTGCGAACAATAACACCTTACAGTTTGTAAGAGTATTTCAAAAGCCTGAACAGAAGCTCGACAGAAGCCTCTCCCCGTCCTCTCCGAAGGGAGAGGGGGAACAATTAGCGAGATACCCCGGTGTACTTGAGAGGGCATAACACGGCGTTTGAGAGTTTTAGTAGACTGACTTTGAGATTAAAAAGTAAACGAGTTGCCTGCTCAAAACTGCGAATTTACGAATTGAAAGATAGGTGGATTGCAAGCTAAAAACTACGAATTTACGAATTGAGAGATAGGTTAATTGTATGCTTAAAACTACGAATTTACGAATTGAGAGATAGTGGATTGCAAGCTATAAACTACGAATTTGCGAATTGATAAGTAGATAGTTGCATGCGATAACCACGAGTTTACGAGTTAATAAGTAGCTGATTTGCATGTAAAAGAATATGCAATTACGCGTTAACAAGTGATGGATTACATGCTATAAGGTGCGATTTTATGAGTAAAAAACAGATAGTTTGTGTGTTTCAAGCTATTAGTTTGAGTTCTAAACTCTACAACATTAAGAATTAAACCTTAACTTTTGAGGTTTAATTCTTTTTTCTTTTATATCCCCAACCCCCAGCATTCCATATCCGGCCAGGCACATCCCCTCCTTCGGAGGGGCTTGGGGAGGCCGTATCTTCGGGCTCCTACATCCCTTCTTCTTCCGCCATTTCGTCCTCCGTCTTAGGCTTTGCGGGTTGCACTTGGTCACTACCCGTGTCGAGTTCTACGGCATCCGTGATGTGCAGACGGCCCTGATTATCAATCGTAACATCAATGGGAACATACTCATCACTGTTCGGATCAGGTGAACCAACACTTGCTCCAAAGAAGAGTTTGTTGCCCTCTACACGGTCGAACATAAACCCTACGAGCGCTCCTTCACGCCCATATTGATTGTCAGTAAAGGCTCTGAAGTCGGCTTTTGTGAATGTTTTATCATAGAAAGACGAACCATCCTGGCGCAGAATCTGCAACTGTACCTTATTATCATAGTACTTCTTTCCGTCCTCATCAGTTGTTGTTTCGAGCGATTTATCAGCAAAACGGCGGATACGAATGGTGTAAACGCTGCCCATCCATTGCACCTTCTTCTCGTATTTGAAGTCGGACAGACTCTGCGGATTGCGTGGAGTCTTGGGCTTAGGGGCTATCTTTGTGATGATATCGTTTGTCTTACGCTCTTTTTTACATGCGCTGCAACACAGCAGGGCGACTCCCATGAGGAGGAAAGAAATAAGTTGTTTCGTCATAACTTGTCTAATATTCCACCTGCAAAAGTACGCATTTTATCCGAATTAAACAACAAGATGGCGCACAACTAACGCTCCATGGCTGCCTTTTCGCCGGCTATGTAGCCTGTGGTCCATGCTGCTTGAAGGTTGAAACCACCCGTTATGGCGTCTATGTCGAGTACTTCTCCGGCAAAGAAGAGCCCTTTGCACACCTTACTTTCAAGTGTATTCTGATCGATATTGCCAAGACTCACACCGCCACAGGTGACAAATTCGTCACGAAAACTACCCTTTCCGCCAATCGTGTATTGGTCGTTGACAAGCGTTTCAACCAATTTGTTCATGGTCTTTTTCCCTATTTCGCTCCACGGTTTGGTCACATCAACTCCTATTTTATCAATGAGATAGAGCCAGAGACGGGCTGGTAAGCCGAAGGGATGCAGTGTTCCGACTTGCTTTCGTGGGTTGATCAGTGCGAGATCTGCCAACTCCTGCTCCACATCCTGCCTGCTTCTGTCGCCTGTCCAGCTGATAGCGAGGGGCGAACGGTAGTCGTTTTCGGCAAGAAAGCGGGCTGCATAGGACGATAACTTCAGTGTTGCCGGACCGCTTGTGCCCCAGTGTGTGATGAGCAAGGGTCCCATTGCCTTCATCTTCGTCCCTGGAATGGACGTCACAACGGGGTCAACGACGGTGCCCATGAGGCTACAAAACGCCTTATCCTTGATGGTAAACGTGAAGAGAGAGGGCACTGGCGACTCTATTTCGTGCCCCATGCGTGCCAGATAAACCAGTCCGCGGGCATGGGGAGAGCCTCCTGTAGCAATGATAACACGGTCGAAGTAACGTTTTTCTCCGCCCCCGAAGTGCAGTTCGAAGCGTCCATCGTCGGTGTGATAGATGTCTTTCAGCTGACTTCTGCAGCTTATCTTTACCTCCACAGAGGCTGCCTGACGTGTCAGACAGTTGATGATGGCATGTGAATCCTGCGCTTTCGGGAAGACACACTCGTCCTCTTGCGTCACCAAAGGTACTCCTCGCTGTTCGAACCAACGGTAAGTATCCTTATAATCAAAGACGTTGAAGAGTCGTTTCATCAGTTTATCCCCACGTGGATAAGCCTGTTTGAGGTCGGTGATAGCGGCAAAACTGTTCGTCACATTGCACCTTCCGCCACCCGTCACCTCGACCTTTGCCAGCACTTTCGATGCCCTTTCAAAGATCGTAACGTTTGCTTTTGTATTTGTTTTTCGGGCAGTAATGGCAGCCATGAAGCCTGCTGCACCACCGCCAATGATGGCTATGTCCATAGTAAAAAGTAGATTATAGAGAAGAAGAATTAGTCTGGTGTATGCACTTTCTTGCGCTTTCCGCTGAACTCATTGAAGTCTATTCGGATGATTTCAACGCGGTGGAAGCTCTTATGAGCATACTTATCACCAATCTCTTTGAAGTCGGCTGACAGCTTATCAATGAGCAAATGCAATGCATGCATCTTCTCTTCGTCCGACAGATGGATACGTGCTTCACCGAAGAAGATGGCACTTTCATACTCTGTTGTGAAGTTACGAGGCAACAGGTTCACGTTGCCAATGATGCAAAGTGACACCTTTGGATTCTTCTCAATGGCTTGTAGCTTGCGTCCCTCAGGTGCACAATGGATGTAAACGCTATGGTCTCCGTCCCAAACAAAGTTCACTGGGATACCGTAACCGGCGTCATCAGACACCATACTCAGTACTCCATACTCTCCATCACGTAACAATTCCAACGCCCGCTGCTCATCCATTAGACGGTCCTGACGGCGTACTCGGTTATTTACATACTTCATATTAGTCTATATTTACATGTAAAAAGAAAAAACCTTGACTGATTCCCATCACCCAAGGCTTAAATACTAAAACTAAATTAACCACTAAAAAAACTTGATGCAAAGGTACGAATAAAATCCGAAAAAGCAATAAGCGCACAACCAATTATGCATAAAACCGTATGTTTTTAACACAATTTAAGCGGCAAATGCAGTTTTATTTCAAATCAATGAACATATGATGCAATATGATTAGATATGTGGGCAGAAAGAAAGGAAATACATCTTAATTGAAAAAAAACGACACATAAGAAAGTTTAAAATTGCATAAACATGTGCATTTCGAACTCAAAAAACATTATATTTTCGGTGTTTTATGCAAGAAAGAAGGACAGATGGCATTAGACAGAATACCCTTTTGTTTTAGACAAGATACCCTTTTGTTTTAGACAGAATGAACATAATGACATACTTCAATGACAGATTCTTTAATGCTATATCAATAGGAAGATATCTACGAATGCGATATTTCTTTAGATAGAATGACCATAAAGGCATATTTTTATGACAAATTCTTTAATGTTATACCAACGTATGGATATATTTTTAGGACAGATTCCATAATGTTATAGCACGAAATGACGTGCTTTGGAAGGCATATACCTTATTATATAATGACCTTTGGAAGTGTACAGGAGAACCTATATGTTGGGTGGGGAAGACAGAAAATGTAAAAAGAAATGGTAGTGAGGAAAACAATACATGCTCTTTTGCATTGTAAAAGACGCCCTTTTGCAATGTAAAAGGGCATCTATTGATATGTAAAAGGGCATGTATTGCAATGCAAAAGGGCACCTTTTACAACCCCATCTGTGACCTATTGATATCCCGAAGGTTACAAAGTCGGTTTTCATCCCTTTCCCCTTGTTTTGCCGTTGTGCGTCTCTTGTTATTTGTAAAGATACTTCTTAGTGTATAAGAGTTGATGTGCGGTGAGCTGAAAGCGTGCAATCTGCAGGATAATAAAAAATGGTATACAGTCGGACTGCATACCATTTTCTATTTTAAAGTGATGTAATTCTATCGTCTTACCAGATTTTTAACGTGTTCTGAAGGTTCAGATAATTCTGGTCAAGTACTGGTTTGTGGTTTGAATCTTCCTCACCTGATATCCAAACAGGGCGGATAGCCTTAGCCTGACCCTTAGCATTTGGAGATATTTCCCATTTTGTTGGACCAAAGAGGAAGTCTCTTGACAAAGCCACTGTGTTGGCGGTTGAGGTCATATACTGTCCATATGCACCTGCTCTATACGTCATATCTCTATATCCCATTGTAGGAGATAAGTCTAGACGTCTACCCGTAATAGGCAAGAACAAGCCTTTGTTTGCACGTACAAGTGCCGTAACATTGGTGTACTTATAGAGCGAATTAACCCTTGTTGGGAAGGACTGTACTCTTATAGCACCAGCCGTTGTGAAGTATGCACCATATACAAATGTACCTTGTTCTGTCATACAGTAAGCTGGGATAGCATTGGCTTTGTTATACAAGTTAGTGATGTCTGCTTCGGTTGGCATACGATATTTCTGTTTGTTATTCGTTGTATAATAACGTACAATGTCACCAAACTCAGCACGACTTCTGTCTACTTCCCTAACTATAATAGGATTAGGAGCATAGTATTTATCTACTGTAATATCCTTATCAGTGTATGTACCCTTGTTTAGTTTGAGGGCATCTTTAATGTCACCAAAGCGGAAAAGGTCTACATCATCAGTTGTTTGGGTAGGTGAACTCTCGAACTGTGATGACTGAAGTGTACCATTTGCTGCTGGTTTACGGTTGCTTCCGAGCTTCACCGCACGGCGTGAAATCCACCATTGTGCTGGTGCTATACCCCAGTAACCACCGGTCTCTGGACCGTAATGGATGAAGTTTCCTGTTGCCCATTTGATGCCTTGTACCTCAACATAAGGCTCTGGTAACACCTCTGGCATACTCAAAAGGTCAGTGTGATATACCTTTCCTTCGTCGAAACTCAATCTTGAATATTCTTTTTTATAGCATTTATTACCCACGTAAACCATGATGAGTACATCGGTATAGGTGCCTGGGAGGAGCGAAATGTATGTATATTTCCCACCTGCAGACGATACCTTCTGACCCGTAGGAGGGGTAACAACAATGTTCATACTCTCGTCAGCTGGGTTGTTCGTAACGAAGCTTCCCGTTGAGAGATTGAACACATCAGACCCCTTTACATTTGAGATGTAAACAGAATCGATGTTGGTTAGGATGTTATTATTACTGTCTGTGAAGCGCAAACCCCACAAAGAGACGATGCGTTTCATGTTTCCTATGCTCACATTCAGGTTCGAACCGACGATGCTTTTTGGCTTAACCTGCTTGTATTGGTAGTCATATAACTTGCCGATTGTCTCTGCTGTACCGTCCTGACGGGTCAGGTTCAACGCAAGAAGGTTCGAAATATGGTTAACCTCATCATGATAAGGTTTATCATCGTCCTTGCCCGTTTCCGTAACAGGTGCAATGCTTTTGCCTACTGCATCAGCTGGATAGAAGAAGCAAAGGTCGTCCGTTGCTTGCACTTTTGCATTGCCTTTGGCTGCTATCCGACCTGTAAACGTACTACCTTTACCGCTCTTATCGGCTGCGATAGTCCAGTAAGAAGTACGTGTATTGCTTGTTCCGTCACTTGAAACGAAGGCAATCAGCTTGTCACCTGCAGCCCATGTAGAGTGCAATACCTTCTTATTTGCAGCGTCAACGCTAAGCACACGACTACCAGGTTGGTTGTCTTGAGCAGCGTCAACATCAGCTGTGACATTATAAACATTCGCATTTGCGTCGCCACCTGCCGCACTGTCAACATCGTCCGACTGGCAAGCTGTGAACGCCGTTGCCATCATTCCGGTGATGGCAAGGAGCAGAATCTTTGTCTTGTTCATCTGTTATAGGTTTTTCTTCGTTGTTAATTTTCTCTTAATCTCTTATTCTTGCTCACCCCATGTCTGTACTTTGGCTGAACCAGAACCCGAGAATGGGTTCGTACCCTGGTTGTTACCACCTGTTGGATCACCACCCTCTGTTGGGTCTGGGGTTGAAGCACTGATTGTCATCAATGAACTTTCTGCGGCAAGAAGAACCACAGTTGTGTTGGGTCTACGATAAGTTTTCTTCGTTGTCATAGAGCAATTATTTTTTAATTTCCGCTTTTAAAATCCTGAATCCTTAGTAAAGATGTATATAGAATATACGTTTTCTGTGATTATTTAGCACTATTTATCAAAATAGCGGTGCAAAGGTACAAATAAAAATCGAATCTGAAATAATTTCAATCAATAATCTTCTTGACGCAAATCAAAAAGTGTTTTGAACCTAAAAAACACATGTTCGTCATAAATATGACGACCCCTGCAGACGTTAATCACTTAAGCCTAAGGAGGAAACACTCGCCGTTGCCCTTGCAGAGGAGCGTGTCCTCACAGACGGTTTGCGGCCTTCCCCATCGCAAACCACGGACGGGAATCTACCGCCTTTTGCCCTCTCCCGGTGTTAACAATAGGTAACAGGAATTAATAAAATAATCTTACAATCCGCAAGGGCTTATTGATTACAAAACGAAGGATAATCATTAAAAATCGTCTTTGTAACCATCAAGGAATCAATAGGTTACAAAGAGGCTTGTAAAAGGTGCCCTTTTGCATTGCAAAACATG
>ERZ773028.371-NODE-371-length-37246-cov-9.904708_pt1 | contig 37246 bp, 52 predicted proteins | sample MGYA00511123_ERZ773028 | MGnify/ENA primary metagenome ERZ773028 (study PRJEB29015, sample SAMEA2738134) | human oral metagenome | biome: human oral; feature: human-associated habitat; material: saliva | place: China | collected 2206 ... | reverse complement strand
TAAGCCTAATCAGGGTAAGCCTAATCAGGGTAAGCCGACACTAGTAAATACTGAATATAAACAATTACTGAATATTACTAAAGACGGAGATGTAGGAGTTGAGGTTTCTGAGCCGTCTGAAACTGATGAACCAACCAACAGCAACGTCTTTGGCGATTTTCCGATTACTGACGACTGGGAGCCTAAAGACAAAACAGCGTTTAACGCAAAACTCAGACGGTCGCAGATTCCAAGTCTTGGAGACAAACGAATCAAAGACGCGCTGATTGAGTTTACCGGCTACTGGTCAGCAAGAGGCGATACGCAAACGCAGGCGATGTGGGAGCACAAGTTTTTTCAATCGCTGATGCGCCTGAAAGCCAAAGGCGAATTGGGAGCGGCAAAACAAGACCCATCGCATAAACGCTTTGAGACAAGAACGGCAGACGGTATGCCGGTAATGACAAAAAAACAGGCCGCCGAACTTAGACCACTGGGGAAATTTTGAAAATGACTGAGCAATTTGAAATCTTGGCAAGCTTGGAAGCAGAGCAGTCTGTATTGGGCGCAATCCTGATTGACAACGATTCCGCCAACTTCCTGACAGACTTAACGCCAAACAATTTTTTCAGCGAAAAGAACGGCCTGATTTTCAAGACAGCCATGTCGATGATTTCAGACGGCCTGCCGGTAGATGTGATTACGCTTGATGCCGAACTTGGCAAGCGCGGATTGAGCGAAGAAACAGGCGGCCTTGCCTACCTGATTGACCTGCAACAAAACACGCCGTCAGCGGCGAATGTCAGCCGATATGCGCGGCTGGTGTCAGAAAGCGCGGCAGAGCGTGAATTGCGGTTTGCTGCTGAACAAATCGAGAGACTGGCAACAGAACGCGATGGCCGCTCAATCGCCGACAGACAGGCTGAAGCGGTTGCCCTGTTAGACAAAATCAGCGGCACGGCGGCAGGTCGAAGCGAGGAAATGAGCTACGAAGATGCGATAAGAGCAACACTGCATCACTGGGAGCGAATTTCTGAAACAGACGGAATGCTTGGCTTTTCTACCGGCCTGAAATGTCTTGATGAAGTTACAGGCGGCCTGCAACGCGGAAATTTGACGGTAATCGGCGCAAGACCCGGCATGGGCAAATCCGTGTTGGCTGAAAACATTGCCCGGCATTGTGCAAAAAGCGGTTTGTCCGTTCGATTCCAAAGCTACGAGATGTCAGGCATTGAGTTAACTCAGCGAGGAGCGGCGGCAGAGCATTCGATTGATTACGGCCGGTTGAAAAAATACCGCATGACACGCGAAGAGCATAACGGCTTCGCTGAATACCTGAACGAGGCTAGAGACTGGAAGTTTGTGATTGACACGGAAATGGTCGGAATTGAAGCAATCGCCGCGCGATGCCGACTAGAGAAGCGCAAATCAGGGCTTGATGTGTTGGTAGTTGACCATCTGCACCTGATGCCGCGTAAAGGCGTGAACGAGGTTGCTGAACTTGATGATATTACGGCACGCCTGAAACGCTTGGCGATGGAACTGCAAATTCACGTCTTGCTTGTTGCACAGCTTAACCGAGCGACAGAGAAGCAAGCGGACAAACGACCCAGCCTTGCAGACCTACGAGGAAGCGGCGGCATTGAACAAAACGCAAACTTAGTGCTGATGCCATACCGTGAGGGCTACTACGATTCAGACGCACCGCAAGAAACGGCTGAACTGATTATCGCAAAAAACCGAGACGGCGAGCGTGGCGTTTTAGACCTAGTGTGGCAGGGTCAGTATCAACGATTCTGCGAGTATGAGTATTACAGCTAAGGAGCGGTAAATGCGTGAAACCTGCTTCTACTGCAAACACGCAAACTTTCAATCAGAGGCCAACACGCCGATGAGAGGGTTTGCAAAATGCGAGAAATCGCAAACGCCTGAGCAACGGGCGAGCTTCTACTTCGGAGGCTATCAGTGCGACAAGGGCGATTACTGGAGCGGCGGAAAAGGTTTCCAGCCTGCCGATGAAATCGTGATTCAAAAACGGCGCGAGAAATTTGAAGAATGGCGCAACAAAAGGAAATGACGAAATGAGAATTTTAGCTTTATTTGACGATGGAAATGGAAGCGTAAAAAAGGCACTGCCTGAGCATGATGTAGTGTCGGTAGGAATTGGGAACGCCGATATTGTGATGGATTTGTCAGACCTGAAGAATATTAAAAAGCTTGTCGATATGCACAAAGAAAACCCATTCGACCTGCTGATGGCAAGTCCGCCGTGTGAATCTTGGAGCTTCGCAACCGCAGGCGATAACGGAAACGCTTACCGATGCAAAGAGACGTTGAGACTTAGGACGTTTGATGACTGGAAGCGGCACCCATACACGTCAATCAAGAGACTTGTCGACAGAAACGCGCCGGAAATTCCTGAAATCTATTCAAGGTATTTAAAAGGCGGCGTAAACGGGGATTTGACAGCATTGTTTGTTTGCGAGCTTGTGGGGCGGTTAAAAATACCGTTTGTTATTGAGAATCCGCAGTCGTCAATGTTGTTTGAAAGAATGAAGCGTAATGGTTTGAATTTCATAAAAAATAATGCCTGTTATTCGGCGTACAGCGATGAATTCCCACTTAAAAGAACTGGATTCGCGTCAAATGTGGAAATGAGCCTGAAAAATGCGAATAAGGCAGCTTTCAGAATGAAACAGTTAAAAAGCAATAGGAAAATTCTTCGGTCGTCTATTCCGTCAGAATTGATTAAAGACATTGTCAGCTATTTTTAAAAAGGGGAGCGAAAATGAAAAACTGGTTAATTCACAGATTGGGCGGCGTGCCTAAGCAAACCTACATGGCGGCGGCTGAAAGCTACGAGGACACGCTGGCAACATACACCAACATGATTCACAAGCTGGAGCAGGAAAACGCAGGCATGACAGCCGATAAAGCCGAAATGGAAAAGGCGGCGGAAATGGTCAGCGCGAACCTGTCGGAAACAATCAGCCGTCTGAATGAGGCGAATAGAACAATCAACGGATTAAGACAAATTGTTAATGGGTCGGCAATAAGTTCGGCAGAGAAGAACAAGAAAATCGAAGAACTGCAAGCGGAAATTGAAGCGAAGAACGCAGAGCTTGCAAGGGTTAAATCAGAGATTATCGCAATCTTAAAAATCAAAGCAGATACGACACTGAAAGCAGAAAACCAACGTCTGCGAGCTGAATTGGAGTTACTGAAACGCAACAAATTCAAGCGAGGCCGCAAATGATGACACTGTTTCTAATTGGGCTTGGTGCAATCGCGGCACTGATCGGGATCACGATTTTGGTAGATATGCCGCCGATTGACGAATTTGGTTGCAGGGTGAAAGGGGACGAAGATGGAAACTAAAAAAAGGCAATAAATGCCGAAAAGAAAAACCTTTATCCGAAATGGATAGACGCAGAGACAAAAAAACAGGGGAATTTAAATATTTGTCTTGTTGCAAGTCATGCAAGGCTGAATATCAAAATCAGTACATCCGAGAAAATCGAGATGAAATCAACCGAAAACAGCGCGAACGGACAGCGCGAATCAGAAAAGAGAAGAGGAAAGAGCAGGAGAAACATGAGCCATGCAAGCCGGTGTACGTTGCGCCTAAATCTAGGGTTTGCAAGTGTTGCAAGCAAGAAAAGCCGATTAGCGAGTTTTATCAAAAATATCGAAACAGTGATGGAGCCTGGGTTTATTACTGGCAGTGCAAGGAGTGCAAAAGAGCGGCTTACAGAGAAAAACACGGCGTTAAGCCAGTTCCTATGCCGCCAAAGCCAAGCGTGTGGGATTTGACGGTTATGCCGAAAATAAGCGTTGAAGATACCGTACAAATCGCAAACGAAGCATTCCCCCTGTTGGATAACCAGTATTGGAAAACAGGGGAAGCCCAAAGGATTTACAAACAATTCGGCATGGAATGGAGCTATTTATGAAACTTGGAGTATTTCTGATTTGCGTATCGGTTACGGTGTTGGCGATTGGGTTTGTCGAATGGATCGCAAAGAAAGTACGCAACCAAGATGATGATTGGGGTGGGCATTGGCCGTATTAATCCCGATTGAGCAAATAGTAGAGGCGGCGGAAAGGGCAAATGTTCTTTCCCTGCCATACCCGATAAGCACTAACCGATACTGGAAAACCTTTCGGAATCGGCAAGTATTAAGCAAGGAAGCGAAAGCATACAAGCTTTGCGTTTCTCAAGCGGCAGAAAGAGCAGGTTTTAGGCCGTCTGAAAAAGATGTAATCCTATTTGTCAGCCTAGTGCCGAAGATGAACAAGGACGGCACGGCAAGCAAGGTAATACTAGACCTTGATAACTGCCTAAAAGTCGCTGTCGATGCCTTGCAAGGGGTTGTCTATCACAACGACAACCAAGTCAAATTTATTTTATCAACATATTCGAGCGAACCAAGAGAGAACGGCGGGCTTGATATTGGAATTGCGGAGTTAAGAAGTGGTTAAAATTTTTTCGATTGTTTCGTCATTAATTTTTCTTCATTTTGGTTATTTTATGGCTAAATTTTTAATCAAAGTGGATGTAGCCAAAAAAATAATCATCAATCTTGATGGGAAAAATATAACGACAATCACGCCGATGTATTTTTTTGTTGTCGCATGGTTTGCGATTATCTGGGGTGTTTTGCTTTTGTCATTCTTCCTGTTTGGTAAGGGCGCATAAATGAGCAAAACCAAAGAGGAAAAGAAGCACCTTGAGCGCGTGTCCTCTATCGGTTGTATCGTCTGTCGTAATGAGGGGCGATACAACATACCGGCAGAGGTGCACCATGTCCGAAACGGTGCAGGCATGGGTAGGCGCAATAGCCATTTTGAAACGATACCGCTATGCCCTGCACATCATCGGACTGGTGGAGTAGGGATAGCCTTTCACGCCGCGCCGCGCACGTTTGAGAGCTTGTACGGCACAGAAAGAGAATTGTTGAAACAGGTTGAGAATATTTTAAATTGGCAGTAAATCAGCAAGGAAGAACCGTTAAATGCAAAGCGTAGCGTACAGGCTGACGAAAGACAACAAGCGGCCATTGATGACGACCATTTACAACAATCTAGGGGCGTGGTTAGAGGCTAATGCAGAGCTTGAAGTATGTATTAGGCCGTACAACTCAAAACGGAGCGTCGAGCAAAACCGCCGCTTGTGGAAAATCTACGGGGAGTTAGCAGATAAAGCGTGGGTAAACGGCAGGCGATACAGCGCGGAAACGTGGCATGAGTATTGCAAGGGAATGTTTCTAGGTTATGAGCTTAAAGCCATGCCGGACGGAAGCGAGCTTAAAACGCCGATAAGCACGACAACGCTAAACACGGCAGAGATGACAGACTATCAAAACCGCTTGCAGGCATGGGCGGCAGGGAACTTCGGGTTAATTTGGGAATTTTAAAGGGGCGGGAAATGTATCACACGGTTGAGCAGGTATTGGCGGATGTTTATAAAATCAGGGGCGTGAGAATGGAGCCAATGAACAACACGGCTTCAGTCATGCGCTGGTGCGAATCTAAGGGCGTGATGGGCGGCGGTGGAGATTTAACGCAAGCCGAAACACACGCAAACGCCGCGATGATTATCAGCCGTATTGAGCGCGTATTGAATCGATACGAGCTTGCGGTAGTGGAGTGTGAATACAGCGAGGATTTAAGCGGAATCGTGGATATTACCGCCTATATTGAGCAACAGAACGATGGCGTGAACCTGTTGATATGTGATTCTCTGCTGTCGCATATTTTTTCAGGTAGCCCCAAGCAGATGGAGATACAAGACAGATTTGATATTGCCCGCGTAACGTTGTGGCGGAAAAAGAAACAGGTTGGAGGAATTGTGGCCGGACTGCTTGATAGCGCCATTTGCAAACTGGACCCGGAGTTTAGGCAAGCGAGGATTATTGGGTAGTTTGTGTTTATGCTGATAGATTGTGTAAAAATATGTATAATTATTCGGTAATATATTTCGAGTGATGGTAAACCTAAACAGGTAGATGGTTTATTCTAGGAGATGAAGATGAAAAAAACATTGTTGGCAATGATATTGGCAGTAATATCTAGCATGGTGATGGCAAAGTCAGAAGCAGAACAATTTGGATTGCAATATATAGAGACACCGCCAGGAACCAACTATAAAGTCTATGGAAGCGGCGACTTCATGTTCATTGATGCTAGGGCCACGGGCAGATTTGCCTCAATGTCCATTTTAACAATCAAACAACAACAGCAAGCCGGGTATGCGATTATTCCCGCTCGAAATTTTGATGAGATGAATAAAAATGGACAATTCGCACAAACGTACTCCGTCGATTGTGGCACAAATGTTGTTTATGATGGCAATGGGCAGTCTAACAGGGTCAGCGAATTAAACCCGTTGCATCAGGTGGCATCAAATTTGGCTTGCCTAATTTTGGACACGGAATAAGTGATTATCTCTGAAGGTATTACTGGTTGGATTTTTCTTGCTTTACACTTGACGGCATGAAACACTTTTGCTACAATTATGCTATAGTTTGGAAATAGCTATATAAACCGCCTTTATAGGGCGGTTTTTGCATTTCAAGATAGCCTGTGATTCAGGCAGAAAGTCAATAAAACGCGGGGCGAGTGAGACGCGTTTACCCGACCTAAATGGTTGTCATGCTAAGACAGACTATAAAGCGGTTCTCGCACTTCGCCCTATGCCTTGCCGGTGTAGGGCGTTCCATTTTTCCTACGAGTCGAGTGTGTTTAGCCGTCTAATTCTGAGAGGGGTTGAGTTAGACGGTTTCTTTTTTAGAGGAGGGTTTATGAGCGACACAAAACGCAAAATAGGCCGTCCGACAAAATACAGCGGCGAATTGGTAGAAGATATATGCGAGAAAATCGCAAATGGCAGAAGCTTGCGTTCCATATGTGCTGAGGACGGGATGCCTACAAAGGCAACCGTGTGCAAATGGCTGGCTGAGAATCAAGAGTTTTCAGACCAGTACGCGCGCGCGCGCGAAAAGCAGGCGGACTATTTCGCTGAAGAGATTATCGAGATTGCCGACAGCGCAGAAGCAGAGAGTGCGGCAGTCGCAAAGGCTAAATTGCAGATAGATGCCAGAAAGTGGGCGGCTTCCAAGATTGCGCCGAAGAAATACGGCGACAAAGTGGAACAGCAAATCACTGGCAACCTTGCAATACAGGCTGATGTAAAACTTTCCGATTTGTTCTTGAGCGATGAAGAATAAGCTACACCCGAAATTCAGACCGCTGATACATAAGCACCGATACAAGAGTTTGCGCGGTGGCCGTGGTGGCATGAAGTCTTGGGCAGTGGCAACGGTATTGGTAGAGCTTGCGCGCAAAGGCCGCTTTCGTATCATGTGCGCCCGTGAGCTTCAAAACAGTATCAGTGATTCCGTAATCTCTTTGTTATCAGACACGATAGACAGGGCAGGTTATACGCAGGAATACGAAGTACAGCGTAACCGCATTATCCATCTATCGACTGGTTCGGAATTTCTCTTTTACGGTATCAAGAACAACCCGACAAAAATCAAATCCATTGAAGCGATTGATATATGCTGGATTGAGGAAGCGGAAAACGTTTCTGATGAAAGCTGGAATATCCTAATCCCGACTATCCGTAAAGCAGGGTCGGAGATTTGGCTTACATGGAATCCGAAGAATATCCTAGACCCTACCTATCAGCGGTTTGTAGTCAATCCGCCTGATGATATGGTGGATATTGTCGTGAACTATACCGACAACATCTATTTGCCTGAAGTGCTACGCTTAGAGGCTGAATCATGCAAAGCGCGTGATTATGACCTTTACCGCCATATATGGTTAGGCGAGCCGGTAGCAGATAGTGAGTTGTCTGTAATTAAGCCGAAATGGATTGACGCGGCGATTGATTCACATATCAAGCTGGGATTTGAAGCTACTGGGCAGAGAATACTGGGCTTTGACGTTGCAGACGAGGGCGATGACGCCAGTGCTACTGTATTGCGACACGGTTCAGTCGTTATCGATATGGACGAATGGCGCGGCCAAGATGTTATCTATTCCGCCGACAAGGTTTATTTGTACGGCCAAGACGTAAAGGCCGATAAAATCATCTTTGACAGTATCGGCGTTGGTGCTGGTGTGAAAGCGCAGTTCAGGCGCAAGACTGGTAAGGTGCAGACGATAGGATTTAATGCCGGAGGTTCTGTATTTAAGCCAGAAGCCAAGTACACTGACGACAAGAAGAATAAGGATATGTTCTCAAACATCAAGGCGCAGGCTTGGTGGATGGTTCGAGATAGGTTTTACAAAACTTGGCGAGCCATTGAGTTTGGGGATCCCTATCCTGTTGACGAGCTTATATCCATATCAGGTGACTTGAAAGATTTGGATTACCTGAAAGCAGAATTAAGCCGACCGCGTGTTGATTATGACAATAACGGGCGCGTAAAGGTCGAGAGTAAGAAAGATATGGCGAAGCGAGGTATTCCAAGCCCAAACAGAGCCGATGCGCTGATTATGGCGTTTGCGCCTGTTCAGGGCGGATTGAACATTAACCCAAACATTTTGAGCAGAATATGAGTAAACGAAAGAAACAGCCAAAGGCGATGAACACAAAAGCCGTGCGCCGTCTGCTTCAGGAATTGCCCGACAAGTCTGCTCAATACTATGGGCTTGATGTGCCGGAGCTTCCTGCTGGTGTCGTTCCTGAAAACGCTACCGGCATGGCGATGGACTGTAACAGCACTTTGGGCAATTTTGGCGCAGGGTGCTTTTTTAATACAGGCTTTATCGGCTATCCGCGATTGGCAGAGCTTGCGCAGATTTCAGAGTATCGAAGCGTAACTGAAACGACTGCCAGCGAGATGACCCGACAATGGATTGAAATCAAATCTATTGGCGATGACGACAACAGCGAGAAGATTAAGCAGATTGAAGAGTGTTACGAGAAACTGAACATCCGTGATGTTTTCCGTAAGGCGATTGAATCAGACGGCTTCTTCGGCCGCGGTCAAATCATGATTCAGATGAAAGGTCAGGATGACGACAAGCTGAGTAATCCGCTTCTGCTGACAAGTAAGACCATTGGCAAAGGTTGCTTGAAAGCACTTGTCCCTATTGAACCGATGTGGACAGCACCGGCGCAATGCAATACGACAGACCCGACGGCGGTAGATTTCTACAAGCCTAATACGTGGTTTGTGATGGGGCGAGAGATTCATCATAGCCGCCTGTTTACGCTGATTAGCCGACCTGTTCCCGATTTGCTCAAGGCCGCCTATAACTTCGGCGGCGTGAGTATGTCGCAGTTGATGATGCCGTATGTTGACCGATGGTTGCGAACGGTTGATTCAGTAAGCGACCTACTGCATAGCTTCTCGCTGTCAGGCATTAAGACAGATATGTCGACCATCTTGTCAGGTGGCTGTGATGAAGAAGTCAACATGACTTTACGCGCTGAGGTGTACAACCGCTTCAGAGATAATCGCGGCTTGATGATGTTGGATAAAGATAACGAAGAGTTTTTCCAATTCAACACGCCATTAAGCGGATTAGATGCCCTGTTAGCGCAATCGCAGGAGCAGTTGGCAATGCCTAGCCATACGCCGCTTGTAAAACTGTTGGGCGTAACACCTAGCGGATTGAACGCAAGCAGCGATGGCGAGATAGCCGTTTATTACGACTACATCAAGGCACTGCAAGAGAATATTTTGCGCGACCCGTTGGATAAGGTGTTAAAGCTGGTTCAGCTTCATCTATTCGGCGAGATTGACGATTCAATCACATTCTCGTTTGTACCGTTGGCGCAAATGGACGAATCGCAGCTTGCCACTATCCGCAAGTCTGATTCAGACCGCGATGTCGCATATATTCAGGCTGGTGTTATTTCCGCTGAAGAGGTTCGCGGCCGCTTGGCTTCTGATACTGACAGCGGATATAACGGCATTGATGTGGGCGAAGTGCCAATGCAAGATGATTTTGGCGGATTAGGGATGACCGATGAAACAGAGCAACGAAGTGATACTATCCCCGATAATGCCGAATCTCGGAGTGGAGGCGGCGTACAGGAAGAGCCTGAAGAAACTGCTGGCGGAAATGCGCAAGGACGTGCAAAGCCTGATTGACAGCCATTACCCTAAAGGGCTGGCGCAAGACGGCTTTTCAGACGGCTTACAAGCCGCTATACGCCGACTATTTCGTTACTGGTTCAACCGATTGGAAACATTAGCCCCTGAAATTGCAGGGGCTTTTTTACATCGTTCCATGAGCCATACGGACAAGGCGTTTCTTTCGGCTTTACGTTCTGCCGGGCTGACGGTTCGATTCACTCAGACAGAAGCAACACGCCGCGCGTTTGATGTGGCGTTGAGTGGTAATGTCGGCTTAATTCGTTCCATTGGTCAGCAGTATTTGAGCCGTGTTGAAGATAGCGTCTGGCGGTCGGTCAACGCAGGCTACACCATGTCGCAGTTATCTAAAGAGCTTCGCAAGGACTTTGGCGTAAGCGAACGGCGAGCGGCGTTTATTGCACGAGACCAAACAAACAAGGCAAAGGCCGTCATTGAGAAAGCGAGACGGCAAGAGCTTGGTATTACAGAGGCTATATGGCTTCATTCCCACGCAGGCAAAGAGCCACGCCCTAGCCATGTAGCGGCAAACGGTAAACGCTTTGATGTGAGTAAAGGAATGTATCTTGATGGCAAGTGGGTTCAGCCAGGAGAAGAGATTAACTGCCGTTGTTCAAGCCGTGCAGTAATCAAATGGGGATAGTATGAAACAGAAGCAAAAAGCCATACTGAACAAGGCGCGGCGACTGCTTGCACAAGATAACAAGTGGATAACGGTCAAGCCGAACGGTCCAGAGGGTAAAGGCGCGCATGTAGAGATTGACGGCTCAGGCCGTATCACTAAAGGCATGGGCGGTAAGTTCAACGGCACGAAAATCAGCGAAGTGCGTAAAAGCTTTGTTGGTGCGAAAACGCCTGGCCAAGAGTATTTAAATAAATCAAATCAGAAAGCAAAGAAAAAACCATCTACCAAGATTAATTTGAAAGAAACTCATATTCAAATTAAAGAGCCGATAAAAGCTGAAAAATCTATTTTTGGCGGCTATCGTGTTGATGGAATGCCTGATAACGCCTCAATTAATAAAAGCCTTGTCACTATTAAGAATGGGCATATTGTTGGCGTTAAAAAAGGGCTTGAGCAAGAGTTAGCAAAGATTACTGGGCGAAGTGTTGAGGCTATAGGCGAGGCGCAGCCGTTGAGCGAGAAAACCATAGCCAAACAAAAGGCTGAAGAGGCTGCCAATAAGGCGAAGAAAGAACAGATAGAGGCGAATGCCCGCAATGCAGTTCGCGCGTTGTTTGCGATTGAGGGGCGTAGCGATGTGTTTGAAGAAAAACCGTCTGAACCTGCCAAGACAACCAGTGCCAAGACCAATATAGGTCACATTGCCAAAGAGACAGACAAGGCAGTTATGGTTCATGCTGAAATCGTGAACGCCGCAGGCGATAAAAAGAAGGTTGGTGTATGGATTCCAAAGTCCCAAATTGGAGATGATGGAAATGCTTCAATGTCAATTATCCGAGAAAAGCAGCGCGAATTATCGGGAATGTATGCCGGGTTAACTAGTATCGATTTTGTGGGCGCAAGCGAAGAAGTTATTACCCCGCAAATAGACAAAAAACGATCAGAAGAGAAAAAGACCTCAAGTAACCCTGTTACAACAGAGCCGAAAATCCCTGATTGGTACGCTGAAATACGCAATAAACATTCAAACCCTTATTGGAACGGCAAGTTTTATGACGGTAAGAAAAAGGATAGTCATAGAATTTTCGTTTCCGGTAAGGAGTACACGATCACAAGTGAGCAGAAATCAGAGCTTGAACAACATCGTAAGGATTGGCAGTCGTTTAAAGCTTCTCAGCAAGCTTCAGGGACTTATTTAAAAGTTCCGTATGAGCAGAGAGAGCTTGCTAAAAAACACGGCGCAAAATGGAATCCTGACAAGAAGCAATGGTATCTACCGCCCGGTGTTGAACTAGCTGAAGAGATTAAGCATTTCAGCCCTGACTACAAAGCACCTGTTACGCCTAAATCTAATCCTTCGACAAGCGGCCAAAATACGCCTGCGAAGAAAGCAGATATAAACAACATGTCTAAATCTGAAGCGAAAGCCCATTTAGACGACTTGTACAAGAAAAGAAAACGTTACAACGATGTTGTTAATGAGGGTGGAGAGGGATTTAACCCATTTGATGCTGCTATACGGGAATTTAGTTCTCAATATACTCGCAAATTTGAGCCTGAAACACAGGCACTATTCGACAGATTAGATGCTGAAAAAAGGAAAGATTACGAAAACAGGATGAGGGAATTGGATGAAAAAATTGAACGTAATGGCGGATGGTATCCGGATTAAATTATGGATTATTTAGACGAAACTTACGCAATGGATTGCGATAATCCGAGATGGTACAGAAAATCTCATTGCATAGCTCAAGACCGTTCCATGCGGTCATATGACGAAGACGGCCGATTGCACGTTGAGACTTCAAATATCAGCAAAGCAACGGTAAATCCTTATTATGGTAGCGAAATCCCAAATCATGACAAATTGGGATTAGACCCGAAAAAAGTTTATTACATGTTGCGAGACCCTGAAGAGCTTGAAAAGGCTGTTCAGACGTTCAACAACCTGCCGTTACTGAGCAAGCATATTCCGGTATCGGCAGACGAGCCGCAGAAAGACGTAATTGTCGGTACAACTGGCAGCGATGCCAAGTTTGAAGATGGTTACTTGAAATGCTCATTGGCCGTCTGGGATTCAGAAGCCATTGCAGGCATTGAAAGCGGTGAGCAAATGGAGCTATCCAGCGCATATCGATACGTTGCGGATATGACGCCGGGCGAGTTTAAAGGCATGCGCTATGACGGCGTTATGCGCGATATTGTGGGTAACCATGTAGCCCTTGTCGATGTGGGTCGGGCAGGGCGTGACGTAGTAGTAAGCGATGCAGACCCATTTTCAGAAAGGAAAGTTATGAAACTGAAGAAAGGCGCGAAAGCGCGTATTCATGCAGTTCTGAAGCCTTTAATGGCGCAGGACGCTGAATTAAGCCCTGACGAACTGTTGGAAGTTATTGGTTCATTGACTAACGAAGTTCAGACTGCCGAAGACGAGGACGACAAAGAATTGCCGCCTACCGATGAAGCCGCTGAAGAAGTTGGTACAGACGAAGAAGAAACCGCCGCAGACGAAGATGTGGAAGAAGTTGCCGAAGATGAAGATGAAGAATCTGAAGCACCTCAACCGCCTGAACAAGCTCAAGACCGTGGCATTTCCAAAGTTGCTATGGATAAAGCCATTGCAGCGGCTGTGTCTAAAGAACGCAAACGTATGCAGGCACTGGCAACCGCTCAACGCGAAGTAGCGCATATTGTCGGCGATGTAACTATGGACAGCGCAGAAGATGTCTATAAATTCGCACTGGAACAGCAAGGCGTTGACGTGTCAGGCGTACACCCATCTGCTTATCGTGCAATGGTCGGCATGTTGGGTAAATCAAGCCCTAAAGTTGCTATGGACAGCGCAAACGCCGCGTCTAAGCAGTTTAAAGGTTTAGCACGAATCAAGAAAGGTTAAAAAATGCCATTTCAAAAAGTAGTTAACTCATACCAAGCCCCTGCCGTTGCAGGGGATTTTGCTTCTACAAACCCTAACGCTTCTATGCTGGCTGGTGAGGGTGCTTTGGTAGCAGGCGATAGCGGCGTTACTGTCGGCGTGTTTGCATGGGCAGACGCAGACGGCAAAGTAAGCAACAAGAAAGCAACTAACGGTCGTATCGGCTTTGTACATCGTGAACAACAAGCAAGCATTACCGGCTTCTTGGATGAACAAGGCAATACTATTCTGAAAGGCCAAGCCATGACCCTGATGACTGGTGGCGACTTTTGGGCGCATTTCCCTGCTGGTGCCGTTATCGGTCAAAACGTATTTGCCAAAGATACTGACGGCACATTGAAATCATCCGCCGCTGCTACTGAAGCAGGTCATACCCTGACTAAATTCAAGGTAGCCTCTACCGCCGGCGCAGGCGAACTGGCGAAAATCACATCTTGGGAGTAACACATGAACCAAACATTTAACCAACTTGAACGCGATGCCGGTATCGTCTTTATGGGCGGCGGCAAGAAGCTGATGGACGATAAAATCGCAGCAGCTTTGGCAATGGACGCACAGCCCGGCTTGTCAACTGTCGGCAATAGCGGTATCCCTGCATGGATGCTGAACTATGTCGATCCGAAGATGATTGAAATCATCTTGCAGCCTACCAAAGCCGCTGAAGTTTTCGGCGAGATGAAAAAAGGCGACTGGACGACTGAAACCGCTACTTTCATGACCGTTGAGCCTACCGGCGAAGTTTCCTCTTATGGCGACTACAACAACAACGGCGTAAGCGGCGTGAACGTCAACTTCCCTCAACGTCAAAGCTACCATTACCAAGTATTCACCCGCTGGGGTGAGCGTGAAGTAGCGCGTGCCGGCGAAGCTAAGATTGACTATGTTGCCCGCGTAAACGAGGCTTCTATCAATGCCCTGAACCGCTTCCAAAACAAAACGTATTTGTTTGGCGTGAAAGGCTTGCAAAACTATGGTGTATTGAACGACCCATCATTGCCTGCCACTACTCCCGCCGCCAAGACTTGGGCAACCTCAACAGGCGAAGAAGTGTATGAATCTATCCGCAAACTGTTCCAAACACTGCTGAAACAGACAGGCGGTAAAATTGATATGAATACGACTCTGTTGCTGGTGTGCAGTCCTACTGCAAGCGTTGATTTGACAAAAACAAACCAATACAACGTCAATGTCATTGACCAGTTGAAAAAGAACTTCCCTAACTTGCGCGTTGAGACCATCCCGGAATACTCAGCGACAAGCGGCGAAACCGTTCAACTGATTGTCGAAGAATTGGACGGCCAACGCACTTTGGACTGTGCATTTACCGAAAAAATGCGCGCCCATAACATGGTATTGGAAGCCTCTTCTATCAAACAGAAGAAATCTCAAGGTACTTGGGGCGCGATTATCTATCGCCCATTCTGTATCGCAACAATGACTGTTAGCTAAAAGGAGCTGGCTAAATGGCAAAAAACACAAAAAGCAAAACTGTTACCGTTGGTTGCAAACTGCCAAACGGTTTGATTCTCGAGTTGAACGGCAAAACTGTTGAAATTAACGGTTCTACAAGCTCACGCGTTATCGGCGGTCATGGCATTACCTATGACGTTGACGCTGAGTTTTTCGATGCTTGGATGGAAGCTCACGCAGACCGTGCAATGGTTCGCAATGGCTTCATCTTCGCCCATGACAAGGCGGCTGATACCAAAGCAGAAGCGGCGGAAAAAGCAGATAACGCAACCGGCTTGGAAGCTGTTGACCCTGATGCGCCCAATGCAGGCGTAACCAAAGCAGACGAGTAACATCATGGGCGTGGTGGTATTTAATCCCGACACTTTCCGCGAAATTTACCCGCAATTTGTCGACACGCCCAATGCAGTGCTTGACTGGTGGTTTGCTCAAGCTGAAACGCTACTCAATAACACTGATTGCAGCATCGTGAAAGACTTGGGCGAGCGTGAACGGTTGCTGATGTTGTTAATGCGCCATTTAGCCGCTTTGGACGAGAGAGCAGAACAAGGCGGCTTGGTTGGTCGTATCGGTTCGGCCACAGAGGGCAGCGTATCAGTCAGCGCGGATTTGTCGGGTGTTAGTGGTAAGGCTGCATGGTTTGCTCAAACGCCATGGGGCTTGACCTACTGGCAGATGACCGCGAAGTACCGCGCTTTCCGATATGTTCCGGGCGGTTGTTATGCGCGGCGGTAGTAAGTTCCGGTCAGCCTTGCGTAATGCTGTCAGTAAGGCGGCAGGCGGCGCGGTTCGTGTCGGTATCTTGGAAACGCAAACATACCCTGCCAAAGATGGTAAAGGCGATGTAAGCGTGGCACAGGTGGCCTACTGGAATGAATACGGCACGGCTACCATTCCGGCACGTCCTTTTTTCCGCAACACGATAGCGGAGAAGCAGGACGAATGGGCGGATAACGCGGCCAGCATATTGCAACGCACGGACGGAGATGTCGGCATGGCTTTGGCGTTGATTGGCGAGGGTGTGAAAGGCGATATTGTCGAGACGATTCAGAACTTCAGAGAGCCTGAAAACGCGCCATCAACCGTGAAGAAAAAAGGCTTCAATAAGCCATTGATTGACACGGGCGACTTATGGCGGGCGATTCAAAGCGAAGTTGTTGAATAGGCGAAAGGAAGTCTATGAATTTAAGAGCTATTGCAAACGGCGTAACACGCGCGGTCAATCCAAACATGACGGCAACGCTGTTGCTGAATAATGGCTATAAAACGGACGAAGCAGGCGCAAGGACGGCTGACTATGAATCTGAAACGGTCACTATTCAGACACAAAGCCTAAGTAGTCAGGAGCGGCAAGAGTTTGACGGATTGTTGCAACAAGGGCATATGCTGAACGTGTATGTAACTGGGCAATTTTCCGTATTACGGCGCATTGCTGGGAAAGGTTCGGATAAGTTGGTTTTCGCGCCGTATGGTGAAGCAGAGCCGACAGAGTGGCTGATTAAGTCAGTTTCCGAATCGTGGCCTGATTGGTGCAAGGTGGTGGTATGGCGGCAACATTAAACGTTACACAGTCTGAAATCTACAAGGACGTAAGGCGGTATCTGCTTGGATTATTCCCTGATTGCGAAGTAATACAGGGCTATTCCAATAATGTGCCGCTTCCCAATGCGCCATTTATCCTGATGAACATTATCCGCGAATCGGAAATGAACACGCAGATAAACGAATGGCGGCCATTAGACGGCCTTGCAGACGTAACAAGAAGCATAGAAGTGTCGATGCAGCTTGATTTCTACGGCGTTGATTCAGGGCGTAACGTGCGCATTTTTTCGACCTTGTGGCGTGATTTCCATGCTTGCGAACGGCTGGAGGTTTGTCAGCCTTTATACACTGATGACGCGCGATATATTCCACTCACGAATGAAGAGCAGGAATTTGAGGCGCGGTGGAGTGTCACGGCCAATCTGACCTACAACCCTACTGTCACACATACGCAAGACTTTATCGAGGGCGCGTCTGTTTCAATTAATCGTATTCCATCATAAAGGAAATTAAATGTTTAAATCAATTCCTGCCTCACAGATTGTGAGCGTGAATCCATCGGTGTTGAGTTCAGGCGGTTCCCCTCTTGCGCTTAACGCCGTTTTCTTGAGTAAAAATGCCAATATCCCGACCGGCGAAGCACTGCTGTTTGCAACGGCTGAATCTGTCGGCGAGCATTTCGGCTTTTCTTCAGATGAATATAAAGCCGCGCAAATCTACTTCAAAGGCTTTGACGGCTCAAACAAAAAGCCGGGCCGTCTGTATTTCTATGCGCTGAACAGCGTGGCTGAAGCTGGCTATTTGCTTGGTGCAAGTGTCAAGACTACCAGCCTTGCCGAACTGAAGAAGATTAAAGGCTCATTGAATGTAACGATTGACGGCGCAGAAAAGAAAGCACCATCTATCGACCTGAAATCTGCTACAAGCTTCTCAGAAGCGGCTCAACAAATCGGAGCGGCTTTGTCTGCTACTGTTGAATTTGAAGAACAGTTGCAGGCGTTTAAGATTGTTTCGGCTACTACCGGCAAATCATCTACCGTATCTTTTGCAACTGGCGATATCGCCGACAAACTGGGCTTGAGTGAAGCCGCTGGTGCGCGTGTTTCCAAAGGCACAAACGCGGAAAGCGTTGATGAAATGATGGCAGGCTTGACCGCCGCAACATTGAACTTTGCAACCTTTACGACCATTGAAGAGCCGACCATTGAAGATAAATTGGCTTTGGCTAAATGGTCGAATTTGCAAAACGAACGCTTCCTGTACCTTGGTTGGGGTAAAGAAGCCGCAGCACTGCAAGCCGGTAACACTACATCATTCGGCTCGAAGCTGAAAGAATCCCAATATTCAGGCGCAACCGCTGTTTATGGTGGCTTGGATAAAGCGGCGTTCTTTTGTGGCGCGATTGCTTCTATCGACTTTAGCGAACGCGAAGGCCGTATTACTATTGCGTTCAAAGGTCAATCCGGCTTAGAGGTTGATGTAACCGATGCAACTGAAGCGCAAAACCTGAAAGACAACGGCTACAACTTCTATGGCGCATGGGCTACGGCTAACGACCGCTTCTTGTTCATGTATCCCGGCCAAATGACTGGCAAATGGCGATGGATGGATAGTTACGTCAACCAAATCCGCCTGAACAGCCAGTTACAGCTTGCTTTGATGACTATGCTCACTTCTGCCAAGTCTGTGCCGTATAACGCTGTTGGCCGTGCGTTGCACCGTGCCGCCTGTCAAGATGCCATTGATGAAGCGTTGAACTTCGGTTCTATCCGCGCAGGCGTTGACCTGTCAGAGCAACAACGCGCAATCATTAACAACGAAGCTGGTGTAGATGCCGCTACTCAAATCGAGGCGCGTGGCTATTACCTGTATGTCGGCAAGGTTTCCGCACAAGCACGCGGCAACCGTGAATCAATGCCGATTAAACTGTGGTACACCGACGGCGGTAGCGTTCACGCTGTCAACATGGGTTCTATCAACATTCTGTAACTTACAGGCCGTCTGGAACAACAGGCGGCCTAATTTTTTAAGGTAAAAATATGGCACCGCAAATCGCACCTAAAACCCTTACTTCGGCAAACAGTGTTTTGTTATGGAAAGCTAAGGGCTACACCGACCAATTTGTACATGCTCAAGGCTACAAAACTGATTCCGCGTTTGACTTTTCAGACGCAACCATCGGCGAGACCGTCATGGGCGTGGATGGTATTCAGTCAGGCGCATATATCCAACATGAACACCAACTGACTATCACTTTTGAAGCAAACAGCCCTACACGCGCCCACTTTGCCAAGATGTACGAGCGCATGACTGAGCAGATGGAAACATTCCCGTTTGAGTTTCAGGTGGATATTCCATCATTGGGTATTCGCCGCATCGCCAAAGGCTTCATGATTAATCTGGCTGGCTTCAGTGCTAAAAAACACATGGATGCCGGTAGTTATACATTCAACTTGGGCGTAGTGACTGAAGAGGAAATTTCCTAATGTCTTTAAAAACCAAAACCGTAACGATCGAAAAAGGCCGCGACAAAGGCAAGAAGTTTGAAATTACCGAAATGCCGGCGGCGAAGATTGATAACTGGGCAATGCGTGTCTTGCTGGCTTTGGCTGGAGCAGGCATTGATGTTGCAGAAGCTAATGAGGGCATGATGGGCTTGGCTAAAGTGGCATTTGCCGCTTTGGGTAAAATTCCGCCTGCTATTGCTGTTCCACTGTTGGATGAATTGCTGGAATGTGTGCAATTCATTCCTGCTGGTGGTTCGCCCCGCCCGCTTGATTTGGAATTGGGCGATGTAGAGGACTTTACCAATCTTTGGATGTTCCGAAAGGAGGTATTCAATCTGCACATTGATTTTTTGCAACAAGGGGTTGGCCTGAGTTAGGCGGTGGCGGTTATGGCGCGGATATGGATTATTTAAACCTGTCCGCGCTTATCGGCGGCTTAATTTCAAGCCGTCTTTGCACTTTGCACGAATTGCAGACGGTTTATAGCTTGGAAGATGCTTTGAATCTTTGGGAAGTTTTGAGTATAGACGGCTACAACCGCCAACAGTATGAGAAACGGCGACAGGCCGTCTGAAAGGTTTAATTATGGCGACTGTTATAGACACCCTGTTTCTTGAGCTTGGCATTGATTCTTCCAAGTTTTCAGGAGAAGCAGCAAAAGCAGAAAAGCAGTATGACCGCTTAGAGCGTTCTGTTGCCAAAGTCGAGAAAGCTGAAAAAACAGCCGCGAAAACGACCAAAGAAAGCGCGGAGGCACGGCGCAAAAGCGTAGTAGATACGCAGAAAGCCGATGCCTCTATGCAGGGCTTGCTAAAGACCGTAAACGCTTCTATTAAGAGCTTTGCGGCCTTTACTGGCTTACTGCTTGGTGCTAGTGGGTTGTCAAAGCTTGCAACAGACGCAGCAAAGGCGAATCGAGAGCTTGACACCACTGCTAAAAATCTTGGCATGGCGCGTAAGGAATTGAGCGCATGGCAAGGGGCGGCTGAAATGGCTGGCGAAAGTGCCAACGGCATGAGTAGCTACATGAAAACCCTGTCAGGCGATATGCAAAGCCTGATTATGATGGGCGACACGTCCGTCTTGCCATACTTCAACGCTTTGGGCGTGTCATTGCTTGATAGCAGCGGCAAAGCCCGACAGCTTGACGATGTAATGCTGGATTTGGCCGACCGTTTCAGCACAATGGACAGGACGAAAGCCTACACGCTGGCTCAACAAATGGGCATTGATGAGGGTACGTTCAACACATTGTCGCGTGGCCGTGCTGAAATGCAGCGTATGCTTGATATTCAGCGCGAGATGTACCATTCATCTGAAGCTGATATTGAAAACTCACGCAAACTCACAGAGGCACGCGCGGTATTAAATGCCCAATGGGAAAGCCTCAAGTTGATGATAGGAAATGCCCTGATACCGGCTGTCACATTTCTGACGGAGGTAGTCAGCAAGTTTGTGGGATTCCTAGTCAAGCATGAACACGTTACAAAAGGCGTGTTTCTTGGTATCGCTACGGCTATCGGCGTGTTTCTTATCCCAATGCTGATGACGGCAACGGCGGCGGTGTTTGCTTTTATTGCACCGTTTACGCCATTGATTGCGGCGGTTGCAGGGCTTGGTGCTGCGTTTGGCTTGCTTTATGACGACTATAAAACTTGGGCAGAGGGTGGCAAGTCCCTGTTTGATTGGGGCCGCTTTACCAGTTATATCAACAGTTCCAAAGTTTCCACTGATTCGCTTGGCAAGTCGTTTATTTACCTGACGACTGGTTACACAAGCTGGTCGGAAGCCGCAAACGGTATGCTTGACTGGATGCGCTTAAAAGGCTTCATCGATGGGAACACGGTTTCTGTCAGTTCGCTGATGAACGGCTTTAAAAACCTTGCTTCTGAGCTGTCAGACGGCCTTATGCCGTATCTGATGGATATTGTCGAAATCTTCAACCGATTAAAAGAGGGCGACTTTTCAGGCGCAGGCGAGGCGGTCAAGGTGGCATTTAAACGCCGCTGGGAGGCTGTGAAGTCATTTGCAGGCGCGGCATGGGATAGAGTTACCGGCACTGTTGACGTAGCGACCGGGCATGATGTCGGCACGCTGTCAGGTGGCAACACTGCCGGCGCACCATCAGGTGGCAATGTTGTTAACAATATGGTTTCAGGTGTTGATGCCCAAGTTTCCAAAGCTGCTGATTTTGCGCTAAAACATGCGGCAGACCGAAGCCTTAAAAATTGTGCATTATATGTTAACAATGCTTTACGAGCGCAAGGTATTCGCATTAATGGGAATGGCGTAGCAGTTGCTGGCAACCTGATTAAAAGTGGGCAAGGATTCCATCAAGTTGCATATAGCAAAGATTATGTCCCTCAGATTGGCGATGTAATGAGTATGAAATCAAACTCAAAATCTGGCCATAATTGGGGGCATGTTGCTATTTACACTAAAAAAGGCTGGGTATCTGACTTTAGACAGGGTGAGAAGTACGGCAACACTGGTGCGGCAAACGCGCAATACTGGAAGGAAATCCAAAGCGGAAGAATCGTTCCTGTTATCGCGCGTAGAGGCGGAGGCGGTGGAGCTAGGTCAACCATTGCCGTTACAGGCAAAGAGGACTGGCTGAACAAAATCACGGCCAAAGACACCGTTTCAAACGCTGATTCCCGATTGTCTGCTGTAAGTCAGAAGTACGGTATTCCGCAGCACATGCTTTATTCAGTATGGGCGCAGGAAAGCCGCAAAGGCAACATGAAGAAGTCGTCCGCCGCTGGTGCGAAAGGTCATTTTCAGTTCATGCCCGGCACTGCTAAGGCTTACGGCATTTCAGGGCGTGAATGGGACTTTGACGCATCAAGCGATGCCGCGGCGCGTTATTTCCAATGGTTGCTGAAGCACTACAACGGCGACCATAACAAAGCCCTTGCAGCGTATAACTGGGGCAACGGCAACCTAGACAAAGCTATTAAACGCTATGGCAATGACTGGCTGTCTCATGCGCCGAAAGAAACGCAGGGATATGTGAACAGTATTAACAAGATGATGGCTTATAAAGGTAGAGGCGGCATGATGTCTAGACCTTTGGGCGGTCAGGCTGTTGTGCAGAATCTCAGCAATCAACAGGGACGCATTAACGTTTCACGAGGCGCGGCGAATCCTCATAACGTCAGCAATACCCAAAACACGCAAATCACGGTCAACGGCGGCATCAACGTCCAAACCAGTGCAAGCACCGTTCGGGGAAATGTACAGGACGCTATGGACGGCTTGAACAGCCGCGCTGGGCAGTATGCTGTTGCTCAAATGTAGAACTAAGCAATAAAGGCCGTCTGAAAAGGCGGCTTTTGTTGTTTCTGAGGTAAAGATATGAAGTGGAATAGTGTCGGAATCCCCAACGTTCCAAAGATACCGGCAAATATCGGCAACGCCCTGATTAGTTTTGGCGGGGCGCAACTGATTAACTTGGTATTTGGCGAGAAATGGGGAATCTTTAATCAGCGCGGTATTCCGCTATTACTGGCAGACAACGTTGCTTCTGTCCGGTATGAAAACAAATCATCTGTCGTCAATTCCCCTATCGAAAACGGGAGCTTCACGAGCTACAACAAGGTAAACGAGCCTTTTAAAGCCAGTGTGATGATGACAAAGGCGACAGGGGGCGTGGTGCAACGTGGTGCATTTTTGGCACTGTTAAGCACGTTCGCCAACTCAACCGATTTATTCATGATTATCACGCCGGAGGCCGTCTATCCGAACTGCTCAATCACTGGTTACGACTATGTGCGAGAGGCTGGGAACGGTGCGCGGATGATTAAGGTCAATATCCACTTTCAAGAAGTGCGTTTGGCCAAGGTTGAGTATAAAAAGACAAAATCAGAAGCAGGATTGCAGACCGATGGCGGTAAGGTGCAGGCGAAAGAAGCGCCGACAGCAACGCCGCCGGAGCCTGTAAAAGAATCCGTGCTTTCTCAAATTGCAACTGAAGTTACAGGGGGTTGATATGAAAGTTTACACAATCCCTATTTCAGACGAACGGTCGCAAAAGGTAACGACAACACTGGGTCAGCAAGTAGTCGATATTGTGCTGACAATGCGGCTGGGCAAACTATATGCCGATGTAAAGGCAAACCGTGTGCCGGTAGTGAGTGGACGTGTTTGTCTGAATGGCGAGCCTATCGTAAACGAGGCTTTCCGCCCTTTCGTTGGGGAATTGTACTTTGAGGATTTGCAAGGACGTGAAGACCCTGTTTTCGGCGGCTTGGGCAAACGTTACGTCTTGAGGTGGGTTAAAAATGCCTAGTCTGAAAGAGAAGCGAATCAAGGTAACAATCCTTTTATCGGGCGAAGATAAGGACTTTGACGGAGACGGAAACAATACGCTTGTTTTTGACGGCTTACGGACTGAGTGTCGCATTAACTACGGCAACGGCTCAGTCATGCCGACCGCAAACGTCCGTATCTTCGGCTTGCATTTAAATAATATGCTGGCACTGCTCAGGGTGCAATGGAACACAAAAGAGGCTTTGCAAAACCTGATCCAAATCGAAGCGGGCGATGATGACAAAATGTCTGTTGTCTATAAAGGCAATATCACATTTGCCAAGCCTGATTTCAGTTTCGCGCCTAATGTCTGCCTGAATATCGAGAGCAGCACCGGCTACTATCATCAAATCGTGCCAACACCGCCGCGAAGTTTTGAGGGCGAGATAGATGTAGCGGAAGCTATTTCTCAACTTGCCGAAGACATGGGCATGACCTTTGAAAATAACGGCGTGACGGCGAAATTGAGCAATCAGTATTTGCCTGATTCCGCTTTGGGTAAGGTGCAGATGTTGGCGAAAAATGCCGACTTGGACTTGTATATCGACAATGACACGATCGCAATCGCGCCAAAAGGTGCGCCGCGCATGGTTGATGTGCCGGTAATTAAGCCTACTACTGGCTTGATTGGCTATCCAGTACCTGACCTGATAGGCGTTCAATTTGCCTGCCTTTATGACCCTGCCTTGCGGTTTGGTGGTTTGGTTGAGATTGAGGACAGCATTATCCCTACTTGTAACGGTAAATGGCGCGTTTTTGGCATGAATATCACGCTTGAATCGTTCAGCCCTAGCGGCAAGTGGGAAGTGTTTATTAAAGCGGCTCACGCGGAAAGCGAGACGGTACATGTCGCAAAATAAATTAGGCTTTGAGCAGCCGGGACAGCGAGGCGGACAAGGTGAGATAGGCTATATCGTTGAAAGTATCCTGTCGAGGCTTCAGACGGTAACGCTGGTAAAGGTTGTGGCCGTAAAAGGCGGTGGGTTATCCCCTGTCGGCATGGTTGACGTTCAGCCGCTTGTGTCGCAGATAGATGGCAGCGGCGGCGTTATTCCGCATGGGGTTATCTTCAACGTGCCATACATGAGGCTTCAGGGCGGAAGTAATGCCGTGATTATCGACCCTCAAGCAGGAGATATTGGAATGTGTGGCTTTTGTAGCCGTGATATTTCCAGTGTCAAAGCAAACAAATCAGCTTCAGCACCGCAAAGCAAACGCCGTTTTGATTATTCAGACGGCCTTTATTTTGGCGGTTTCCTGAATGGGACACCAAGCCAATACATCATGTTTTCAGGCAGTGGAATCAAAATCTTTTCCCCTACCGGCATCGAACTGGAAGCGCCGAAAACAACCATCAAATCGCCGACCGTGCAGATTGAGGGCAACACCACGCAAAACGGCACTTTCTCGCAAACAGGCGGCGGCGCGGCTTCGTTTTCAGGCAGTCTTACGACAGACGGTCAGATTGAATCAAAAGTCGATGTTGTCGGTGGTGGCAAGTCGCTGGTTAACCATACGAACGGCGGCAGCCCTGTTGATTAAGCCTGAAAGGAAAGCATGGATACTCTTTATCTTGACCCTGTATCTTGGGATTTATCGCTTACGACTGACGGCGATATTGCGATTGCAAAAAAGCCCTACTCGACCGCGCAGAGCGTTGCAAATGCGATTAGGTTGTTTGAGGGCGAATTGTATTACGACACGGAGCAAGGTGTTCCGTATTTTGACGAGGTTCTTGGACGGCCTCATTCATTTGCACTGTTTAAGCACCGTATGGAAGAGGCGGCATTGCGCGTTGACGGCGTGAAAGATGTTGCCGTATCTGTTCATCAAATATCAGAGCGCAGATTGAGTGGGAATGTAACGTTTAAGGACGAGAATAACCAAACGCATACGGTGGAATTATGAGCTTTAAAACGAATGTTCCTGCTATTGAGATTACCGACACGGGCGTGGTCGTTCCAAGTGAGGACGATATTTTGCAGGGCGTGTTGGCTGATTTTAATCAGGCTTTTGGCGGCAACTTGAATCTAAACCTTGACACTCCTCAAGGTCAGTTAGCCTCTTCTTTGACGGCGATTATCGCAGACCGTGATAACCAATTAGCCCGACTGATGAATCAGGTTAACCCTGATTACGCAGAGGGCGCAATGCAAGACGCTATCGCAAAAATTTATTTCTTGGAACGCAAGCCGGAAACAAAGGCGCAGGCTGTTTGTGAATTTATAGGACTTGCTGGTGTTGTGATTCCTAAAGATTTTCCAGTCAAGGACGAAAATGGGCAATTCTGGAAAGTATCTAAGCGGTACGTTATCGGCTCAAGCGGCACTGTTTCGGCGGTAGTAACAGCAAATAGCGATGTTCACGCCCGCGCCGGTTCTATTTCCGTGATGACACAATACATCAACGGACTTGACCGCGTGAGCAATCCTAAAGATTCCATTCCAGGCAAGCCTGCCGAAAGTCGGGAGGATTTTAAAGACCGCCGACAAAAGAGTGTGGCGATAAACTCGCTGGGTATGCCTGCTTCGGTTTATGCCAACGTTGCAAAACTTAACGGCGTGACAGATGTGTACGTTATCGACAATCCGAAAGGAACGCCGGTAGAGAAAAACGGCTACACGCTTGCGCCGCATAGCATATTTGTGGCCGTGAACGGTGGCGATAACGAAGAAATCGCTAAGACGATTTGGAAATATTCGGGGAGCGGTTGCGATTACAACGGCAATACGAAAGTCACGATTTACGATGACTTGTATCAAGACCCGAAGCCGTCATATGAGATTCTTTTCCAACGGCCTGAACAAGCGTCTATTTTCTTCAAGATTCGCGTAGCGAAAGGCGCGCCTCTTGGGTATGAGATTAAGCTACAAAAAACGATCATCGACACGTTCGAGAAAATGAAACTTTCCAAAATCGGCTCAACAGTTTACTCAGCCGATTTTTTTACGGCGATTATTCAGAATCATGCAGACGTTCGGTTGCTGGATATTCAAGTTTCAGACAAACGTAGCGGCTGGCGTGAAGCTGTTTCTGTCGGCATTTCAAAAATACCCGTTGTCATGGCGGCAAATATTGAGATTGTAGAAGATGATTGATGTTCAAAAGACAATAATCAGCCAATACGCCCATAGCCCGGTATTGCTCCGATTGATTGATGGGCTGAATCAGTGCATTTGTCCTGCCGATAAAATCGAAGAGTTTAACCGCCTTGTCTGGGACGTTGAGACGGCGGAGGGTTACGGCTTAGACGTATGGGGCAGAATAGTAGGCATGGAACGTCATTTCCAGATGGTAAGTGGCGATTATCTCGGCTTCGCTGATGGCTTCCTTGCCTTTGATGATGGTGTATGGAGCAGAGGCGCAGGCAATACAAGCGTTTTTTCGATGGAAGACAAAGCGTATCGACAGATGATTTTACTCAAGGCCATGAAAAACATCATGTACGCAACGGCTTATAACATAAACCGTCTGTTAATGCTGATGTTTGAAAAACGCGGCCGCGCTTATTACTACAAGACAGGAACAATGACAGCCCGGTACATCTTCGAGTTTGATTTAAGCAACGAAGAGCGGGCTATTTTGTTGCAGTCTGACATTCTTCCGCGCCCATCGGGTGTATTGATTGATTTTCTCGAACCATCGAGAAGTAAATATTTCGGCTTTGATGAAGCTGGTTATTCCCCGTTCAACAGCGGGGTTTTTTATTTGGAGGTTTAAAACATGGAACCAAAACGCTTAACTAAAGCATTTGCCGAAGAGGGCTTGAAAAATACAATCCCTGAAACTGCTAACGAGAACACCGCCACCAATGCTGCTACATATGCAAAAGGCTTTCCGGCTGTAACCATGACGCCGATTGCCGTAGGCGGTCAGCCGCCAAGCGGTAAGGATATGAACGGCATTTTGTACGAGCTTTCAAGCCATATCGCTTATATGAACAAAGGCGGTCAATACAAGTTTGACGCTGATTTTTGTGAAGAGGTTGGCGGCTATGATGTTGGCGCCGTTGTGCAAAGCGATGATGGCTTGACTTTATACGCGAACCAATCGCCAAAGAATAAGACAAACCCAAACTCACGAAGTTCAAAAGGCTGGAAAATTATTGCCAGTGATGCCGTATGGGGCGAGGTTGAGAAAAAGCCTCACACTGTAAACAGCATTGAGGAATTGCGAAGCTATGCAGGCACGGCGGAAGTTGTGAACGTCAAGGCTTATTATGCAGACACTACTTCAGGTGGCGGTATGTTTGTTGCCGACAAGACCGATAAATCAACAGCCGATAACGCAGGTACGGTTATCGTTTCAAATAACGGCGTTCGTTGGCGCAGGATTCATTCAGACAACCTCAGCTTAAGCGATTTTGGTTATTCCAAAAGCAAAAACAATGCTGTTCAGGCGTTCAATAACGCGGAGGCTGCCGCGCTTGGGGTTTTTGTTGATTGCTTAGGATTAGAAATCAACACAGGCGCGCTTTACCCGAAAGGCAATAAGTACACGAACGGCAAGTTTGTGATTAACGGCAAATCTGTCGATGTGCAATATCAACAGCCGCGAACTGGCATTGGCCGATTCTTGAGCGGCTCAGGCGTAGCCGCGAAGCTGAAGAATGGCGAATGGACAGGCACGGGCATTGTAGCTATTGGCGAAGGGGCAATGAGCGAAACTGAAAAATGTGTTTCAGGCATTGCCATTGGCGACCGCGCGCAGGGATTTTCCAAAATCAGCCGCGACAACATCGCCATCGGCCCTGACAGCCTGATTAGTGTTCAGGCCGAAACTGAATGGTATGAACAGTCAAAAATGGCAGGCACACGCAATATCGGTATCGGTGGCAATGCAGGCCGAGGAATCACGAGCGGATATTCCAACGTTGCAGTTGGTCGTAATGCAGGTCAAGGCTTGGGAATAGGCTACTCAAACGTTGTTCTTGGTGCAGGCGCATTGGGGGGTACCGCACCAGTCGGTTTGACTGGAGACATCGAAGTTTTCTGGCCGTCTAAAACCAGTAAAACCGTAGCAATCGGTCAGTCTGTTTTAGCGCAATACCAAAACCAAGAGGCTCAGGTGGTTATCGGTGGAGACGCGGCGAAGAACGCCAAAGCGGTTGATAAAACAACCGTCATTGGTTCTGCCGCAATGGAGAATCTCGAACGAAACCGCGCACCGAATGGCGGCGATGTTTTGTGGAATGGCACGGAATCAGGCACTTATACCCAAGCAGGCAACACAATTACGCTGACATTCTCGAATCTTCGAGGTGCTAAAGCGACTTATTGGGTGGGTATCCGTTTAACTTCGGGCGAAGCAAAGACATTGCAAGGCGATGTTGTGCCGGTGGAGGTTGTTTCCGTTACCGATACGACTATTACCGTCAACAGCCATAAATCGCTCAATGCTTCTGGCAACGCTGAATTGAAGTATGTTTACTCAACAACATCATCAGCCGGGAAGAACGAGGAATTAACCATCATCGGCGCGAACGCGATGAATAGCGCATTAACTGCGGCATACACTACCATTATCGGCGCAGATGCGGCGTTGTCAGGTGCTGACTACCAGAAAGCGACTGCCGTAGGTGCTTCTGCAATGCGAAAAGGCAATCACTTATCCAGTGTTGCTGTCGGCTATTGGTGCGCACCGAATATCAGTAGTGAGCAATCCGTTTTCGTTGGCGATTCTGCCGGCTATCGGAATGTTCGAGGTGATATATTGAGCGGCAAAATCTCAAACTCAATCGCCATCGGCTACGGCGCACGGCTTAACGGAGACAACGAAATCCAAATCGGCGGCCAAAATCAAACGCTTTACGCCCCGACAATCGTGAATATCCGTTCAGACGGCCGCGATAAAACCGACATCAAGCCAATGGAGAACGGCTTGGAGTTTGTGATGAAACTGAAGCCTGTTACTGGCTACTACGACCGCCGCGATTCCTACACGGACGAGCTGTTCAAGGATTTGCCAGCCGAAGAGCGTGAAGTCAAAATTCGTGAATGGTGGGCAAATCCAATTAAGGACGGAAGCCACAAGGAAAACCGCCTGAAACACTGGTTCATCGCTCAAGACGTTGCCGCGCTTGAATCTGAATATGGGCAGTTGCCGATGGTAAACCTGAAGAACGACACCTACACGCTTGAGTATGCAACGTTCATTCCAGTGATGGTTAAAGCGATTCAGGAGTTATCCGCGCAGGTGGAAGAGTTGAAAACCGAACTTAAGGAGTTGAAGAAATGACAAGATGTGTGATTGAACATGACGGCCTGTTTGTTGAAGAACAATATTTCGATGATGGCCGCCAAAGCATTGAGGCCGAAGTGCCACGACTCAAGCCAAACCAAGCCGCGAAATGGAACGGTAAGGGTTGGGAAATAGTGGCAGATTATCGCGGTTCTATCGTGATTATTGGAAACACTGATTGCATTTGGGATAAATTGGGCGATTTGCCTGATGGCGCGGTTGTTTTGTAAGGGCGGATTATGGGCGATATTGTAAAAATCAAAGCGCAAATCCCAACGGTCAACATTGAAATCCCGACAGGAAACGCGCGGCGGTTTGAAATCTCAATCACATCGGACGGCAAGCCTTATGACTTGTCGTCTTTTGATTTGAAAATGACATTTCGGCCAAGTGTTGGCGGAGAGTTTGACGGAAGCGAGAACCTGACTAAAGACGGTCAGGTTTTATTTTTAACGTTTCCGCCTGAATTTTCTGCCGGTGTTAAATGGCGTAGGGCGCGTTACGATATTCTGAACGCCTCTACCCATCAAACGCTGATTCGTGGGGAAATCGAACTGCTGGAGGTGATCACGAAATGACGGAATATATTTTCAGGCTATCTGATGAAACGCCTAAAATCGAGGTTGATGTAAAAGCCGCCGCCATCATCAACGGCGTGGGTCAGGATTTGTACGACCGCGCCAAGAAAGAGCTTGGCTTTACTGGCACTTTTGAGGAGTTTCTCGCTAAGTTCAAAGGAGAACGAGGAGAGAAAGGCGAAGATGGCGCGGCTGGTCCAATAGGTCCAATAGGTCCAATAGGTCCAACTGGTGAGCGAGGAGCTGACGGCTTGCCTGGTGCTAAAGGAGACACTGGACCTAAAGGCGATGTTGGACCTAAAGGAGCGGACGGACTACAAGGACCTATTGGCCATCAAGGTTTGCAAGGCGAGCGTGGTCGAGACGGCAAGTCTGCTTATGAAGTTGCGGTTGCAAATGGCTTTGTAGGAAATCAGGCGCAATGGCTGTGGAGTCTGCGAGGGAGCGATGGGGCGCGTGGCAGAGATGGTAAATCAGCCTATGAAATTGCTGAAGGGGATTTGTATTTTGGCAATGAACAAGCATGGTTAGCCTCTCTCAAAGGCGCAAAGGGCGACAAGGGCGAGCCGGGGCGAGATGGCCGCGATGGCGTGGGTATCCCGCAAAAATTGACCTTATCTGGAAATACACTCACTCTGTCAGACGGTGGCGGAAGTGTAACGCTACCAAGTCAATCAGCCACAAACGCACCTGCTGGGCAAGCCAATGAGTATGAAATCCACGGCACTGGTATGCCTAACGGAAAGGTTACTGCACCAGTTGGAACGACCTATGTGGATACAGCGGCAACTAATGGCGCGCTCAAGTGGATAAAACGCACTGGAACGGACAACCAAGGCTGGGAAGTCTTGACTGGCGATACTGGCTGGCGAACGCTTACTATTGCTTCAAAATTGGGCGCGTCATATCTAAAAGTACGCAGAAAAAACGATACTGTTATGTATCAATTCGGTGGTTTGTCGTGGGGTTGGTTCGGTATCGTGCGACGTGGTGGGCCAGGGTATTCTATTCAGCCGTCGGACAGGGAGCGGAACGTTTTTATTTTGGGTTTACGCGGAATACCGGAAGGATTTAGGTCAGAATTTAGCCTAATTGGTGGCATCTACAATGACAAGGGCATCCCATATGGAACATGGTATTTAGGTGGGCCTGGAGATTCTCACATGCTGCGTTTCCAATTTACCGACCCTGTCCCTACTGACCGAGATATTGGGGACATTCGGGTAAGTTCTATCATGTACCTGACCAACGAACCTTGGCCTACTACATTGCCATAATTTTTGATGGCTTTTTTTGTAAACGGACTTTTTGATAATTTTGTCAAAAAGTCCTTTTTCTTTGGAGATTGAAAAATGAGTAACTCATTGAAATGGGTTAAATATGTTTTAGATTGGCGTTTTCTGCCCGTGCGTTTTCAAAAGTGGCTTTTTAGCACGGGAACGCGCGTTGTCGAGTTTGCCAGTGGGTTGTCGCTGATTGGCTATGCCGCTGTGTTTGCGTTCTCGCCCGTCGATATTTACGACTGGCCGATTTACTACAAGTTTAAAACGATACCCGAATCTATCCTGATTCCTGTTTTCGGCGGTATCGGCTTGTTGCAGTTGGCGGCGATGTATTGGCAGACGTACAAAGGGAGCGTCTTTTCAGGCTATCTGTTGCTGGTGTCGGCGTTCATTTGGTTCTTGACGGCTCAGGCGTTTTGGGGAGCGTTTCCGCCTGCTCACACGGGCATGGTCATTCCGCCGATTCTTGCTTTCTTGTGCCTCTTGGCTGGCAATAACTCACTTAAATTCTTGTTTTCGGGCGAAAAATTGAAAGACAGCCTAAAGGGGGAATAATGGATTTTTTTCAATTCGGCTACCTGTTTGCCATAGGGGGCGGCATTGTCGGCAGCGCATGGTCGAGTATCAAAGACCATGACAATATGGTCTCAAGCTTGTTTGAGGCGGTTGTATCGGCAGTGGCAGCGGCAGCGGTAGTGGAGCGGTTTTTAATGGTTAATCAGGTGTGGACTTGTGCTATCGCCGGCGCATTTGTCGGTATTTTGACAGGTCACGCCATGGATACCGTGAAAACCCTTGCCCCTGGGCTGATGAAGAAGTGGGTCAAGAAAACGGCTGACAAATTTATCGATAAAGAGTAACGACAGGTCGTCTGAAATCAGACGGCCTTTTTTAATGGAAGAGTAAAAAATGCAAGAGTTAGACTGGATTAAAGAGGCTAAAAAACACATTGGGCTGAAAGAAATTGTCGGCACGAAAGCGCATAACCCGACAATCGTGCAATGGCTGAAAGATATGGCGGCGTTTCCAAATGCGGCGAAATCTTGGTATTTTGAAGATGAAACGCCATGGTGCGGCTTGTTTGTCGGCCATTGCTTAGGCAAGAGTGGCCGCGCGGTCATTAAAGATTGGTATCGCGCCAAAGCATGGGCTACTGCTGGCCTGACTAAGCTGTCAAAGCCTGCCTACGGCTGTATTGCGGTCAAATCCCGACAAGGCGGAGGCCATGTGTTCTTTGTGGTCGGCAAAAATGCAAAAGGGCAGATTTTGGGCTTGGGCGGCAATCAAGGCAATACCGTGTCTATCGTGCCGTTCAACCCTGCCGATATTGACGGCTATTTTTGGCCGTCTAAATTGGTGAACGGCAAAGCTGTGCCGTCCAGTCCGTCCCTTGAGCGTTATGTCCTGTCATCTGTTACGGCAACCGCCGCGCATGGTGCGAGCGAGGCGTAATCATGAATCCTGTCGAGTTTCTGAAAGCTCGCATTGCTGAATGGGAAGTTAAAAGCAAAGAGGCGAGCGAGAACGCTGATTTTAAAGCGTTTGAGTTTGCCCAAAGCGAATTGAAAAACTACAAAGCGATGTTAAAAACTTATGAACAGCCTGCTTAAAAACTGGAAACTGATTCTGATTGCGGCTTGTTTTGTGCTGATTGCGGGCGCGTGGCAATACGACCATGCCGCCCAATACAAGCGCGGACGTGAATCAATGGCGGCGGAAATTTCAGGCCGTCTGAAAGATGCTGCGATTGAGAAAGCAAAATCGGATCAGGTTATTTCTGAAAAGTATCAAGCCGGCAAGGCCGTGCGTGAAGAAAAGGAGCGCGTGAGATATGTTGAAGTGCAAAAGATTGTTGAGAAGCCTGTTTTTCGCAACATCTGCGTCGATGCTGACGGCGTGTCAGTCATCAACGCCGCCATTGCCGACGGCAACTAAACCGCCGGCCGACCTTGTGCAACCATGCCCGAACCTGCCTAAGCTTGAGGGCGGTACAGGCGCAGACGTGTTGCCGTGGTCGTTGCAAGTCATTGGCCTGTACAATGACTGTAAGGCTCGGCACAAAGCGTTATCCGATACTTTCAAGTAAAACAAAGGCCGTCTAAATTCAGACGGCCTTTTCTTCCAATCATAAATTTCCCTATTGTCGATTTCTTCGGGCGCGTTCCCATGCTTCGCCGGCTTCTCTGGCAATTCGCGGCGCGTTTTTGATTTGCTCCAATGTTAGGTTTTCAGGCTGGGCAATCAGCCGACCATTAAATACGCCGTCTGAAACTTTTGTAAATTCAAAAACCCAACCATCTTCATGCGCCGCCGTTTGAGTTTCAAAATCAACCGTCCATCGGCGTTGCCAGTTTCTATTTTGGTGTGGCATTTATCTTTCCTTTTAAAAAAGCCGCCATATTTCAGGCGGCCTGTCTGTTATTCTTCGTCGTCAAGTTCAATTTCTTCAGTTTCGATAGCGAGATTTGAAGCGATATATTCATCACATTCTTGAATTTGGCCTTCAAACCAGCTTTCATACTGGCTCAGTTCGTCTCCTGTAAAGGCTGTTGTGAAACCGTTTGCCATTGCCAAGCTGCTGATGTAGTCGGCGGCTTCGCGTGCCATGTTGGTTTTTGCGGTCAAAGAGATGTTAGTTACTTTCATTTTAAATCCTTACCCCTGATTACCCGAGGCACGGTTTGCACGGTTGCGCTAAATCCATGTATGTATATTACCGCTAATTTCGCGGTATTGCAAATTTACTTTGTTATCTTTTTTAAAAGCTCAAACCATTTTTTTAATGGCATGTCTGTATGACTTTTGAGATTTATATCGGCCTCCCAGCGTTGCAGTGCCGATATGGTTACATCCAACAAATCGGCGGCGGCCTGTTGCGTCAGGCCGTACTTGGCCCGGATGAATCGCAGGTTGTTTGGCGTGTAGCCTAGTTCGGGGGTATCAATCATTTTTTATCTCTTTGGCCTTTTTAAGTCTGCATCTTTTGGATACGACAGTGCGTAGTTTTGCGCCTAATTGTGCGGCAATCTGTTGATTACTCTGTGTCCAGTCCGCACTATCCCAATTTAGTGCATGCGCTTTGCGCCGCTGAATCATTTTTGCCAGTCCGTTGTTTTTGGGGCTTTCGCGCCCTTTTTTTGTTCGCTCGTCGGTGAGTTTGAGTGGCTTTAGGTTACGGTACAGTTGTAGTGTGCCTGCGTTGTTAGACCGAGTTACGCCTAATGCTCCGCGCCATTTGGCGATAGTTGCTTGACTAAGCCCCAACAGTTCGCCAATATAGGCTGCACTCTTTGTTTTGACCGCATCTGCCAACTCTCCACACAAAATCGGCGTGCCCGTATCCTTGCGATATATCCAAACCAGCGTGCCGAACAGCGCCGCGCCTCCGACTACCACATTGCCGGAGACCTCATCATGTATCACATCTCCTCGTTTAACTTTTGGTGGGTTATAGGGTTGCCCGCTAATGTTGATGAGTGGGTAAGGATAGCCGCCGGAATCCATATCATGCAGTATGCGTTTTAGTGTGTTCGCACCTATCGGCAGAGATGAGGCGCACTCAGTATATGTGCGTGTGGCAATATAGGCGGCAAGCTCACGGGTGATGATGACTCGCTGCCCGCCGCGTATGCCCTGCTTGCGTCCAAAATATACAGTTGGGTGTTTTGTGTTTGTCGGCCTAACCTCCGATACTATCCAATTATCACCCCAAAAATCTTTTATTGTATCCATATAATTGCTTTGACAAAACCGCCCTTTCGGGCGGTGCATAAATTAATTGCCAAATACTTCGTCGAGGGCGGCATTGGCGGTGGCAGCGTAGTCTTCTAAATCGCTGTTGGTGCTTGTTACCGCGTCCATTACACGGTCATAACCGTGTTCTGCCACCAGTTCGGCGATGCGGTTTTCGAGGGCTTGGTTGTCAGCAACCACTTTCGCCCACCAGTTATAATCGGCTTGGCTGATGGCAAAATCGGCGTTTTCGTTGTCGATTTTTTCAAATTCTCGGTCAAACGCGCCGGTGTTACCAACAAAATCAAAGATATAATCGCAGCCAGTTTTAGGGTCAATAATAGACAGGGTTTTGATTTTTCCAGTCTCTTTTATATATAGTTTCATTTTTTGCTCCTATCCGCCCGTAGATGGTCAGTTGGTTAATCATGTTTGGCAGACCTTGTTGTCTGTCCATGTGTGTATATTACCGCTATTTTCGCGGTAATGCAAGAGTTTTTTTTGACAAATTTATCCAAAAGTGCCTAACACACTGATTTTTAATAAAATAAACTTAAAGCGAATCTATAAAATTAGCCCAATCTTGAAGCATTTGGCGGCGTTGCGTGATGTATTTCGCGTGAAAATAAGCCGCGTCTGTTTGATTGTCTTTGGCGTGGGCAAGCTGCGCCTTGATATGCTCATGCTCGTAGCCCATTTCTGACAGATTTGTCGCCAGTGTAGCCCGGAAATCATGCCCCGATATGGTCAGCCCCATGTACTCTAACGCCCGATTGATGGTTGTTGCTGAAATCATATCATCAGGCCGCCTGCTGTTTGGAAATAATAGACGGCCTGAGCCGGTAAAGGCCTGCAACTCTTTCAAAATCTCTACAACCTGCCAAGACAGCGGCACGATGTGCAGGCGTGCTTTCTTCATTTTGTTGGCAGGGATACGCCAAATGCCTGATTGCAGGTCAATATCGACCCATTCAGCCCGTCTTGCCTCAATCGTTCGGACGGCCGTGTATAAAAGCAACTGCACAGCCTTTTTTACGACAAATGAGCCGTTATACTCAGACAGGCTTGTCTTAAACGCCTTTATTTGCTCAACAGTCATGGCTTTGGCGTGTGTGATTTCAGGGCGTTTTAGATAGCCGGCAAAGGCAAGAGTGGGGTCAACTTCAGCCCTCATTGTACGGATAGCATATAAGAACACTGCGCTCATGTGTTGGCGCGTGTAGATGCCGGAAACGACAACGCCTTTGTCTTTGCATATATCCAAACATTCCATGATTTGCCGTGGCGTTACTTTAGTAATTGGCGTGTCTCCGATGATTGGATAGGCGTATCTCTCAAGCATACTTCGCGCGGCCTTGATACTGCCTTTGCTGATTGTCTTGGTTGCAAAGTATTCTTCCGCGATTGCCCGAAACGTGTTTTTGTTTTGGCGCGTGTTTTGGCGTTTCTTTTCCGCCCTATCTTGGGCTGGGTTGATTCCCTGCTGAACAAGTACACGCGCTTCCTTGCGCCTCTCACGCGCTTCTGCAAGCGAGATTTCAGGGTATGCACCGAGTGAAAACACTGATTCTTTACCATCAATTCTGAAGCGATAACGCCACAGTTTTGATCCGTTTGGATTTATTACGATATAAAGGCCGTTTGAATCGGTTAATTTATAAGGCTTTTCGGCTGGTTTCGCCTTGCGGATTTGGGTATCGTTAAGCATAAAAAAGCGGGTATGTGTGAGTGGATACCCACAATCATACCCACTTTTATCAAGGATTGCCACGCACTAAAACGGACGGGAACGGACAAGAAGTAGCGTTAAATTCAGATTTTTCAAAACGATAAGATTCAATACGAACTAGCGCGAACTAGAATAACAGTTTTCGATAAATAAAAGCATTTTGAATCTAACTTACTGTAAATTAAAGAATCTTTGAT
>ERZ773028.368-NODE-368-length-37501-cov-11.375581_pt1 | contig 37501 bp, 28 predicted proteins | sample MGYA00511123_ERZ773028 | MGnify/ENA primary metagenome ERZ773028 (study PRJEB29015, sample SAMEA2738134) | human oral metagenome | biome: human oral; feature: human-associated habitat; material: saliva | place: China | collected 2206 ... | reverse complement strand
CGCTGGGGGGCACCATCATCACCGTGTCCGCGGATTCGACGCAGCATATGAATCCTTTGGACATTGATCTTATGGGGTCGGATGAGACCGACCCGGTTCGCGCAAAAGTTTCGGTAGTGCTTGATTTACTGGGATCCCTGATGGGAGGGACGACTGGTCTCAGTCAACTTAAGCGCAGCATGATCGACACGGCGGCCATGAACGTTTATCGTATCGCCCGATCTCAGCTCAATGCGACTGGACGGTATGACCAGCCGACTCTCGTGGATTTGAAAGAGCAAATTCGTCGCCTGTACGTGGATGTGGAGAACCCGTCCCCGGAGGCGTCGGATTTGGTAACGGAACTGGAGATGTTCACGACGGGAAGTTCATCGGGTTTCGCGCATACGACTGATGTGAATTTGAACGGACAGTTCACGGTTTTCGACGTTTCGGGCTTATCCGGACAGGTGCAGACTTTTGGAATGATGGTGATCATCGATCAGGTGTGGTCTATGGTCGTCCGTAACAGGGATTTGGGTTTGCGCACCTGGCTGTATGTGGACGAGTTCCACCGCTTCTTCCATAACGAGTATTCGATCCGCAGCTTCCTGGACATCTACAAGCGGGCCCGCAAGTACGGGCTGGGGGTCACCGGTATCACGCAGAACATCGATGAGCTGCTCTCCAACGATCAGGCGCGGTTGATGCTGTCGAACGCTGATTTCCTGTTGCTGATGAATCAGAAGACGACGGACGCGACCATGCTCCAGGAGCTGCTGGAGCTGTCGGACGGGCAGGTGAGGCTGATGACAAACGCTCGATCGGGTAATGGGCTCTTGAATACGAACGGAGTTTCCTTGGGAGTGGATAATCGGATGGATCAGGGGAACCTGTTGGCCCGCCTGTACTCGACGAAATTCGGGGATCAGCCGCCAGTTTTATCCCAAGAACAAGAGGATGTTGAACATGTCGCTACGCAGCCAGCTCAAGAGACTACGGCGGATTCGGCAGGGGATGCGTATGCTGGTCGTCACGGTCTGCATGGGATGTGGTGGTGATGAGCCATGCCTGCGCACGAACAAGAGCATGAGGCGTCGGACAGTCTCAGGATCCAAGTCAGCACCGCCCGGGTCGCCGCGAAAACAACCGTGAAAACGGTGAAAGCCGCCGCCTCAGTGGCGGAAGCCCCTGTGGCCGTTGCGAAGAAAACGGTGAAAATCGTCTCCTTCGCCGCGAACGCCCCTTCGCGCGTGCGCACGTTCGCGAAGTCGGATGGAAAGACCAAAGGCAGGATTTTGCTGGGCCTCGGCAAAAAAGCGGGTAAAAGAGTCGGGAGAACCGCGCTTGGGGTTTCCCAGGGGGTCATTCGAGGATCAGCGAAAGTGGCTGACGCGGGGATAAACCGCTTTTTCGATTTACAGACGGCGGATGGCGACGAAACCACGCAAGTCGCGGTGGAAGAAGCGTCCAGGGGTTTGACGCTCGCCAAAGGATCCGTCAAAGCCGCCGGGAAAACATTGGCGCATTCGAAGCGATTCATTCGAGCCGCCTCCCGAAGTTTCAAAGCCGCTCGCAAGAGTTTCAAGGCGGCCAAACAGTCGCTTGACGCGGCGCGCGCGGCCATGCATAGCGCGGCTTCCGCCATGCAGGCGCTGAAGGCCATCGGGTCTATCATCGCCGCCGTCGTCACCATGGTCGTGAACACCGTGACATCCGTCATCGCCGTCTTGGCGCCGATAATCGCGATAATCATAGCTGTGACGATGGTCATCTCTTTCATCGTCAATTTTCTGACGATCACCAGCCAGCAGGCGAGCGCGGCATGCGTCGGCGACAGCTCGTATACGATAAATTCAGCGGGTTTCAATGCAAAGTCAGGCGCTTTGACGGGCCTTATCTATCATTCGTCGGGAGGGACGAAAGTCGTTGACTTCATGAAGATGGGCATCCCCGCTTCGAAATACGACAACGACCCCTGGTCATATGCTTATCAGCAATGCACGTGGTGGGCCGCGTACCGTCGCAAGATGCTTGGTCAGCCTGTGGATAAGCAGATGGGGAATGGGAATCAATGGGCCAGCTCGGCGAAAACGAAAGGATACAAAACAGGCACCAGTCCTCGCCTGGGTGCGGTCATCAGCTATCCATCCGGAGCATTGGGGGCCAGCCCCGCGTACGGGCATGTGAGCGTGGTGGAGCAGATCGACCCCAATGGTGATATATGGGTCTCCCAGGCGGGGACCGGCTTCTTCTCGACATACGGCGGGCCTGTGGTTTCAAAGATCAGCAAACGACAGTTGGAAGAGAATAAAACGTTGACGTTTATCTATGATTCAACCGGATCCGGTAACGGGCTGGCCGTTCAGGGCACTCAAACCGATTTGAATTCCGACGACTGCAATGTGCCTGCGCCGCCAGCCGGGAACGTGGGCAAGGAGGTCACCGCCGCAAAGAATTATGCGAAGGGTCGTCTGTCCGCCTACGGATGGAAGGAGTCCGAATTCAATGCTTTGGATCAATTGTGGACCCACGAGTCCGGCTGGAAGTGGGATGCCGATAACCCCACATCGGATGCTTATGGCATCCCCCAGGCCCTGCCAGGGAATAAGATGTCTTCGAAAGGGGCCGATTGGAAGACCAACCCCAAAACGCAGATCGAATGGGGCTTGCAGTACATCAAAGACAGGTATAAAACGCCATCCGCAGCGTGGAGACAATGGCAGTCACGATCGCCGAACTGGTATTGACCGTCGGGGAATGGGCAGGATAAGCCAATGAACGATATAAGGAAAGGAACTGGTAGTGGAAGATTCGCGTAGAGGCAGTCGGAAAATCGTGCTTTACGGCATTCTCGCCGTTGTCCTCATCGTGGTGGTCGGCATCATCGCAGCCACTGTGGTGAGCGTGAAGATGAGCGCAGGGGGATTTCCGGCAGCCGTTGAGATTCGTACCCCGGGTGCCAAGGCATCAACAAAGGCTTCACAGGATATCGCGAAGAAGACATTATGGCATGGACGTGACGTTCATGAATCAGGCAAGGGCATTGGCGCAGGAATGTGGCCGGAGCGGGCGTGCGACCAACTCGGCGCGGAGACGGTGTACTGGGTGACTACCGGGTATGGGTCCAACCGTTACGACCAGCTGTTCCGCAGATTCGATTTGCGCGATCCCCGGCTCCGGTTCGTCGGAGAGACGACGGACCATTTTCTTCATCCGCTGCCTCCTCCCTTTTCATCTGAACTGAGCGGCATCATAAATAGTAATCATCTTATTTGCAAGGTGAGAATCGCGGCCACGGATGCGGACTCTTCCTTCGTGCTTCTGGCTTTAACACGGCGAAACGAAAAAGCCGGGTGGGTGGTGACGGGATTCCGGTACCCGGGAAAGTACTATGTGGCGCATCCCCGCCAGGATGGGGCTTGATGCTTCCGGTGACAGGCGAAGAGGAGAAAGCGACGAGCTGAGTGTGGGAAGCGTGTCGCTTTCCCCCTCAGGGGAGCAAGGGATAATCAACGGATCAGCGAAGCTTTTGGGAGAGGAAAGGACGAAGACCTCGCAGAAGGTAGATGCATTGGTCGTTTGGAAGGCGTCCAAGCTCATCGGGAGCGAGAAGCTCCCGTTTCTGCGAATTCTGTTGCCGGCCCCAGTTGCCGTTCGACCCATTATTCTGGCTGGTGCTGGTTATGTAAATCGTTTGGTTGCCCAGCATCTTGCTCCACCATTCAGTGGTCGCCAGATCGTTTCCGCCGAGGAAAAGTTTGCTGTCGCAGTTGGCTGTGATGGTTTCCCAATTGTCTTTGTAAAGGGACTTTATCTGCGCGATTGTCTGCAGGATGATGGAGACGCTGATGCTTCTGCTGCGCATGGTGCTGATGAGGGTGGGGAAGCCGGGGATCCTGCCGATGTTGGCGAACTCGTCGAGCATGCAGTGCAAAGGAACATCCAAAGCGCCGCCTGGGGTATGATCGGCCTGATAAATCGTCGTTTCAAAAAGGCATTGGTAGAAAAGCGCCGCCAAATAGGTGAATGTCGCGTTCGTGTCGCTGATGATGATGTAGATGATCGTCGGCTGTTCGCCGACGGCTTCGAGGTGCATCGTGTCGTCGGAGAGGATCTCCTGGATGCGGTGGGTCATCAGTCCTGCCAGATTGTTCGACAAGGTCGTGATGATGCTTTTCTTCGTTTCTCCCGCCCCCTGCTCGTATGTCCGATATTGGGAACAGGCGAAGGCGAGCCCGTCCAGGGCGGCGCCGGTCGCCTGATCATATTGGTCAGGGAAGAGATGATAATCTTCGACTTTCTGAGAAGCATCGTGGAATAAGACATCGGTGGGGCTCATGGCGTTTTCGTCGTTTTCGCTCGCCTGCATGTCGAGCAGCATATGAATGACCGTATTCAGATTCCGGTCTTTTTCCTCTTCGACGAACCAGGTGAAAGCGATCAAAGCAGTCAGGAGGCTTTTCGCGGCCTTGTCCCAGAAATCCCCATTTGAACCATTCCTGTTTTCCTTCGTGGTGTTCGACAGGATGTTGTCCGCAAGACGGATGATGCTGCCTTCAGGGTCGTCGGGATTCACATATCGGAGCGGGTTGAAATGATCCGAAGATGCCATGTCGATGAGGTTGAAGGTTTTCACCCGCCATCCGGCCTGCCGCATTGGCGCCGCCGTCGCCGTGAAGATCTCCCCTTTGGGGTCGGTGACGCACAGGGAGATCGGCGTGTGGTGGCGCGCGAGGTTGGTGAGGTTCGGCAGGACGTAGCCGCGGGTCTTTCCCGCCCCGCTGGCGCCGGTGACAAGCACATTCAGGTTTCTCCGAGTCGCATGTGTATCCAGATTCAATGCCTCGGTTTTCGTCATCAGGAGGTTTTCCCCCTTATTCTTATTCGAGTAGGGGATCATATCCGAAGGTTTCGCCCAGGCTGCCGATCCCTGCTCCTCTCCCGGCCGGGTCTGTTTCCGCCCTCCATATTGGTAAACCCAGATGAGCAGAAGGATGACAATCGCGGCTCCGGCCGCGAGCAGGTCCGTCCTGTTGAAGCTGGGAGCGGGATGCCTCCAGGCCGTGCTGACGCTTTCGCCCGCCCTGGCCATATCATGCGTGGCCGCCCACGTGGTTCGTATCTGGCGGCTGGCGACATTGGACATCCACGCGACGATCACGGCGGCGAAAGTCCAACCGGTCCAAGCAAAATCGCGTCTTCGGCGGGTCATCTCCGTGCACCTTCTTTCAAAACTGTTTTCAATGCTGAATAAAACGAAGCCAAAATGAATGGAGCCCCTCTACTACTGGACAAGTATGCAGGCAGAGAGACTCCTCCAACGAATTATCCGTACGGCTGCTTTAACGCCCAGCTTTTAATGGCTTTGCGGGAGCACTTATCTTTGTCTGCGGATGAGACTTCTTCGAAGCATTCATTGTCGTCTTGGCTTTCGCCCTGGCCTTCAGATCGGTCATCACTTCTTTTTTGGAAGGTTTTGCTCCTTCCCGGGAAGGGGCGCTCTTTTGCGCGTGAGCTGAGTCATCGCGATTCGCCGGATCCCGTCTGGGCTCAGCGCTGTCGGGCCGTGACGCCGGCGGTCGTACGTCAGGGGCCTTCGCCTCCGGTTGTTGCTGGATAATGGTGATGTTGCTGGTCACGTTGATGTTTTCAACGGTGGTCGAGCCGAGTTTGGATGCGGCGAAGGCCCGCGTGGAAGTCGCATTGTCCACAAGGTCCGGGTTCAGACCGTTCTTCGCATAGACATCCTTCACGGACTGGTTGACGAACGGTGCGGATGAGGCGGGATAACTGATGAAGCCTTTCCCGGAGGCTTTGTCATAAGAGACGCTGAAATCGATGCCGCCTTTCTTCAGCTTATCCGCGAGATCATTGGCCATTGATTTGCTCAGGTCGATCCGGTATGTATCCCCGCCGGTTTTACGATTGAGCTTTTTCAGGCTCATCTTTCCGCTGTTCATTCGGTGCTCAATAGCTTCAGCGCTTTTGGTCACAATGGTCTCTCCGCCTTTTCGGACGAGGGCTTCCAGCAGTTCGGCGACAGCTTGAGCGGTCAGCGCGATTGCCTGAGGGGTGAGCGTCTGCAACTGTGATGCAAGGACATCTGTCATAGCGTTTTCCTCTTCTCTTGATGGATCATCAATCGGATAATAGGTCTTGTTTTTCTCGGCCCAGAGGTTACATTTTAATAATATCATATATTCTATATTGAATAACTATTAGATTGTATTGATTTTATGTTTATTGATTTCTACTCCTTGCGATAACGTGGGCGGTGACATATCGGAATTCGCCCCTTTGGGGGCGAGGTTAACTCTACTAACGGTCAGAAGCTCAAGGGTAAGAGCGGAAGAGAGGGCTACGATGATGAACAAACGAACAGGCTATAAGGTAGTTACTGGTTTTGCGGCACTGATTTTTTGCCTGGCATCCTTATTGATTGCTGTCCCCAGTGGATGGGCTGCAGAAGAGTTAAGCGGCCCCAGCGCCTCGCAGCAGCAGGATGTCCCTGACAACCCGCAAACTCAGCCGGGGGGCGATCCAGGCGAGGAGAATCATGGCACGGATGTCCCCACGCCAGGCACTCCAGGCTATGACCCCTCAGGGAACGCCGGCGGATCTTCATCCGGTGGAAGCAATGGAGCTGGAAGTGGCTCAGCCAGTTCAGGAAACAGCGGTACCGGGCAGCAGACCGTTGAAGATAAACCGCAGGTGCCGAAACCTGCGCCGAGCGCTCCCTCGTCTGAAGCTCCACGGAATCCTTCCTCCTCGACACCGCGACATTTCCTTCCCTGGGCTCCGCAAAAATTCGTTCCTCCTGTCCCGCGAAAGTCGAATAACGCTCCTGCTTGGAGGTCATGGAGAACTGCGAAGGCTCCTCAGAAAACATATGCTGGATCTACGGGATCCAACGGTGCGTATAAGCAATCAAATCAGCTTGCTAACACTGGCGTGTCAATCAACTTGATCATAGTTATGTCTGTGGCGTTTGCCGCAGGTGCTGCGATTCTATCCCGAATTCGCCGTAGTTACAAAGTAAAATAGCGGTTGAGACAGGCAGTGATTTGATTTCCTGTCACTCACCGTGGAATCGCAAAAACAAATAGGTAAATTGGAGACTTCAAACAGGAGGTCTCCAATTTATGTATACAAAAATTTATGTATACAAAATGGTTGAATCCATCATGATTGAATCATCTTCTTGGGAATATGGCTTTTGCTAAGCAAAGTTGAAGGGTTTATTCGTAAGGAAGGTTAACAGAATGTACGATGGGAAAGAGAATGGTGGAGCTTTGTGCCCACGCTGTAAGGCTCCGATAACGCAAAATGAGGAGTTTTGTCCGAATTGCGGGCTTTTCCTTTCGCCTGGCACTGATACGGCTGAGCCGTTTCGTATGCCTGTTCCGACTGCCAGGCAACAGGTAGCGGATCAACAGCCAATGCCAAGCCAGCTTCCTCCTTTGAACCCGCCAAATTCGTTTGCTTCTTCGCCGAAGATTTCACAAACCTGGGGGAGACAACCAGCTCGGAAAAAGCCCGCACAGCGGAGTTTCGCCTTTATGATCGCCACAGCGGCAATCGTGCTTTTCTTCATCCTCGCTTCCTCTTTTTTCTTTCTTTTCATCAGAAATTCAGCGGAAGGAACAATCAGAAGTTATGTGGAAGCCATCGCCCGCGGAGATGCTACACTCGCAAACTCGTATGTAAGCGTGGGGAACCGTACGCTTTCCGCAAGGCCAGCCAAGCGAATAGCCAAAGTCAACATCACGATGGATTCGCGTGACCACGCAACTATCACGTACGAATTAAGCGGTAAAAAAATGCGGCAAACCGTCGAAGCGGAAAGGAAGAATGTTTTTTCAGCGTGGAGAATCTCGAAAGGTCTTGAGGAGCCGATAAATCTTCAAGCGCCGGCAGGTCTTGTAACCGTTGGGGGTAGCGAGCAGACCGTCAGGAAGACGGGGAATCATGAGACCGCTTTCGTTCAAGCGGATGATGTGGTGAAAGGGTATGCGATAAAGCTCTATACGCTCAACGTCAAGCTTGTCCCTGGAGTCTATGACGTGAAGGCTGCGTCGACTCATTGGTATGAAGCGACCGCGTCTCGATTCGCGACGGGTCCGGGGGGAAATGCGACGGATTGGGAAGTGAGCAAGACTCTGATACCGCATAGTCTGTCTGCAAGACTGACTCAAGCCATCAAAGATCGGATCAACGGATGCATCGCAAAAAAGCAAGTGACTGTTCCAAATTGTAATTTCGCCAATCCTGATGTTTCAGGGTTGGATCCGAAACCGACCGGGCTGAATCGAAAGCTTCTGGGAGATATAAGAATCTACGCGATTGATATGGAGTCCCGGAAATTCACCACGGACTTCATCAATACAACCGCTTCCTACGAATTCGCGAAAAAAGGAGATACCATTGAGCGCACCATCACAATGAAGAAATTCGTCCGAGGCACGTGGTCGATGGAAAAGGATGGATCATTCAATGTTGAGCTTGAATAACGGCAGGAACAAGAATTAAAGCCATCTTGTCTGCACGGAAATCAAACGTCGCCACGCCGATGTTTTCCTGTGTGTGAGAGTTCGGCCAAGGACTTTTCATTTCCTTCCCCCGGCAGGGGGAATCGACTATGGTGATGAGAGTATGCACCGCTTGGTCGCCACCGGTTCCTGAGAGCATACGGGGACGAAGGCAGGCGACGGCGTTGAAAAGATAATTGGAGTAGACATGCCTGAAAATTTTGCCATCGTATTGCGCGGCTACGATAAGGACCAGGTGGACGAAGCCTTCGCTCGTCAGAATGAAAACATTTCCCGCTTGCGTGAACAGATCAAGGCTTATGACGCGCGCATCCTGCAATTGGACGCGCAACTGCAGGAGGAGAAGAAGAAAGCCGCCCAAGAGTCGGGCAATTCCTTCGCCTCTTTGGGGGCGAACGCCCAGCAGCTTCTGGCTTCCGCCGAGCAAACCAGCAAGGAGCTGATCAGCCGGGCCCAGCAGGATGCGGTCGCGACCCGGGCCAACGCCAAATCCCAAGCCGATACCTTGGTCAACAACGCAAAGTTGGATGCGCAAAAAACGGTGGAGGCCGCCAAGGCCCAGTCCCAGTCCATTCTGGGCAAGGCCCGGGAGCAGGCCGGATCCCTGCAGAGGGACGCCCAGGAGAAGGCGAACCAGCTGACGACCACCTCGCAGCGGGAGAGCCAGAGCCGCCTGCATGCTTTGGAGATCGAGCTGACCAACCGAGAGAACGAGCATAGGAAAAAGCTGGAGAGCGAGAAGGCCCGGCAGGAGAAAGAGATCGCCGACCTGCGTCAAACAGCCAGCGAAGACATAGCAAAAGCCCGCCGCGACGCCGATGACGACATCGCCGCCAAGAAGAGCGAAGCGAACGATCAGATCCAGAAGGCCTTGGAAAGCGCCAACAAGAAGCTGACCCAGGCGGGGGAGCAGGTGAGCAAGATGCTTTCCGACGCCCGGCGCAAGGCTGACGAGATCATGGATGAAGCCCAGGCCCAGGCCCAAAGGATCGCCGACCAGTCCAATATCGATAAGGCCAAGTCGCAGAAGGCCGTCGCGGATGAGGCCCAATCCGTCCGCGAGAACATCCAGAAACAGCAGGAAGAGGCCTCGGCCCAGGTCAAGAGCCTCCTCGACCAGCTGAAACAAAGGCGGCAAGAGGTGGAGGCCGAGTCCAAGAAGATCCTGGACGACGCCCAGAAGACCCGGACCGATGCGGACATTTACGCGGAACAGAAGCGGTCCCAGGCTGATGAGACTGCGGCCAAGACCGTGCAGGAGGCCGACCAGAAAGCCACCCGCCTGGTCGCGGAGCGCAGGGCCGCAGCCCAGAAAGAAATTGATGGACTACAGGCGCACATCCGCGGCCTGCAAGAACGCGAGGCGGCCATCACCTCCCGAGTGGATGAGCTACGGGCCATCTTCTCCCAGGCTTTCGGGGCTGTTGGCCCCTTCGCGGGGAAGACCGGCCAAGAGGCCGATGAGGGTCAGGCCTCGGAGAGCCCGGCCGCTGACGCTCAAGCCGCGGATTCCGTCAGCCCCGTCAACTGAACCAAGACAGCCGATACCCAAACAGTCTGGGGCCTGCCCTAGCCTCCGCCTGAAACCCGGCGGCTAGCTTGGTTTTCCCCGTCAACGTGCCGGAAGTGGTTGACGGCATTCACTATGTGAGCGAAACCGCCATCCGACGGGGAAAGCGTGCAGGTAGACTGGGCAGGGCCGATAAATGCGAAGTGCCGGGCTGACCGGTTGACAATGCCGGAAGGCATGGGAACGGCACGTGAAAAATGAAAGGGACACATGACTGACTTCAATCCTTTGGATGATTCCCGTCTGGGCGCCCTGCGCGAAGAATTCGACGCACGACCCCAGAACCGCTTGAGCATGAACGCTGTGACCTCCTCCGGAATCAGCAAGGTGGCCCATAACTAGACCGGGCCCGCCTCCTGCAGCGGCGCTTCTCCACCGTCATCGACAACGGGACCGTCACCAACCAGAAGCGTTCCGGCCGTTGCTGGCTGTTCAGCTCCTTGAACGTGGCCCGTTTCGTGGCCAAGAAGAACCTGGGAATCAAGGAATTCGAGTTCTCCCAGAATTACGCCATGTACTTCGACAAGCTGGAGCGGATCAATTACTTCCTGCAGGACGCGGCCGCCTTGGTCGCCGCGGGCGAAGCGAATGATTCCCGCCTGATCCAGTTCATGCTGGCGGACGTGATGGGAGACGGAGGTCAGTGGACCATGGCCATGAACGTCTACAAGAAATACGGAGCCGTTCCCAAGGACCTCTTCCCTGAGACCGAATCCTCCTCCAACACCGGAGAGATGAACCACCAGCTGCGCAGCGTCCTGCATCAGGCCGTCGCCCGCATGTTCGAAGACCCCTCCCAGAGCGAGCGGATCGTCAAAGAGACCTTGGCCGCCGGACACCGGATCCTGACCATCCACCTGGGAACCCCTCCCACCGAGTTCGACTGGGAATGGACCGATGACGAAGGCGACTTCCACCGCGATGGGGCCATGACACCTCAGGAGTTCTGGAAGAAGTACGTGGATGCTGGCCTGGAAGACTACGTCTGCCTGGTGGATGACCCCCGCAAGGAACACCCCAAGGGGCAGATGATCGGCATCGAGCATCTGGGCAACGTGGTCGGCGGCACTCCCACCGCTTATTTGAACGTGGATACCGCTTTCATGAAGGACTGCGCCAGGAAGATCATGGTCGAACAGGGGATCCCTGTCTGGTTCGGGGCCGATTGCCATCCTATGATGGACCGGACCGATGGCGCTTGGGCCACGGACCTCTTCGAATACGGCCGCGTCTACGACTATGACTTCAACCTGGACAAAGAAGAGCGGGTGCGCTTCGGCGAATCCGCCATGAACCACGCCATGGCCTTCACCGGGGTGGATGTGGATGAAGAAGGCCACACCCGGCGCTGGCGAGTGGAGAACTCCTGGGGCTCCGACATCGCCGACAAGGGCTATTTCACCATGGATGATCCTTGGTTCGATGAGTACGTCTACGAAGTGGCCGTGCCCAAGTCCATGCTGCCGGCCGAGTATCAGGACGCCCTGACCAAGCCGGCCCTCATGCTCCCCGCTTGGGACCCCATGGGAGCTCTCGCTTAGCTTTCCCGACTCCTGATTCAGCCCCCGCTTTGGCTCTCCGTCGACGGGGGTTTCTTCGTTTTCTCGCCCCCTCGTTACTATAACTGCGTTACTATGGCTCCGTTATCATGGTTTCGTCACTATGAGAGGGCCCAGTCGATGATCGTCGACGAAGACCCATGAAATCGATTACAAGGCCCTTGACAATAGACAACGAAGGAGACACCGTGAACGAATCCCAGCAGACACAGGCAGACCAGAGGACCAAGATCGTGGCCGTCATCGGCGCTTTGGCGGAAGAGGTCGACCTGATCGCCCGGTCTTTGGAAGACGTGCGGCGTTTCCACCAAAGCGGGCTGGACGTGGTCGACGGCCTCATCCCTCTGCCGACGGCCGGGCAGGGGGAAGAGCAGGGGCGGATCCGTCTCGTGGCGACCGTGGCCGGCATGGGTCTGGTGAACGCGGCCGCCACCACCCAGTTCCTGATCGATTACGGCCGTCCCGAAGCCATCATCTTCTCCGGCATAGCCGGAAACCTGACCCCGGACTTGCACATCAATGACGTCGTCCTGGGCAAGACCGTACGCTATCTGGATTCCGACATGAAACTGATCAGCGAGTCCTACCCGGCTTTGGAGGAATTCCACTCCGACCCGCGCCTGCTCGACCTGGCCTCCCAGGTCCTGGACCGCAGGGGGATCAGGTACATCCAAGGCGTCATCGCCTCCGGCAACCGTTTCGTCGAAGGCGACCAGAAGGTGGAGGACGTCAAGGTCCAGACCGGGGCCAACGCGGCCGAGATGGAAGGGGCCGCCGTGCTCCACATCGCCGCCAAGAACGACATCCCCGCCCTCATCATCCGGGCCTTGAGCGATAACGCCGATACGGAGTACGAGACTTTCAAGGAGTTCGACATCTCCGCCTATGCAGACACGGCGGCCCAGATCGTGGTCGAACTGGTCAGGAAGCTGTAAGGGCAAGGCGGAAGGCCAGGGATGGGCGGTCGGAAGAGGCCCTTAAGAAGCCTTTGAGAGGCCTTTAAGAGGCCCGAAAGACGGCCGACCCATCTGCGGTCCGTGGTATCCTGCTGTTGGCATCCGTGAGAGAGAGCGGCGAAGGGCATCGATTCCAGGCTGATTCGCGGACGGTCGTACAAGAGGCGGGGACGGCCGGAAGCCATGGGCGCCCTTCCGCTTAATCGGAAGGCCTTCATGATGCTGATACGGGAGGAATGATATGAGAGGCCTGATTGCCATCTATGACGCCGATGAACACAAGCGGTTCACGGCCTATGTGGATATCGCCCAAGATCTCCCCCTGCGAGACGCCCTGCCGCTCATCTCCCGCATCACCCGTGGCCGCGCGATGGACGAGAAGGCCTGGCTGGCCGCCTCCCATAGCACCCATAGCAAGGGGGACCGCGTTTACGTCAGCGTTGACGATCATCTGGCCGACCTATCCCAAAGCGTCCGCGAAGCGGGCTTGGTGGAAGGCTCCTGGCTTTGCGTCTCCTGCCACCAGGATGGTCTGATCAACCCCCAGCCCTTGACCCAGGATTCGAACAGGCGGCAGAGGCTCACCCACGATGGTTCCGCTACGCAAGTCCAGTTGCGGTTCGTGAGCGGGGTCAACGCCGGAAGCATCTATGACCTCACCAGCGGGATGCTGGCCATCGCCACCCTGCTTGACCAGGAGAGGAATTCCCGGGACGCCACCTTCACTTTGGAGATTCCCGAAGGGGCCGATAGGGAAGGGGGCCCCGCCATCAGGCTGATTCCCTCCGTGACGGATCCGGATCCCAAAGGAACGGTGAAACGCAAGCGCAAAGCGGCCCGGGTCCGGGCGAAGCTTGAACGCAAGGACCGCAAAGAGCGCCGTCGCTATGACAAAAGGAGGCGCAAAGGCGGCCCCGACCAGCCGCAGGATCCGCAGGAGTACGATGAGCTCTCCAGCGCCTATGCCTATGCCTACGACTCCTATGACGCCTACAAGTTGGACGCTTCCAAGGCCGTGGCCGGTGCGACCGGCGCGGGGAGCGAGTACGAGCTCACCCCCGAATACTCCGACGAACTCCACGACCAGGAAGGCTGGCGGGAGGGGACGGCCCATTCCCGGATCTTCGTCGAAGGGGCCGAAGTCCTGGACCCGATCTTCCTGCCTCTGGGGACGAAAGTCGTTCTGCCGGAAAGCATCATCGAAGTCACGGCCAGCAGCGCCGTCCCCATACCGGTGGAAGACAGCGGAGACGGCCACCTGATGTACGCCAGACCGCCCAAAATCAGCAAGGAGATCAAGAAGAGCAAGATCGAGCTGCCGACCCGTCCTGAAAAGCCGGAAAAAGCGCCGGTTCCTTTCGTCTCCATGCTGCTTCCGCTCGCCATGGCCATCGGGATGGCGGCCATCCTGCGGAATTGGATCTATCTTACCTTTGGCGTCATGAGCCCGGTGATGATGATCTCCTCCTATCTGACAGGCAACAGGAGCGCTCAACGCCGCTACCGGAACCAGGTCATCAAATACAGGGATACCTATAAAGCCTTGAAAAGAAAGGCCTACCAGCTGGTCCGGGAGGAGGCGGCCATCGACAGGCAGGAATTCCCCGACCCGACCTCCGTTTTGGACAGCGTCAGCCGGCATGATTCCAGCCTGTGGAACCGCAGGAGCACGGACGCCTCCTGGCTGCGTCTGCGCGTGGGAACCGGGGACGTCACCTCTTCCATCAGCATGGATGATCCTTCCAAGCTTGATTTCGAACGGACCCAATCCTGGGTCCTGCATAATCATCCAATCACCCTGTCCTTGAAAACGCAAGGCTGCATCGGGATCGCCGGTCTGATGGACGTCGTCAGCCCGGTCAGCCAGTGGCTGGTGACCCAGCTGGCCGCCCTGCATTCCACCGATGACCTGAAGATGGTCCTGCTTTCCCCCCGACGCAAACGGAAAGACAAGAATTTCGACTCGGCGCCCTCTTTCGAGGAAGCCCTGCGTGGCGGCCTGGAAAGCTTCCCCCTGGATGGCTTCCGGGATTCCTCTTACGTCTCCTGGGATTTCGCCCAATGGATACCGCATTTCAAGAGCAATGAGAACCCTCGTGTCCTGCGTAACATCGGCCTGGACGCGGAGCACATAGCCAACCACCTGGCCTGGCTGTCGGCCTTGGTCAACGACCGCATGGAGGATATGCGGCATTCGTCCATGAAAGCCTGGAACGGGGACGCCATCGTCGTCGTCATGGAGAACGCCCATATCATCCGCACCATGCCCGGGGCTATCCGGATCCTGCAGGACGGGCCATCCGTCGGGGTGTACACCATCTGCGTCGGCGCCGACGAGCGGCTCCTGCCGGAGGAGTGCAGGAGCGTCATCCTGGCTCGGCCCGCTGGCCTGACCATCCGTTCCACGGGGCACGGCGACCTCACCGGCATCATGCCCGACCTGGTCACCCCCGAATGGGTGGACGCCGTCTGCTTCGCCCTGGCCCCTCTCAAAGACGGGACCCCGGATGAATCCGCTTCCGGAATCCCCAACTCCTCCCGCCTCCTGGACGTCCTCCACCTGATACCCACGGCCAAGCAGATCGAGGCCGGCTGGGCCTCGAACCCACGTTCGACCGATTGCGTGATCGGGGAAAGCGTGGACGGCGAATTCCATGTGGACATCGCCAAAGACGGCCCGCACGGTCTGGTCGGCGGCACGACCGGATCGGGCAAATCCGAATTCCTCCAGACCCTGGTGGCCTCCCTGGCCATCAGCAACACCCCGAACGCCATGAACTTCGTCCTGGTGGATTACAAGGGCGGGGCGGCTTTCAAGGATTGCGTGGACCTGCCTCATACCGTGGGCATGGTCACCGACCTGGACAACCACTTGGTCGCCCGGGCCCTCATTTCCCTCGGGGCTGAGCTTAATTACCGGGAGCATCTCCTGGCCCAAGCCGGGGCGAAGGACCTGGAAGACTACATCGACCTGCGGGTGAAAAAACCCCAGCTGCCTGAGATCCCCCGACTGCTGATCGTCATCGATGAGTTCGCCTCCCTGGCCAGGGAGCTTCCCGACTTCGTCACCGGCCTGGTCAACATAGCCCAGCGGGGCCGGTCTTTGGGAATCCATCTTCTTTTGGCCACGCAGAGGCCGGGAGGCGTCGTCAGCCCGGAGATCCGGGCGAACACCAACCTCCGCATCGCTTTGCGTATGACCTCTTCCGAGGAGTCGAACGATGTGATCGACGCCAAAGACGCCGCCCTCATCTCCAAGACCACGCCTGGTCGAGCCGTGGTGAGGCTGGGGTCGAACACCCTCATCCCCTTCCAGTCTTCGCGGGTGGGGGGCCGATACATGACTCCCGATATGCGCAAGGGGGAGGAGGAAGAGAAAGCCATGGCGGCCAATGCCTTGATCGACGTCGTGACCTTCGACGACATAGGGAATCCCCCTCCCGCCCCGCTCGAGAAGAAGGAGAACCGGGGGGATGTTTCCGTGACCGATTTGAAGATGCTGGTCGGAGCCATCACCGAAGCCTCCCGGGACCTGGGCATTCCGGCGCAAAGGCAGCCTTGGCTGCCAGCCCTGGGCGAACAGATCGGCTTGGATGAGTTGGGTGAACCGGATGTACTGGATAAGACGGATATGCCGAATATGCAGGACACGCCGGATAAGCCGGATGCACGGCTGCGCGACGGCTCTTTCGGCCCCGGAGACCGGGTCGTCCCCATCCCCTTCGCCTTGGGGGATTACCCAGCGGAGCAGAAACAGAAGACGATATCCTTCGATGTGAAGACCCAGGGCAACCTTTTCCTGGCCGGCACCGGCCGCAGCGGAAAATCGACGGCCTTACGGACCATCGTTTTCAGCGCCTGCACCCGCATGAACGCCAGCGTCCTCCATGTCTATGGGATCGACGCCGGCAACGGGGCCCTTCTGCCTCTGCAGACTTTCGCCAACGTCGGGGCGGTGGCGACCCGCACCGAGACGCAGAAGATCGAACGGTTGCTGGGGAAGTTGGAAAGGGAGTACCGTCGGCGGGCGGACCTCTTGTCCCAAGAGGGCTACAGCACCATCGACGAATACAATCACGACCATTCCCGGTCGGGGCTTGGAAGAGAGCCGGAGTCCATGGATGCCCCCGAGGCCGTCGCCGGCTCAGTCTCTACGGCTTCCGGCGAAGAGGCTCCCGATGTCATCGCCCATATCATCATCGTCGTGGATTCCTGGGACGGGCTCAACTCGGCTTTTGAAGGCTCCTCTCATTCCGCTTTCATCGAACGCATCAAAGTCCTGATGAGGGAAGGGCCTTCCGTGGGCTTCCATTTCGTGGTGGCCGGGGACAAGCAGCTCTTGGGCGGGCAGGTCTCCCTCCTCGCGGAAGACAAGATAGTCCTCAGGCTCGTCGATAATTCGGATTACGGCGCCATCGGCATGAGGATCCGGGATGTCCCCGAGCATATGGCCAATGGTCGAGGGATCACGGCGGCGGAGAACGTCGAAGTGCAGATCGCTTTGATCGACAAGGATGCCACCGGCGCCAAGGAAGTGGAGATCATCCGGTCCGTTGGACATCGTCTCGCCGAAGGGCGGGACAAGTTCCTGCCAAGGGAGTCGATGCCTTTCAGCGTGGAGGAGCTGCCGCAGAAGTTGACGGCCGCTTCCTTCGAAGCACGCCTGTCCGCGCAAGGGTTCAGGGACCAGCTCGCCCTGCCTTTCGCCATCGGCGGCGAGAACAACGACATCGTGGCCTGGAATCCCCGGGAAACCCCCGTCCTGCCCATTTACGGGCTTACCAGGTCCGGGAAGACCTCCCTGCTTGTGTCTTTGACCGACCGGGCCCTCTCCCAAGGGTACCAGGTAGTCCTGGCCTCGCCCAAACGCAAGGGGCTGAGGGAGTTCGACGGGCGCGACGGGGTCTTGAAAGTCTTCCAACAGCCGAATGACTTGACCGAGGAAGCCTTGGTGCCCCTGACCAGGCAAGCGGGGTCAGACCCGAAGAGGAAGCCCGTCCTCTTCCTCTTCGACGACTGTCATCAGCTCAACCAGATGCCGGCCTCCTCATGGATACAGAACATGCTGACCGCCGATGATTTTTCTGGTTGCGCTTTTGTTTTTGCTGGTGACGCGAAGGCTTTCCCGTCGGTGTTTGGCGGAGGATGGGGCGCCCGGGTCGGGTCGCAGGTCAGGCAGGGGGTTTTGCTTTCCTTGGGGGATGCTTCTTTTGGGGATCTTATTGATGTGGGCATCCCTGTGCGTTGGGCGGCTGAACCCCGGCCGGAGGGCCGGGCCATGGTTCATCTGGGCAGGGTCGTTGTTCAGGCGCAGGTCGCGCTTCCGGCCTGGAGCGGTGATTCTGTGGGTTAGTGGGCTTGGCCGGGCCTGCTGGTATGGTAGTCGGCGCAAGGATGGCAGTGATAAGGAGAGGTTCCTTGCGCGGACCGGTCCTTCTGCCATGTGCGAGTTTCGCTTCCCGTTCGCGTGGGGTGAGCCCGGGTGAACGGGAAGCGGGAATCAAAAGGTGATAATGGGCCCGCTGTGGAAGCGGCGGGCGTTCTTCAGTAGAAAGAAGGATAGTTTCATGGCTAATCTCAATGTCACGTATGAGGAGTTGACCACCCAGGCCAGCAATCTGAAAGCTGGTGAGGAGGAGTTGATGTCCACCTTGAACAGGTTGCAGGGCCAGGTGAATCAGCTTATTTCCGCTGGATTCCAGACGGATAAGGCTTCCGGCGCCTTCGGAACCTCTTACGAGCAGTTCACGAAAGGGGCCAAGGAGACCATCAGCGGTCTGGAAGGGATGGCTTCCTTCCTGCGTAAGGCCCAGCAGTCCATGAGCGAGATGGATTCCTCCCTGGCCTCTTCCCTCCAGAGCTGACGCTTCTTGTGTGGCGTCTCCTCTGGTTTTCTGGCGGCCGCCGGTTTGCGGCGGCCGCTTGATGCCAGGGTCGGGATGGCGTGACGGTATGTGAAAGACCTTGGATTTCGGTGGGCCGGCGTACCGGACTGGCGGCTGCGCCGGTATGGGGGCTTTTGGACGGTCGGTTTCCCACCGACGTTTTACCGGTCAGGGGAATCGTGCAGGAGGAGGACTGCGTATGTCTGATTTGGTCATCAAACAGGATAAGGTGGAGGATCTGAAAAAGGGGTTCTCCTCCATCAGGGACATGTTGAGTTTGGACTCGGGGACGAGCAGGGTCCTGGCCAAACGTGAGAATGTGGGGTTCGCGGATCTGGTTCGCGCCGTCAACGAAGTGAATGAGCGGGCTGACTCCCTGAAAGTCAAGTACCAGAAGAAAACGAAGAAGTACATCGATTTTCTTCAGAAGACTCTGGATGAGTCCACCCGCTGGGATGCCCAGACGGCGAAGGCGGCGCGGAAGAAAGAGATCGTTCATACCAGGAAGCGTCGGGTTTAAGGGGACCGGGGTTCGTTATGGCTTATATGGATTATGTTCGTTTGGAGCAAGCGCGTTGGGATCTGGTGGGCCGGGCCGAGTCGCCTTTCCCCGGCGACGCGGATGAGGTCGCTGAAATGGCCGCCCATTATGGGATTCTTCATGATTCCTTCGCGCGGATGAGCGGCATTCTGAACGGTTTGGACGCCGAAGACGGTTTGAAAGGCGAGTGGGCGAAGAAACTCAACGAGGATCTTGATTCTTCGATGAAAGGTGAATTTCGCCAGTGGGCGTCGGTTTTCGGCGTGATGCGGTCGGAATTGAGAAGCTGGGCCGGGCAGCTGCAATTTTATTGCCCTTTGGCCGCTTCCTACATCAAGGCTGCCGAAGACGCGCAGATTGACAAGGATCGGATCGGCTGGAAGGTGGACGCCGCCCAGCAGGAGGTGAATCTGCGGCGGCGGGTCTCTGATTCGATGGTGAGGGATTCTCAGGCTTCGCAGGCGGATAAGGCGAAGGCGAAGAGGGACCTGGAGTCCGCTCAGGATGATCTGTCCGCTTATCGGAAGGCCGTGTCGACCGCCGAAGAGACGATCGCCGAGCAGAAGAGGCTGATCGATGCCCTTGCCTGCGATTACGAGACGGACGCGCGGCGGCATGCGAACGCAATCCGCGGCCTGGATATGCCTGCCAGGCTCAAGGGGTTGGACGCCTTCTATTACAGCGCCGCCTGGCAGTTCGTAAGCTCCGCCTTGAAAATCGCCTCAGTCGTCTTGACCATCGCCTGTTTCGCTTTCCCCGGCGTGGGATGGCTGGCTGCTTTATCGGCCGGCGTGGGGGTCGCCCAGTGGATGATGTCGACAGTGGAACATTCCAAAAAGGATATTGGCGATGCGGAATACTGGACCAGTACTTTCTTCGCCTTTTTATCCGTTGTCGGAGGAATATCGACTTTTAAGCAAATCACATTTACTAATCCTGCCCTTCGGAGTCCGGCTATTTTCAGTAAAGGCGGCAAATGTGAAGGGCTCGTCGACGCTTTCAAAGGGGCGTACAGGAGTTCGAGAAGCACCTTGCACGGACTCCATATCCCTGATGCCTCTGCGGGGAAGCCGACGGGGATAGTCGATTCCATGCTCGCTGCGACGAAGACGACATGGAAAGAGCATGGGGACCAGGTTCTCAAGCTGATGAAGGAGGATTCGTTTATCGGCCGCGGGCGGGACATGGTGAATGCCGTCACGAGGTGCCGGGGTGCACATGGTGCGAAAAACATCCTTGTAACCGCATGGAAAGGTGGACTGATTGGGAAGGCCTCAAAGTTCGCCGGCAATTTCAAGGATGCCTCTATCGCCACGGCAAAGACCGCGGATACCATGCGTGGTGGCTGGCATACGAATCTGGCGAAGGATTGGGCCAAGGCGATGGTGAGATCCGGTCTGAAATGGTCCGGTCTGGAGCCATCGAACTCCCTCATACCATGATATTTTTTCGTTGTTCGGATTCTGAATCTGAGTTAGAATCCGCTGCAAGTATGAGATACAAGACTTTTAGGAGCATATGGCATGGATTTGAAAGAGAACACAGCTGCTGATATTGTCGAAAGCTCTGGTGTGGAGGAACCTAGTTTCACTGGTGTGGAGGATGGGTTCCATAATTCGTTTATTCTTCATCCGACGGGGTATTTGCTGTGTGGTGAGGAGGCTGGCAAGGATGATACGGGTCATTCGAGACTTTGTTGGGAGATGCTGCCTCCTGCTGGTGTGGGGCGGTCGTCGTATTCGTGGGCGCGGGTCGCGGTCTGGTTTGTGGCGTGTGTGTCGTTTTTCTGTGGTTCGTGTGCGGTGCAGGCGTGGTATGTGTTTTCTTCGATGGATTCGCAGTCGCGTAATCAGGGTTGGTTGACGAATCTGCCGTATATGCTTCCTCGCAGCGTGGCGTCGTTTGATTTCCTGGTGAAATGGTATGGGATTCAGCGGGGTTGGTTCTCGTTCGTGGAGGCGTTCATCAACCTTGGCGGCATGGGGGTGGTATTTTATATGCTATTCGCGGTTTCTCTCAGTGTGCATCTTTGCTCGCGTCGCCATGGAGAGAGAAGCGCCGCTTATGATGGCAGGACGGGGAAGGTGCTGTTTCCTGTGTTGCGGGTGTTCGTTTTTTGGGGTTTGTATTCGTTGTCGACGTATGTGGGTTCGTCCGTTGGCTGGGGTCGTTGGTATGACGTGTTTGTGGGGTCGGGTCGTTTGACCGCCGCGGTGGCTGACCGGTGGGATCATACGCGTCCTTCCGTTCTGTTTCTGGTGGAGAGGGCGTATTTTCCCGATTATGGGGATGCCTTGTATCAGGGGGAGCGTGTTGGCGGGCGTTTGGCGGATGCCGGTGAGTTCTCCTGGGTGGATACGTTCCGTATGATGCGTGGTCAGGTGCGGGTGGATGTGCGTCCGGCTGTGGGGTTGTGCCTGGTGGCGGCTGGTGTGATGTCGTGTGTGGTGTTGGCTTATGTCTTGCGTGGGGGCAGCGCGGAGGGTTTCGTGGATGCTGTGTTCGGCGTGTGTTCCTTGTCGGCCGTGTTGCTTGCGGTGGGGTTGATTGGTCAGACTTTCCTGGTGCATGCCGTCGGCCAGGTGAGGTGGTTGTCCGCTGTGCTGCTGGTGGGGGCTGGCGTTGTTGGCGTGGCTTTCGTTCTTCCTGCGCAGTTGTTGTCGTATTGGACGTGCGTGCATCGGCGTAAGGCGCATTTTGAATGGTTGGCGGGTTATGAGCTGGTGGTGACGATCGTGGTGGCCACGGTCTTCCTGCTGGTGGGCTTATACGGGGACAACGCCCTCATAGACCCCTCCAACCCGCTCATATAGCACATCGGCGGCCGAATCGTCATCCTCACGCAGGATGCTGGATTCGGATTGGACGCCGCTTGATATAAGAAAAGGATTCCCATGATGACAGGTTCTTTATCGTCGCCTGATTTTAATCTGATGTTTCTCCCTCCCTCTTCATGGGTGGAGATAGCCGTGGATCCTGCGCGCCGTGAGGTGCAGATCGCGGCGCTGATGAAAACCCTCAAAAAGGTCCTTCCTCGGGTCGATGATTCCTATGCTGTCCTGCGAAGGTCCATCGTATCCCTGTTCGCCCAGGCCTGGCGGTCGGGCGTGCGCTATGCGATCATGCCGCGCGTCCGTCTGGATGGGACCGTCAACATGATCGCCATGTTCAACGTGGCCATCCTGCCTCCGGCCTCGCCGGATGGCGATGACGATTCCTGCCGGGAGGCCATATATCAGTCATCCTTGAAGGAAAGGGAACAGTTCCTCGAAGGGGAGTACAGCGAGATAGTCTCCGTTGAGAACAAGTCCCTCGGCAAAGGGGTCCAGGTCTCCTCGGTCGAATACCTGCAGACCGGCAAAGGAAAGAACCTGTCCCATAAGGTCTCCCTCTTCCGTGCCTATTTCCCCACCCTCAACCAGACCATCGTCGCCACGGGAACTTGCTTCCAGGAGGAGTATCGGGACATCCTCTTCCAGATGTTCGCCCTGATGACATCGACCCTGAGCATCGAGCCGGTCAAGCTTGCGGTGGAATCAGACGAAGGGGGCGATGACCATGTGGAATGAGACCAGCCATGACGGCCGAAGTTTTCTCGATGATCGGTCTTTGGCCACAGACTTCGCAACCCTGGTGGAAGATTATCAACGGACCCTTCGCACGGGGGCGCCCGATTCCGATAAGGACGTGGCCGGTGATGGTTGCGTCAGGCTGGCGGAGAAGATTTTCGGGCCCACTTCCTTCACCATGATGATCAGGCTCGCCACCCTGGCGGATGCCGGTGACGAAATCTGCCGCGATATGGGAGAATTCCTCCAAAGCAGCCTGGACATGATCGAAGACAAAGGGGGGATCGGCTGGCTTTACCGGCTTATCTACGTCTCCTGCCCCTCGGACTTCGATCCTTCCCTTCTCCATGATGACGGGTCTGTGGATGATATCCTGGTCCCCATGGCCGCTCAAGGCCGGTATTCCGAAGAGCACGCCCAAGACGTCTGCCGGGTGGCCGCCCATGTGATTCTCGTTTATGGGGCGAGGAACATGGAAATGCAGTCTGCGGCCAGTCTTCTGCTGAGGGGGCGGTATCAGGACGCGCTGGACATCATGGAGACCCGGGCAGGGGTCTTCTTCCGGATGGAGGGTCTTGCCGACGATGACGAAGTTGAGGGCGGCCCTGATGCATCTGACGACTCTGAGGGGGTTTCCGAGGTTGATGAGGCAGGGGAGGCCGACGGCCGTCCCCGCATTCCTGTAGCTGGTCTTGACTCATTAGGAATGCTTGACGACGACGATGACGACGTGGTCCCCCGACGGATTCAGCAAGCAATCGCCCGCCAGGCCGGGGTCGATGATTCGGATCTCTGGAGCCCGGCTTCTCAGGACCCGACCGCCCAGTCTTCCAGGAAGCCCTCCGAGGAGAAGTCGTCCGACGACCTTCATGACGACCGCCAGGATGGTCACGATAAGGATTATCCTTCCGGGCCTTCGGATGAGAAAGCGAAAAGGCTGCCTTACCCTCAGTCCATTCCTTTCTACCTCTATACGCTGGATAAAGTCCTTGACCACCTGGGCGCGCTTTTCCCCGTCGCCGAGACGAAATCGGGCGGGTCGGACGGGTCGGCTGAAACGGATGAATCGGCCGCGACGGATGAGGGCAGGGCAGGGATCGCTGACGCCGCCTGCGGAACGTTTGACCAGGAATTGGGCTTCCTCTCCCGGGAGATGGACCGGTCCTGGGAAGACAGGTCTTACCTTCTTGACCAGCTGGCCTCCCTGGTGGGGAAGGCCATGGCCGACCACATCGTCAAGGACGCCGATGATCGACGAACGGGAGTATCCACTTGCCGCCAGGTTCTCGGCATTTGCGACACGATGGTGAGGGAGGAGGGAATTTTCGCCATCCCCCTCCTCCTGGTCAACGCCTCCGGAAGCCTGATTGACCCGCAAACCGATGCATTCCAACCGGAGCGGTTCAAAGCCCTTTCCCTGGGGTATGCGGATGCGGCAAGCGTCCTCCTCAACTGGATTCCGGACCCGGACCCCGCCATGCCCCTGGCCTTGCTCATCATGGACGGGAACATGGAAGGCTATCAGCGGCAGGTTCGCAAAGAGGACAGGTGAGGATGGGAACCGATCGCAGGCTGGCCTGCCGATGATCGGCCTGTCGTTTATCCACCCCTTGCTTTAGAGTGTTCACTTGTAAACCACAGACCGTTGGTTGGGCTTTGCGGAAGCGAAGTCCAGCAATCGCTTCGGCGGCCAGCGCAGGTTGAGAATGGAAGGCAGGTCCGCTTGCCGTGTATGCTCTGCCTGCGTGCAGGGCTTTTTTATTGCCTGGCGTCCCTTGGAACCCGGCAGTTAAGAGTCCTCTGGCCTTCGGGCGATTCCTTTCAGGCGACGGTGACATAGGAAGGAATGCCAATGAAAAGGCCCGAAAAGGGAGAGATGATCACCAAGCTCACGGATAAATTCCGCGACGCTGATGCCATCTACCTCACTGAGTATCGCGGCCTGAGCGTACCGCAGATTTCCGATCTGCGCGAAAAGCTTGGCACCGATACCACCTATAACGTGGCAAAGAACACGCTCGCCCGTATCGCCGCGAAGGAAGCCGGCATCGAGGGTCTTGACGACATGCTCAAGGGACCCTCCGCCATCACTTTCGTCAAGGGTGATTACGTGGAGGCCGCCAAGGTCCTGCGTGATTTTGCCAAAGACAACAAGCAGCTCATCGTTAAGGGCGGTTTCGCGGATGGAACCGTTTACGACGCTGAGGGCGTGAACACTCTTGCCGATCTTGAGTCCCGCCCTGTCCTCCTGTCCAAGATGGCCGGCGCCCTCAAGGGCACCATGGCCAAGGCCGCTTACGCATTCGTCGCCCTGCCTACCAAGGCCGTGCGTACCGTGGATGCTTTGCGCGAAAAGCAGGAGAAAGCCGCTTAGGCGGATGGGGATTCGTCTCCGTCTGTCGTAAACCGTACAGAAAAAACCGACGCTCATAATTCAACGATTCGTAGACTTTTCCGGTCGGATCCATCCGGCCGGACGAATGAGCGCCACAATAGAAAGGATGCCGATTATGGCTAAGCTCTCTACCGATGAGCTCCTTGATGCATTCAAGGAAATGACCCTCGTTGAGCTCTCTGAGTTCGTGAAGAAGTTCGAAGAGGAATTCGACGTTGAAGCCGCCGCTCCTGTCGCCGCTGTCGCCGCCGCTCCTGCCGCTGTCGCCGCCGCCGAAGAAGAGCAGACCGAGTTCACCGTGGTCCTCTCCGCCGTGGGCGACAAGAAGATCCAGGTCATCAAGGCCGTCCGCGCTTTGACCAAGCTGGGCTTGGCCGAGGCCAAGGGCCTGGTTGATGGCGCTCCCGCCAACGTTCTTGAGAACGTCAGCAAGGAAGACGCTGAGAAGGCCAAGGCTGACCTCGAGGAAGCCGGCGCCACCGTCACTCTTAAGTAGTTTCTTCTTTAATAGGGTTTACAGGTCCCGATATCGGTTCGCCGGTATCGGGATTTTCGTGTTATTTTGCAGACTTTGCGCTTATTTCCCCTGATGGGCGAAGAGCCGGAGGAATGTGTCACAATGGTAAAGGAGTATTTTCGTTAGTATTGGCTTTCAACCGGCCTCTCCTCGTGGGATGTTTCATCCGATCCCCAGCGGACGACCGCCGGTCAGCGAACATATGGAAGGTGCAGTATGACTGATGCCGCGAACGCACCGGTGGAATGGGACGTCTTGGTGGATAACGCGAGCCTGGGCCATATAGGTCCGGGCCAGGCGGTTGTCCTGGGGCGCAAGCCCATCCGCCCCTTGCCTGCCGAAGAAGGCCGCACGCGGTTGGATATCGAGGATTCCACTCGTTCCATGTCTAAGAGGCATGCCCTTTTCACCACCGACGAGCAGGGCAACGCTACGGTGGAGGACCTGCATTCCACGAATGGGACTTATGTGGTCACGGATAGCGATGACCTCTGGCGGATCGTGGCCGACATCCCCTTCGACCTTCCTCAGGAGGTGGTCCGCCTTCAGCTGGGCGATGTGCCGGTGGACCTGATCCCGGTCAAGCCACAAGCCGAACCCGAACCGGTCTCTCAGCCGATGGCGGCGGTGTCGGATCTTTTCTCTTACGCGTCCGCCGTGCAAGACGCCCGCTCGCAGGGGGACCCGATGTCCGTGGATGAGATCATCGACGTGCGCCAAGGGGAGCCGACCCATACTTTCCATACCATGAAGAAGGACGCCAGCCCCTTCAGCCGTCTGCACGATGATATGATGCGGTCGGAGCGCAAGCAGGTCCTGAGGGTCGCCGCTGACGAGGATGGCTCTTCGGCAAGCGGAGTCCAGGAATTCCATGCGGCTCCGGAATCGGTCGTCCAGGCGGAGGACGATTCCGACGAGCTTGGTGTTGAAGAGCTTGGTGCCGACGAACTTGGTGCCGGCGAGTCCCCCGCTGCTACCGGTGCTGCTGCCGCCGGCGGCGAGGCTGCCACTCACGAGACCGATACTTGCGAGGCCAATACTGGCGAGGACGTTGAACCAAGCGAGCCGGTCGAAGAAGAGGAACCAACCGAGAAGAAGACGGAGGAGCCGGAATCGACTCAATCATCCGAACAAACCGTGGAGGATCCGGACGAGAAATTCAAGCCTCATCCTGAGCAGGACGCCAAGTCGGCCGCCAACACGGCGGAAAGGCGTTACAAGCCGGCCTTCGAACCGGGATCCGTTTTCGACCGGCTGTCCCGAGGGGAATTCAACCGGAAGGAAGAGGTGGTCGAAGCCGGCGGATTCACTTCCGAGGAGGCGAAGCTGTCCCGTGATTTCGACCAACAATTCGAAATCGCCCGCCAGCCGAAGCTTCTGCCGTACCTGGCCATGAACTCCGGCTTATACGAAGACCTGTACGCCTGGTTGGAGGCGCTGGGCAATGAGGACATCGACGCCGCTTTGAAGACGAACCCAGGCTATCGCACTTGGAAGGAACAGGGGGAGTGACCGCTATGACAGACAGGAAGTCCCGTAAATCCGAAAAAGCCTTAGCTCGCAAGGCGGCTGAAGCCGAAGAAGCTCAGGCGGTGGATCCCGCGCAAGACGCGAGCAAGACCTCGACCGAAGAGGCGGCTGTTGTGCAGGCGCAGGAGTCGGCGTCTGCCTCTCTGGCGGAGATCCGGCAAGAGGCTTTGGATGATATGCGTTCCTGGTATAAGGATTACCACGCCTTGAGCGGCAATACCCCGGTGGAGGATATCTCCCGGTTGCGGAACCGCTTCAACCTGGACAACGCCCATCCGGCGGGGATGTCCCAGTTCATGGTCAACAAGACCGTGAAGCTGAACAGCCTTTTCCGCGATAATTCCTCTCTAAAGGCGGCCGATCGCCAATTGTACCGGGTGCTGGACGAGCAGGAGGAGAACCAGAAAAGCAATGGGGTCGCTTTCATCTCCCTCTGCCTTGGTGTGGCCACCTGGGATGGGCATCGCATGCCCGTCGCCTTTTACCCCATCACCGTGGCCCGGCCTGAGGATACCCAGTCCCTCTTCCAAGCCGAAATCTCGATCACCGGCTCCATCGAACTCAACGCCTCTTACGTACAGGCCCTGGAAGCGGTCGGCGTCCATCTGGAGGTCCAAGAGATCATGGATGGGTTCGAGTATTCGGGGGTCCTTGAGGAATCCCGCAAGCTTTACGCCGCCATGACGGAGCAAGTGGGAGAGAGGCTGCCCCACTTCGCCATCGAACGCAGCATGATCATCGGCAATTTCATTCAGACTTCCACGCTGGTCCTCAACGATACCCGGACCATCATCAATCAGGAAATAGCTGGCGTCAGCGGCAATTCCACCCTGGATGCGCTCGCGGGAGTCGACGACGCCCGACAGGCTTTGAAGGAACGGCTGATACCCGATTTCCGTCCCTATGACGGCGATCCCCACGATGAGATGGGGGTCGGCGACGTCGACAACGAAACCCGGTACGTCGCCCAGGCGGCGACCAGCGGTCAGAGCATGGTCTTGGAGATGCCGTCGAACAAGGACGCCAGCGAGGAAGCCCTCGCCATCGCCACCAGGGCAGCCATGAGCGGGCGGACTGTGCTGTACGCCCCTGGCGTCTCCGCGCAGAAGCGCCGTTTCATCCGCGCCGCCGCCAGCCATGCCGTGGCCAATCTGGTCATGGACATCTCCGACGACGGATTCAACGAGTCTATCGACAGGCAACTCATCGCCGCCGTCGGCTTCCAGAAGGGATCCGCCTCCAGCATCTTCGAACAGACCGCCGATGAATTGGTGGGAGTGCGCGCCCGACTCAGCCGTTACTTAGGCGACTTGCATGGGAAGAACAAGAACTGGGACGTCTCCGCGTACGAGACTTTGGAGAATCTCGCCCGAATCTCCGCCTTGCCCATGCATCCTTCCACCATGGTGCGCCTGAGTACCCAGACCGCGCATGCCATGATTGGACATGAGAAAGAATGGTGCCAGAAGCTCATCCGTCTTGGAGAACTAAGGGGGTACCTCATCGGCCCTGATGACACGGCTTGGTACGGGGCTGCCCTTTACAGCGAGGACGAGGCCATCGCCGCCTATAAGCGGGTCGTCGACCTGTTGGACACCCTTTTGCCGCAAACCCGCGAGCAGATCGAACGCACGGTGGAGACCTGCGGTTTCCCCATCGCCCAGAACGTTCAGGACTGGTCCGCCCAAGTGACGGTACTGACCAACCTGCGTCGGGTCTTGGACATCTTCCAACCGGCCATCTTCGAACGCGACATCGATGCCATGATCGAGGCGACCCGTTCCAAGGAAGACCGCAAGAAGCGGGAAAACAAGCTTGGCTATTGGGAACGTCATCGTCTGACCAAGGAGGCCAAGAGCCTGCTGCGCCCCGGCGCCCATGTGGAAAGCCTGCATGACGCCTTGGTCATCGTCGCGGAACAAGCCGCCCAATGGCGGCGCTTCGTCCCCCGTGGGGGATGGCCCGTCCTGCCGAACAAGCTGGATGAGATCGTGGAGACCCAGGAGGTCTTGGAACGCGACATCACCGCTTTGGATGCCGTCCTCGCCCCCACGCCTGAGCGGGCTGGTTTGGAGCGCGTGGAATTCGCCGCCCTGGAGACCCGTCTGCGCAAACTATTCGATGATCACCGGGCTCTTGACACCCTGCCGGAACGGGCTTACCTGCTGAAGGAATGCGCCGACCTGGGGCTGGGCAAGCTGGTCGATGATTTCCGCGCCCGCGAGTTGGATAAAGACACCGCCCCCGCCGAGCTTCTGCTTTCCTGGTGGGCCACGGTCTTCGAGGACATCATGAAATCGTCCCCCATCATCTCCAACCAGGATGGGGCGACCCTGTCCTCCGTCTCCGAGCGTTTCGTCCAAGTCGACACGGAGCATGTCCGCAGTATTGGGACCATGGTCTCCCAGGAGATGATGGGACGTTTGTCCGAGATCCTTTATACCAGGGCTTCCGAGGCGAACCAACTGCATACTTTGCTCGCCAGCAAGAACACGATCGGCATGCAGCGGCTGCAGCGCGAATATGGAGATATCGTCAGCGCCGCCAAGCCGATCATGGTGGCCACTCCCGCCGCCCTGGCTTCGTCCACGCCTTTGATGCCTTTGGCTGACGTCGGCGTCATCGACGCTTCCGCCCACCTGCATCCCCTGGAGTTGCTGAGCGTCCTGGCCCGGGTCAACACCGTGATCGTCCTGGCCCACAAGGAGACCGTCTCCTGCCCCTCTTTGAGCAAGCTCATTGACCTTCTGCCGTCGATTCGCCGCCATAATCGCGGCAACGCCCGTGATATCCGTCTGGAAGCCTTCCTGCGCAACAACGGCTATGGGAACTCCATTCCCTCCTTGGCCATGGAAGACGCCCGCGGCAAGGTCATCTACCATTATGTGGACGCTACCGGCCTGGCCTCGGTGGTCAGCGGGGTCGTGGAGACCACCGCCGGCGAGGTCAAGAAGGTGGCCGATCTGATTGAGGAGCGTTACAAGGATCTGGGCGAGGCCACGGCCTCTTACCGCCTGGCGGTCGTATGCTTGAGCGACAACCAACGCCTGCGCATCGGGGCGGAACTCAAATCCCGTTCCGCCGGACATGAATCCTTCGCCCGTTTCCTCAGGCATGTCAGCCTGGCCAGCATCGACCAAGTGGCTGGGGTCTGGGCGACGGACGTGATCCTCTCCATCGGCTACGGCCGCAACAACCAAGGCCAGCTTTACCCTCAATTCGGGTCTTTGGAGAAGCCGGCGGCCGAAAAGATGCTGCTGGATGCCTTGGCCCTTCCCCAGCGCAATCTGGACATCGTCGCCACCATCACCGCGGAAGACATGGAGCTGGACCGCATCCGCCAATCCGGCCCCTTGATGCTCAAGAGCGTCCTGGCGTGGGCGCAAGGATTGGCCCATACTGAGGACGCCGCCTATGCCAAACCGCATGAACATACGGACGAGACGCAGGCCTTGCTTCCTGATTTGGCCGACCGCATCCGTCAGCGCGGTCTTCAGGTATGCATGAACTATGGTTACAATCATGGCGATCGGATTCCTTTGGTGGTCGGTCTTCCTGACAAGGATTACACCCTGGCCATCTGTACGGATGACAGCCGTTTCATGACCGTCCCTTCCACCAGACAGCGTCATCGCTTCGATGTGGAAGACTTGGAAATGTTGGGCTGGTCCGTCATGTACGTCTGGAGCGTCGGTATGTTCGTCAATCCCGACAAAGAGGTGGACCGCATCGTGGCTTACCTGGCCAACAGTTATGATGACAAACTCGCCTGAAGGACCTTCCCCTTTGCCCGCCCGCAGGAAGAAGCATAAGCGGGTGGTCCGTAAAGGGACGGAGCTTTTTGACGCCGACGGGGTGAAAAAGGACCCGGCGGATGGGGTGACCGAAGCCATGAAGGAAGCCGACGAGGACAGGCGGATCCTGAACGAGCTTCCTCCACACTGGGCCGTGTTTTACAGCAAGAAGTAGGCCGTGCGGTTTCATGATCGGATGTTGGTGATGAGGATGGGGGCGTCTTCGCCCAGGTTAGTGAGGGCCAAGGCGGACTCCACCGGCAGGGCGAAAACGATTTCCTTGCGGGATTGGTCCGAATCCGTCAGGGAAAACGCCGTGCGCTTCTCTCCCGGTCGTCCCAGGACGATGGCCCCTTTGGCCACATAGCAGATTTCTACGCCCTGCGTTCCCATTCCAGGTTTCCCCGTTTCCACCGGAGAAGCATGGCATGATTCGGTTTTCTCGGTGACCAAGTCCACCTTTTGCCCTGGAGACAGGGACGAGATCTGGCTGGCCGGCGTCAGGGCTATGGTCGTATAGTCAGCCGGATAATCCTCCGCCGCTTTCACCGCTGTGGGGACAAGGGGATCCCCCTTCCTCAAAGGGATGGCCGCCCTTCGCCCCAAAACCGCCGAGGCTGACTTGACGGTCCTCGTAGCCAGAGGATTCGTCCGCATCCTCACTTGGGCGATGTCGCCGGGATGGATTTCCTGACCTTGGGAAATGTCACGGGCGGCTACGAAGGCGCTTTGGTTGCTGCTGACCGTCAACCCTATCTGAATCAGGCAAAAAGCCATGAGAGAGATGAGGAAGGCCGTCGCGATCTTCTTTAGGCGGAAGGAGGTTTGAAGGCTTTGCTGCGAAGAAGGGGTGGTCACTGTGGTGCCATGAAGGCGCGCCCAAAAAGTGGGCAGGAGAATCTGCAAGAGGGGAGGCCTTTTCCTACGCCTGGACTGGGGTTGGGACCTGCGCTTGCGGCGGCTGACTTCATCGCCCGCGCTCTGGCTGCCGGGATGGCCCCTGCGGTCCATGCCCGGGTCGTAAAGATGGCTTCCCCGTGGCGTCTCGTTTAGACGGGGGAGCGTCGTTTCGGTATCATCGCGTGTTTTTCTCATGCCTCCGTTATAGGAGATTCCGGTCGGAAAGGCGAGCGATGAGAGCGAATGCGGTCAAATGTGAAACACGCCTTATCCCCAGGCGTGTTGTTATGTGGATAACTTATCCACAAGGGGATTTCAGCCTTTATTGGAGGAGGAACCGGGGGAATGCCTGTCCGTCCGGTAGAAGCCGCTCCCTTTGAAAGAGATGGGGACGGCGGAATAGACCTGACGGACCTCTTCTTGCCCGCACTGAGGACAGACGGTCACTGGCCCGTCGGAGAAGGAACGGACTTCGGTGAAGTCATAGCCGCAGTTTTTGCAACGGTAATGGTAGGTTGGCATGCTTTCCTGTTTCCTGTTCTGTCTTGTGTCCCTGAGAAGCGGTACTGAACCCATCCTAGTAAGTCGCCGGACGAGCAGGGTGGCGGCGTCGCTGGTATTTCGCTGGGCGGACAGGATTTCAGGATGCGCTGGGGGATACACCCGTCGGCCGGGGACGGAGAACGGCGCTTGCGGCCGAATCATCAGACCGCCGTCCGCAAGGGATGACGCCGTCGGGGCTCGCGATGAAGGAGACGGGAAGGTCCCAGCTTGCGTGGGGGAGTAAATCTTCGCTTAGCTCCCAAGGCCAGATGATGCCAACTATTATGGCTTGCTTTGCGGCGTAAACCAGCGCCTGATCATACCAGCCGCTTCCATGGCCGAGTCGGTTCCCATCCGCGTCCAGGGCCAAAGCCGGCAGAAAGATGATGTCGGCCTGCCGCAAAGCCTCATCTCCGAGCCCAGGGCCCAAGGGGTCGCGGGGAAAGAGGGAGGAGATCCGTTCTGCCCGGTCCGTGGACTGATAGATGGCCCAATCCAGACTGATCCGCCTGGTCATGGCGCTTCGACCGGTTTGATTGGCCACCCTTCCGATGAAATGGGTGGACCGGAGATTCCGTAGTTTGGGGACGAGGGTGGTCCGTCCTTGCTTGTCATCATCGGTCACCCCGGTTTCATGGGCGGTCCCTTCGCCGTCGGTGGCCTGGGGGAGGGCCTGAAGATAATCGAGCAAAGGCTGGGAACTGACTTCTCCCAAGGCAGGCAGGTAGGCGGCGACGGTCCGTGCGGCTCGGATCCGTTCAGCCAAAATGGATGAGTCAAGCTTGGCGACCAGTTGACGTCCTCCTTCCCAAGAATCCTTTGGACTCAACCGGCGACGGCGGGCCAAGATCGTCGTGCGCAAGGAACCCTTCCGCTCGTCGCTTCCGCTAGACCCGTTACCCACGGCGTGCTTGTCGGGGGCGGTCTGCCGGTCTCGTCCGGCGTGTGCGCCATGCGTGTCGCTCATGGCGTGCGTGTCGCTCGCGCTACGTGTGTCGAGAGTGTCGCGCGTGTCGAGCGTGTCATGAGACGGGTCAGCAGGTCTGGTCATTCTTTCACCTTATCATAAGGAATATGTCCTCCTTCTTACGAGAACTCTTCAGCACCGGTCGGGGCGACGGCGGTGCCTCAGGCTCAATCGACGAGAGCCATTTCATCGTTCCTCCTCTGGTGGGGCCGTCCCCCCATGGCCTCTGGGAGGCTTTCATGCGCGGCCGGGTTTCGGAGCTTTCCCAGCTGGCCGAAGACCTGGATTCCCAGTTCGGTCCCGACTCAGGGGTCCAAGAGGTGCCTTTGCCCATTTCCGCCATCAGCCTGCGGCCTTTGACATATGACGATCAGGAAACCTGGTCCGCCTTACGGGAGCGGAACGCCGACTGGCTTTCTCCTTGGGACGCCGGAAATCCCTTGTCCGGCCAGGATGACGGACGCACGCCTGGCCTGACTTATAACGCTTGGATCGGGAACATCCGCAAGTCGGAAGAGGAAGGGCGGGGGACGATCTTCGGCGTCTACCGGGACGATGACCTCATCGGCCAGCTTTCCCTCGGAGCCATCAACTACGGAGCCTTGCGCACGGGGACCATCGGCTACTGGATCTCCCATCAACAGGCCGGCCACGGGTATATCCCCCAGGCCGTGGCCATCTTGGCCGATTGGGCTTTCAAAGATCCGCAAGGGCCCCGGCTTCATCGTTTGGAAATCAACGTTCTGCCCGAAAACGCCAGATCCATCAGGGTGGCGGAGAAGCTGGGGTTCACCCGCGAAGGCCTTCGCCGCGGGTACATGTATGTCAATGGGCAATGGAGGGACCATCTTTCCTACTCTTTGCTGACTTCCGACCTATCGTAAGACCGCAAAGGGCCCGTGGCCGTCTGTCCAGCATCTTTGGTCATCGTTGTGTTTGACCTTTGAACCTATATTTTGATTGACGTTTTGATTGGCATCTTAAATTATGATTGGAAATTTGAATCGATACTCCGAAAGGCGTCTTGCCTGGCGGTCGGGAAAAGACGACACGGCTCTCTGGTTTCTCCTGAAATGACAAGCATGTGATTTAATGTGAAGGGTATGGACTTTGGATCGATGAGTGGCATCGTTTTAGCCCTGGCCCTGGTGGTGGCCATAGTCGCGCTCGTCCCCCTGGCGACTCGGCGGGGGATGATGAATGCGGCGGAGCATGACGATGACCGCTTTTCGCCTTCCCTCCATATCGTCGACGTCGACGTTCCGAACGAAGAGCGGGCAGAAGGGCATGACGACCGTGATGGTAAGGAGGCGCGCACGATGAAGGAAGCAACGCACAGTTTGTCGCAAGACCACATCAGACGGGTTCGAGCCAATCGTAAGAAGGCCGTCCGCCGTCGTCGGATTACCGTCTCCCTGCTTGTGGGCGCAACCGTCGTGTTTGCGATTTTGGGAATCTCTACTCCGGCTCCTTGGTGGATTTTCTTCATCCCTCTCACCTTACTGGCCGTGGTCTTGGGCTTGGGTGCTCGAGCCAGCGCCCGCGCTCGCGATTGGGAGAAATCCTTGCGTGCGGGTCATATGACCCCTTCATCCGTCTCTTCGGACGACCCTGAAGCCTACCTCACCTCCTCCTCTTCCCCCGTCTCCCCGTCCGCCTTCACCAGCCAAGTTGCCCAAGCCCTGATCAAGTCGGAAGAGCCCGAGGAGAAGACCGACACCATGAGTCGGGTGGAAATCCAGGAGACCCTGACCTTGGCCGTGCGCGAGAAGGCCGCGGCCAATCGGAAAAAGGCCAAGAAGGCCATGGAAGACCTGCGTCAGCAGAGTATGGCGGCTTCGGTTTCCACTACTGCCATGCCGGTCCAGACTTCATCGGACGAGCCTTCGCCCATGGCCGAAGCGGAAAAGATCCTGGGCAAAGGCGCCAGCGGGGATGACACCATCGCCGTCAGCAGCCGGGAGATCATCTCCCACCGGCAGGTCGCCCGGGCCGTGCCTCCCAGCCAGCCGGTCCCCATCCCCGCATCCGATATGGCCGTTCCGGTGGACGCCCCGACCGGTTCGGAGGACTCATTGGGGGTGGACGCCTTCGCCCTTTTGGATAAGCGGTAAGGTTGGCGCTTGCCGGCTCTTGGCTGGACCCGGGCGTTTCCCAAGGAAATTAACGCTTTGAGCGTAGGTTTTTAGCACTCGTGTTGGTGGAGTGCTAAGTTCACGCTATGATAAGAACTAGCGTTTAGCGCGGATGGGTGTTCGTCAGCCGCTCACCTGCCCCAGCGCGAACAAGGACGGCGCGCAAGCGGATACGGTCTTGCGCCAGCCGATTGAACTTCTAGAAAGGATGGTTAAGGTGGCAATCGCACTCAAGCCATTAGAGGATAAGATCATCATCAAGCAGGCCCCTGCGGAGACGACCACCGCTTCCGGCCTGGTCATTCCGGATTCTGCCAAGGAGAAGCCCCAGCAGGGTGAAGTCTTGGCTGTCGGCCCCGGCCGTCGCGATGACAAGGGCGAGCGCGTCCCTATGGACGTCAAGGAAGGTGACCGCGTTCTGTATTCCAAGTATGGCGGCACCGAAGTGACTTATAAGGGCGAGGATTATCTGATCGTTTCCGCCCGCGACATTCTGGCCGTTCTCGAGTAGAGCGGTCGATCAAGTCGATTAAACCGGTCGGTCGATCAAATCGATCAGGCTTTTCATGACAACCCCTCCGTTTGGCGGAGGGGCTTTTGTTTTGCTGATTCCAGTCACACGCTTTTGCCGTGCGGATACCCCTGCGGATATAGAATGAAGCCATGGATTCCGTCGCCGGCCGGACGGGCTGGTCGGCGGATTCGCCCCAGGTCGGGCCGCGACCACAAGGAGGTAGCATCATGGCAACTTTCAGACATCGTCCCATCATCGATACCATCCCCGCCTATCCTCAAGGCAAAAAGCCGGACTCTTTACCGGGCCTGACCCCCTTCAAGCTGTCCAGCAACGAGAGCCCCTATCAGCCGCTTCCCAGTGTGCAGGAGGCCTTGAGCCGGGGTCCCCTGGAATCGATCAACCGATATCCCGACATGCGGGGTCGGGTGGTGTGCCAGAGACTGGCCGCCCAATACGAGGAGGATCAGCTGGCCCGGACGGGCACAGGGCTGGGTCTGACCGAGGACAACTTCCTTCTGGGGGCCGGCTCCACCGAGGTGATCACCCAGCTGGTGCGCATGGTGGCCGGGCCGGGGGACCAGGTGATCTACCCCTGGCGCAGCTTCGAGGCTTATCCCATCATGGTCTCGTCCGCCGGGGCCGACAGCGTCCAGATCCCCCTCACCAGCGATGGCCGGCATAACATCGATGCCATGATCGCGGCCGTCAATGACCGTACCCGTCTGGTCATCGTCAACAATCCCAACAACCCCACATCCACTTCCGTGAGCAGGCAGGAGGCCCAGCGGGTGCTGGCGGCCGTGCCCGAGGACATCCTCGTCCTCTTCGACGAAGCCTATTTCTAGTTCAATTCGGACCCCTACCAAGCCCGTGGCCTGGATTTCTTCGCCGACCATCCCAATCTGGTGATCGCCCACACTTTCTCCAAGGCCTATGGCTTGGCCGGGCTGCGGATCGGCTATGCCATCGCCCATCCGGACGTGGTCGAATCCCTGCTGAAGGTGATGTTGCCTTTCGGCGTGTCGGACATGGCCCAGACCGGGGCCTTGGCCAGCTTGGAGGCCAGGCCGGAGCTGGGCCGGCGGGTGCAGGCTCTGATCGGGGAGCGCGCAAGGGTCATGGAAGCTTTGGAAGAGCAGGGGTGGGACGCCATCCCCGAACCACAGGCGAACTTCTTCTGGCTTCCTCTGGGGGAGGGGACCGAAGACGCCGCTGCTGCCTTCGCCCGTCAGGCCTTGGCGGTCCGGGCCTTCCCGGGGGAGGGGATCCGCGTCTCCCTAGGCCTGCCCGAGGCCAATGACCGGGTGCTTTCCGTCTGCCGGAACTTGAGGTCCTTGTGACCGATTAGGCCGCGCCTGCCCGACTCCTTTCCCTCCTGTTCCCCCTCCTGGAATCCCTATTTTTGACACGCCCGGCATGTTGGACTTGCAATTGTCCTTGAGGCGTGTCAAACTATCAAAGTTGCCTCTGTGAACAACGGACGCAACGGCGGATTTCCCAAGCGGTCAAAGGGAGCTGACTGTAAATCAGCCGCTACTAGCTTCAGTGGTTCGAATCCACTATCCGCCACGCCCCGATAGCTCAGTGGTAGA
>ERZ773028.367-NODE-367-length-37525-cov-8.627782_pt1 | contig 37525 bp, 29 predicted proteins | sample MGYA00511123_ERZ773028 | MGnify/ENA primary metagenome ERZ773028 (study PRJEB29015, sample SAMEA2738134) | human oral metagenome | biome: human oral; feature: human-associated habitat; material: saliva | place: China | collected 2206 ... | reverse complement strand
TTAATATCCCCACCAGTACCTATAAACGTGCCCTGATATGTAGGATAATTCGTCGCAGAAATCTCATAATTCGTAGAACCATCTGCATTCGTACTCGTATGGACCAACAAATTTTTACTATTTGTAGAAACCGTAGAATCCGCATGAACCGTTACACCATTCATACTCAACACAGACACAACACCGGCTAGCAATAACAACTTTGTATTCATTACAAATCCCTTCTTCCTGTGTTTACAGCTGCTTCTTGCAATGTTTTCAACGCTGCTTTAATTTCATCTACTTCAGTCCGTAATGATGCATTGTCAGATTGTAAATCTTTAATTTGTTTAGCCATTTCAAAGCGACTCATTTTAAGTGTTGGATCTTGATAGCCTACTTTCACATTGGCCCCTAAGCTCACCATATTACGATTATCCCCAAGGGTGGTAGCAATGTTGAACATCGTGTGTTCATTAGGTTGGTAAAAGGCGCCTAGTGCGGTTGCCTGTGCATTTTTATAATTACCAAAACCAACACCAAAGCTCCACTTGTCGTTTGGATTATAGTCTAGTGGATGTAGTCCTGCTAGTGCCGCCGCTCCAGCCCCTACTTTGGCAACTTGTCCATCCGTATACGTCCGAGCTTGATTAATAACATTAGAATCAATATTAGTAATCTTCCGTTCCACATCTTTCAACTGTGCCACATTCACCGCATCCGTATCATCAACGCCTTTAGCCACATTATGGATTTGTTGGTCCCCTGCGGTAATGTACTCAGAGGAAAACTCGATTCGCTTGCCATCCTTTGTTTCACTAAAAAAGCCACTCGGACCAAAGGTACTCGTATTACCATTAATACTATTTTTGAAAATCAAAAACGTACTATCTAAAGAAGACGTACTATGCTCCGCATTAAACTGAACACTCTGAGCCGTTAAGGAGGAGCCTAATTTAGCTCGACGATTATCAAATCGTACTTCGTTACTATTAATTTCAGATGTATTTGCATCCGCTGCAGGCACACTATAAGGGTACTCATGTTCAGCAAACTGGGCGGAATTTAAGTTCTCCAAATCTGAATTCAAAGACACATAATAATTATCTTTTAACGTGTTGAACTCTCGATATTTGTCTACCGTAATATTAAAACTGCTATTAACCGTAGGAATCTTAGAGGTTACATAATTATCGGCCATCTTAAGCTTGTACTTAGTCGAGCCATCTGGGTTCTTACCTTCCGTCACAATAATATCATAGGTGTAATCTTCAGCAGCAACCGTCGAATGACGCATTGCCTCTTTGGCTACGCTATACAATTGAGCCCCATTTACAGCATCCATAGAGGTTTCAGTCATAGCACCTGGCTCTACGCCTTTCACCTGTCTACCACCAAAAGAAACCAAGCTATAGGAATCTCGTTTAGCATCAGAATGTAAGAACTTAAATATATTATTAGGATCCACTACAGCAGGTCTACCAATGGCACGTACATTATTACCAATCGCAATATTACCAGCATCTGCCTCTGAAGCAGAACCGATGACAATACCATTACTTTTAGCAGTCGAAGAATTACCAATCACTGTAATAGGCTGAAGTGCATATTCAGATATAGCTCTATTATAGCGACCAATAACAATGGATGAATCACCTTCTACTACATTATGATCGCCTGCCACAAAGTTACCTGTACCACTCGAATGTCTATTTCTCGGGCCTGTAGCTGTATTATTCGTGCCTATAATAACCTGATTGTCATCCCCCGTATTATCACGACCAACGGCAATAGTGCCAAGTTTAGCGGTATTATTAGAACCTACGGCAATCCCCCAAATATCCGTAGTATTCATATTACCTACCGCTACATTAGCGGATGTATTAGCCACAACTGTATTATCTGTCCCTAAATTGACATTATTATACATATCCGCCATCACTGTTGGCATACTAATTGTCCCTAACACACTACCTATTAATAAAGCTTTATACACCTTCATAATACTCTCTCTCACCCCTTATATACAATTCACACTTGTATTTATAAATCTGCTGAAAATCATCTATATTAATTCATATTCATTATAAATAGTGAAAGCCGGCCAGTCAACGAAAACTTCATTTTAAATTCATTTTATAATTCAGAAAGAAAAAGACCGTACCCTAGTACAATCTTTCCATTCAAAAATATATATTTAGTTATTATACATAGACAATGTAATATTTTTACTGCCAAAGAATAAAAATTCACCATGTCCGATAGAAAATGTGCCTTGGAATGTATCTTTTGAAAACTCCGATGGCATTCGATTCAACTGATAGAAATTATAGTAGTCAATCATAGATGAACCAATACCTAATCCAGACTTATCGAAATGAGCACCTTTCCCAACAATAGTAATACCTGTAACTATATTACGATCAAGTCCAATCTTAAGGCCTAAATTCGTGTAATTTAGCGTCTCACGGCCACGACTATCAATAGAACTTGGTGTACCAAGTAGATTGATTACCTGTTGACGACTCATGCCTAAATACACACCATTAACAGATTCATAATGTTCTCTATATCGGCTACTAGACAATTGCTCCTTTTTATTCATAATTAAAGTCCTATGCTCACCAGACCCTAACCATTCTAAATGGATCGCTTTTCTACCTTGTGCCTCTTGAATAATAAAAACCCCTAACCCTGGATCCCCTCCAGCAAAATCTGTACCATCTACAATCTGGCAACCATTAATATATCCCTTGGAAATACTCAATACCCTGTTGCCACTAGAATCATACCAATCACCAGCAACTCTTTGAGAAGCACGAATAACACTGTCTAATGACATTTGAGCTGCTTCAATAGTCAATGCAGAAAATAAACAGAAAATACTAAAACACATACACACTAGCAATCTAAATTTTGATTTCATATTAAATCTCCCTCATCCTCATATATGTAGACACCAGACAAAATCAATTGTATTTTACAGCCCTAATTATATTAGAGTAAATAAGGTAATAATGTATATTGTTTTACATCATTAAGTACAGTAGTACTACCATGGCGATCATATTTATATCTAATCAAAACAACTTTATCAGTATATTTATTAAAGACAAATGACAAGCCACTATTATGTGCTCCTACATATTCACCAATATAATAACCACTATATTTATCATAGCCTTCTGATATCTCACCATAAGGCTCTATTGGAGTTTGATAAATTGAGTATTCCACTAAAGGACCATATGTAGCTTCTACATCACTTCTACTCATACCTACAGTTATTCCTTTATTAGTAGCATAGCCTGGCTTTACAATAAAGATATCTGGCCGTATTGGTGCAGCCCCAATAGAAACTATTACAGATTTATCTGCTGATATATACATATCATGATGTCCATATCTATGATCTGCTAAAAATAATGAATAGTTATAGTTATTTAAGTAGCTATATAAATCAGGATTATTTTCTAAACCACCTAATACACCAGAATCATCAGTATGTGCTATTGCACATTGAGCTAAGCTAACACTAAAAATAGATACCAATAGTAACTTACTTATAAAGGATTTCATTACAATTCTCCCGTTATTTAAACATAGTATTTACCAAAAAACTTATACAATATGAATAGCCAGTACCTGTTCAGGCACTGGCTTCGTATATTTAATTCTTATTCGTTTTATTATTTTTGTTCTTCTCAATTAAATCAAGGTACTCTTTAAAGTTATTAATCTTAATAGCTTGCCATGTACCATCTTCAAGTTTTTTCATAAGAAGATCAAAGGTAACATCTTGATTAAGATCTTTTGAGCTAAAAATAATTGGTACAATTGCACTATTTCCATCAGTAGTAGCAGAGCCAATACTTTTAAACTCAAGGTCCTTAACACCAGTCTTTTCCTTTACTTCATTAGCAGCTTCTTTAGACTTAGTATTTTGATTAGAATCTTCAGATTTCTTTTCAACACCACTATAAATCTCTTGAGTTAATACTGGTACAATTTGAGATTTTAATCCTTTAAGCATTACCTCTGCAAAGCCTTTAAATGGATTATCTTTAATTAATGGATCATTCATTTGTACATCTACAAAATCATCATAACCAGATCCTACGATACTTTCTACATCAACATGCTTTTTAAAGGTAACAACATCGTGCTTTTCTACAGATTCACGAGCAAGATTTAATGAGTATACTGGTGTTTTTGTGAAATACAAGAAATACCAACCTAATACGATAGTAATAACAGCTATAAGAACGGCAATAATAATCTTCTTTTTAGACATATATGTCTCCCTTATTTCATCTCAACTACTTCATTTTTTACACATATGGTTTAATCAATTATTGATATTACTCTTCAGTTTTCACAATTTGATTATTAAAGGTTCGGCCAATAAAAAATACTAATAAACCTAATAGGATAAATACCGCTCCCCAAACCATCAAGTCTTTAAAGAATGTTGCTGTAATAATATCTAATACGCCTGTAACTACTAATAGAGAGCCAACACGTGTAAGAACCTTCATACTTTTAGATTTGAATAATAAGAAAAACCCACCTACAAAACCAATAACTGATGAGAATATTCCTATATATCCATCCACAAGACTAGCACCAAACATGCCCCCTAAAGCTTTAGCAATATTAGCTTGCCCATACAAAAATATAGATATAATGATAATAATCAACGCACTTATAATGGTAATTATTCTTCTCATATAACCAAAACTCCCCTATGTAAAACTAATTATAACTTCCCTTTTCTTTATCTAGTTGATCTTGGAATTGACTATTTCTCCAAACAGAACCATCTGTAAAATGCACTTGTTTAAGAATAATTTTCCCCTTTGTCGCTCTATCAGATAAATATAAAGTCCATGCACCTGATAACATACCATTAGGTGATGCTTCTCCTTGTAAAGTAAGTGGAGATGTTACATTTCCATCACCTTGGCTAGCAGGGCGACCAAAATTATCAAACTTCAAAATCACAAACTCTGCCGCATCAATAGTCTTTGAGGTTACATTAATCAACTCCACACGAGTTCTTGTAGTCCCCATATCATCAGGCCCAATGCTGAAATTTCCAACTTTCATCGGTTGATCTGGTAAATCAGTAATAGGCTTACCTTTTAATTCACTAGGCACATACATAGCAATTTTATCTTCTAAGTTCTTTTTATCTGTCTTTAATTGTGTAACTTCTTTTTGAAGTGCACTATTCTCACTCTTTAATTGTTCTAGTTCAGCTGAATTACCACATCCTGCCAAGACTAATAGTGATGTACCTAGAAGGACAGTACCAATCATTCTCCGCAACATATTTAATCTCCTTTTACAACACAAGCATCTTATTTATTACCACTATACTATACACAGTTAAACAAATAATTATAAATATAAAACCCTTTTATAAAATGAAGTTAAAATGAAGCAAATACAAAAACCACTTCTATATAGAGTGGTTTTTATAAAATACCCAACCTAATTTTGAATAGATAAAAAGCTTAACCCTTAGTTTCTTTATAATAGTTTGGCATAGAAAAACTGCACCTCCAAAATTATGTCCAATTTTGGAGGTGCAGTTCATTTTTATGGCTCTTTTTTTATGGGTATATACTATTTAAACAACTCTTTTAATGAAATACAAAGCTCATCCAGGACACCAAAGCCTTCTTATATTCTTCAATAGTAGAGAATCGAGGTGTATAGTTTGTTAACCACTCGGTTAGCGTAGGTTGTGCTGTTTCTGGATCTACGGCAATCGGTAAATCCCAAATATTGCCATGTTTACCTTCAAAGTAACGCCATTTTTCTTGAGCGTAACTTACCAAGGCGTAGGCCTTATCATATTGCTCTTTCGCAAGGTCTAGTTTGCCTAAAATTTCATTAATCTGAGCCATAATACTATAATCCGATGCATTCCACGGATATCCTAGTTCTGTGCCTGCCCAGCCAAATTGATAGTCCTCATCGATAAGGGTTTGTAGCTTCTGCTTGTACATCTCAGCTCGTCTAGTATCACCAAAATGAACAGCCAATTTTACCATGTATTTGACGCACTCAAGGTACGCGTAATGATCCTGCATATGACACATATAGTTTGGACTGTCATAGGTCGCATCCCACAACACACCTAGTTCCTCCCAGCAGGCTTGATTCATATGGTCTATATGAAAATGCCATACGGCCTTGACCCACAATAGGAATACCCCATTCGTATAGTTCCAATAGCGATTACTCCGTGTATACTCGTCTTCCGCCTCATCCCTATTCTCATTTAACAAAATCTGCATTTGGCTAATCCAGTCAAAACGCATGGAGAAGAGCGGAGGATATACGGTTTCAATGTAGCGTTCATAACCTACGCGATTGTCCGTTTCTACATAAAAATGCAATAACGCAAGCTGTAAATACTTAAGATCAAAGGCACTCGCTGGATTCGTCAAATTATGAATAAATGCATTGGAATAATTATCATAGTCCAACGGATCTTTCTCTTGAGCCTGAATCAATTCTTTTAATAAACTTTCAGCCTCGCTACGCCCTGTGAAAGCATAGGCCAGAGCCCGATACCACTTGGATAGACGCCCTACTTTCAAAAAATACTCGTACTGCCACGAATCCGGTGAAGGAATATCCGCATGAGCGACCAAATCATCTAGGAAATTCACAATAGGAATCACATTATGATACATGCGCTCGCCTCGAATGGCTCGCTGACACGCATCTAGTGCACAATACACGTGGCAACATAACTCTACATCTACCGGCGGTATATCATCCACATCATTCATACCAAATGGGTCTCTGAACCCAAACGGAACATCACTATCAACCAAATCTTCTAAGCCAAATGGATTATCCATGCTAAAAGGACTATTCATACCGAACGGGTTGGATTCATCCATCACAGACATTAGCTCATCACCTACCCCAACATACCGCTTGCGATATAATTCCTGCACACGATCTGTATAAGGAACAAGAACATCCAAATACTGCTTATACTGATGCACCTGCGGATGTAGTTCGACTCCTAAATTTGATGTAGAAAGTTCCTGAATTACTTGCGCCACAAGAGGAATTACATTCTGTTCTTTCACATAACCAAGTACTCCATCATCATAGGTAGGCACCTGATTTAACGTATGACGGAACATCTTATATTGATTATTCCAGCATTGACGAATCAACGGATCGAGCCAGCGTTCACACTCATCATAGACGTGAATAGATGCTGATTTACTAGATCCCATGTACGCTTTATACATAGGCTCACAAATATTTTGTAACAATACATCCTTCGACAAGGTCTTGAGTGCTTCTGATTCTGTTTTTCCCTCCATAGCCTGTACCATATAGGCGCCAAGCGCATCAGCAAGAAGTAAAAATTCAGATTGAACCTGTGTAGGCTCAGTCATCACGTAGTGATTCGGTACCGAAAAGGCATCGACACCTTCACTAAATACATCATCATTCGCTGCCCCAATATCCTCCAAGGACTGTTGTAATACGCCAAGGGATATAGGCGTTTCTATATGCTTAACATCAGATAAATAGCCATACGTGCCTTCATCAGAAAACAAAGTAGATATAAAATGGCGTAGCATATTGTCGAATACATATTGCGCCTCATCCTTAGGGGGACGCCCCTTTTGAAATAGTAACTTGCGACCTCTGTGGCTTTTATACAAGACATACGCCTCATACTCACCTTTACGAGGCGTTTCTAATAAAGGTCGCCCATTATACGTACCAAAGCGGAGAAATTCTGGCAAGGAAAACAAGAACGCACTGCGACATTCCTCAAAGGGTTTTTCCATCTCCTTGCATACAGCCTTTACAAACTCGCGAATCCTCTGCCGTTCTATCTCAATATGAGGGCCATTAACCGTTACATCGTCTGGCTCATCATCATAAAATGGAATTACACCACCAGTATTAAAATCTAATCCGAACATAAACGTTGTGGACTCTTTTCCCTCTACTGGTGGAAATAAAGATGGACGAATAGCATTAAATATACCTGTTGTACTAATCGTAACGTGATGCATAGAACCTCCTATATAACAAAAATCTATCAATATAGATAATTAATTTATCTAATCACATTAATTTAGCTAATTATATGAATCTATCATTTCAAAATAATACATTTCAGATAATGGATTTTAAAATGATGTCAATGTGCCTTCTTATTTATGCCGCTATGACAGATACGTCATAATCTAGCAATCGTTGTATAACGCCAGGGTCATCATCATAAAAACACAAATCTTGTGGCTCACATTGAAATAGCGAGCAAAAATCTTGAATGGCGTGTACTACATCACCAGTGGACTTATCACTGAAACGAATAGCCTTGTATTCCGTTATATTGTGAAAGTCCAACAATAATTGTACTCGTTCTGCATTAGCAGCAGTCCATAAAGCACAACGATTCCTTCCTTGAACCTTCAGCAAATGAGCCATTTCAGGGTTGAGCGTAGTCTGTTCTAAATGTGTGCGCACATAGGATTGCTTATAGAATGTGATACGGTCTAATTCTTGCTCTGTGAGCTTAGGATACCACTCGCGTACAACATTCTTCGTAATACGGTCAGGTATTGTAGCACTTGGTTCTAGTCCCACATGGTCCAAGGCGTACACATAACCAGCTGTATTTAATTGATCTGTAAACACTAATGTGTTATCTACATCAACGATGTAAAACATAGAACCTCCTCTATCAAACCCTATCTATATTTACCGTAATAACTTTAATGGTTATCTTTATAACCTTGGTATGGATAACTTAAAACGTATAACGCCCTAAGAGCTAGAACAGAGTATCTGCCATTTCCAACATTGGATTAACAAACTGAACAATCTCCTCTAGAGTGACTGCTGAGGTATCACTTTTGCTCTTTGCAGCCACAAGTTGTCGCGCTTGTTGCGATTCTAGTAAGCTACGATTTAATTTCATATCCCTCGCAGTACCATCAGTCGCAGCATTATACATAACGCACGCCATATGCCCATATTTATTTGCCTTTGCCATAGCATGACGAGAACCACTATCTCCGTCACGACCTTCATAACTAGCAATGAGAATCACCGCCTTAGCAAATAAAGCCTGCAATCGATCTCGCTCCACAAAGCGGTTGATAGCTTCGTGTCGGCTATGCGGCTCATCGTAGTACTCAGTAATAATGAGACCTCCTGTTTCAACTATACGCTGCGCCATATCGCGATGAGCAGCAGGAAATATGGAATTCAACGGAGATGGCAAGATGGCAATTGTTTTTCCACCACAATCCATGCATATCGTATGAGCAATGCCATCGCATCCCTTAGCAAGACCGCTCACGATATGTTGGTTATGATAGACTAGTTGCTCAACAATCTTACTTTCACGAGCAATCTGCTCATCTGTTGGTGTCGTATAACCGATGACGGCCACATTGCGATTCAAATCGTTAAGCAGACTAAGGTCGCCCTTATAGAACAAGAGATAGGGGCGATCACCATTGGGTGCGTTCACATTCACGACAGGAAAATCCTCATCAAAGCAGCACACGGCTCCATCCATCCAGTCCATATCATCCACCGCTACGGACAAGCTATGCACCGCCTCATCAATGTGTGGGATATCATCCATCATGGCAAGAAATGCATCTGCTGTTTTCCACGTATTGTGAAAGCTAGCTCTTGATTTGATCTGATTGGTCGCTTGTTGGACGGCCCAAATTTTCAAAGCTATTGGTGAAATCTTCATATTATGCTCCTCTTTTATACGCATTTCGATTAGTGTAGGCTACGGCGTAAAAAATAACGCGCGCTGCACCAGCATCGTATAATGCTTGAATACAATCTTCGTCAACATTGACTGTTTTTGTATAAATATCATCTATCAAAATAACCGTTCTACCCTTTAGATACTCGTTCTGGATATCACAAGTATCCTTGGTAATCCCTGGGTACGGCTCACTACCAGTATTTTCGAAATTAGACACAGGCTTACGCAAGTGTGTCATCTTGGTACTCGTATGGCGGAAAATAAAATCCGTGCCGTCGACGACAGATAAGTTATTATCCTGCAGGGCTTTCACAGAGGTCCGTACCGCAGCCTTAAACCCAAGTTGCCAATTGCACATGCCTGACTTGGACCGCGGCACCGCCATAAGAACAACCTCACCCAAACCTTCAGCATCTATAACCTTCGGAATATCCTGTATCATTAATGCTGCGGCTTGCCTAGAGGCAGCTCGTAATGTATCTGGATGTGTAGAAACAAATATATTTTTCAACGTGTTCAAATAATCCGGATTGCCTGGTCGCCCGTACCCTACATAATATAGGTGAAAGTAACCGGTGCAATCATGGGATAAAAAATCATTCTTCTGAATAGTAAATCGTTCCATAGAGAACCTCCCTGTATAAAAACACATATAACTCATGTAATACAAACAACATACTAGGCTAAGCCCACCGGAAGAACACCACTTTGTTCGCCGCCTAATGCAGCTTTTATAAAAGGGTTATTTTATTTATTGTATGGAGGTAAATCATGATACTTGATGTTACAACCAATGGGCTTAACTTGTGAGTTCATTATACGGAGATTCTCTATAGGGAGATAATCAAAAAAACTAGGAATAAAAAAAGAGCCGTTTTGAAACAGCTCAGAATTTATGTCCTGCATACTTAATGGCAGAACACACTCATCAAACAAAAACATGCTTATTCATCTATATTTGACGATGACCTAAACCATCGTTATAATATAAGAAGATAGCTAGACGAGTGGATACGTCAGGCTCATCTCGAAATCTATAAAATATTAGGAAATGGCCTTTCTGTTATCGAATTATCAAAGATAACGAAGGGCTATTTGTCTTTTCCTAGACAAATAAGCGCTATTAACGCTCCAAAGGCAATGATCACGGTCATCACCTGTAATAGGAGCATAATGATTTCATAATCACTCATAGGCTTACCCCTCCCTTCAATGACGAAGAGAGGCCCAACCTCGTCTAACTATCTTATTTCAATTATATATCAAACAAATATTCGACACAATAAGCATCGAATTATAGAGATTTATAAACAAAAACTCTACCTTAGAAGATCTAGGGTAGAGTTTTTTTATGGTTGTAGGGAGATAGCATACTCCTAATAAAATATGTAGTTCTTTTATTATATACACTAAACGGTAAGTACTATTTTCTCATCACCTTTGTTTCACCTTCGCTTTGCTCAGGTAAGAGATGTGCGGACCTCATCGTCGCTTTGCTCCTCTGCTGCCTCGCACCCTTCGGCGCATACCATAAACGATAGGTGTTGTTGCAACAGCAGGCCTTACAAAGTCAGTATTCATGGGGCTTAAAAATAGGTTTTGGAAAACCTCATACCGTAAACGGTCAAAACGTGTTCCCATTTGATCCACAAGGCCTATGGATGTAGGTAAATACTGGAAGAAAATGATTCTTCTTAAGATACAGTCATTATAAGGGTTTATAGTTTTTACGTCAATAATTAAGTTCATTTTCTATTCATTTATCTTTAGGGCTTTTTATTGAAGTAAAGCAGAGAGTTCGTGTATTTATTTAAAGTTCAAATCTAGTATATATTAAAATAAAAATAGATTAAGCCTACTAGCTAAACATCATAGCATCCGCCGCAAGGGCGGTTCCGATCAAAGGGTCTGTGTATTGTATATCGTTACGTTGTAACGATATGGGTCGCGGAGGTAACGACCATGCTACATGATGCTCTAACTAGTAGGCTTAACTTGTGATTTCATTATACGTAGCTTTCACATAAAGAGATAATCAAAAAAACTAGGAATTAAAAAGAAACCTGCTGGATATCAGTATCGATAACTAGCAGGTTTCTTTAGTTGGGAGGTACTATATCTAGACCTATACATAGTCCAAATATATCTAACTATAATATCTAACTATAATATCTAACTATAATTTCTAGACTAAAAATCTATTATTTCATATGCACTGTCACTCGCACTTGCCCCAGCCCCTGACTAGACAATCGTCCTATACCGCAATGTTGACCAAAGGTTGCTAGAATAGTAATGAGTTGTCGTTCTTCGTCATTTAGCTTGGACAAATTGAATGTAAAGCCACCTACAAATCCGGTAATACCTCGGTCACGACCAAAGTATACACGCTTAGTGTGTCCTTTCCAATCGGTCAAAACAATTCGTTCACACAGTTCTTTAATGCGTGCTTTATCTAATGCTTGTTCTTCATCACCAGCATTCCATTTGTCTACAATGGATGCAAAGATAAGCTCCGCCTTAGGAAATGTAATTTCGCCATATGTTCCGTTAAATGAGGTAGGCGTAACAAAATCGATTTCCACACGTTTCGCAGGCTTGGCCGTAAGGCATCGCTCTACCAATATCAAAGCATTCTCTCCCGATAAAGGAAGATCAAAGGGTGCCTCATATTGCACATCGACAGCCATCGCCTCAAGTGGTCCGATTTGTAAGGATAGTAGCTGCGGTATCTCTTCAAGGACATACCACAGCTCACGATGCCACACATGGATTCGTAAGTAAACTATATCCCCCTTTTGAATACTAGCATCACAGCGTTTTTTGCCATATTGTAGGGATACGGTAAATGGTTTGATGCCTGCTAGATTATGCCAATACGTACTGGATGCTTCATCGATAGAACCGAGGAGGGAAAATACGGCCGCATGGAGAAAACGTCCTGGAAATTCAGGCAGTTTACAGGTGTTCTTAGCCTTAAGGGCTAATGTTACAATACCCAGCATTATTTAGACCACTTTTCGATAAAGGATTTTGGCATATCGAGTTTACTACGATATTTAATGCGATCATCCATTTTATTATTTTTGATAGTCATCATGGATATCCCTTCGTTCCAATTCTTAGCAGCATTTGGACCATTAGCGATATTCCAATCCATCATCATATACAAATCTTCGAGCATTGCATTATATGCTGGTTTATCCACACCGAGTACATCATCACGATAAGCTGTAAACGCTTGAACATAGTCTTTGCTATCCATTGTGCTTTTTCCAGTATTCCACGCATCATTTTCAAACAAGACGGAGTAACGGCTAGTATTATCAAAAATCGTTACGTCTGTATCTAATTTAACACTGCCGAAACCAATGGATTTACCCATGCCTAGTTTGTAATACGTCCGACGTTGGCCGCCAGAATATTGATCTAAATTAAGAGACATAAGCAACGCACCGAGTTCTACATCACTAAGACGTTCAAAATGAATACGACTTGTGAAAGTAACCCCTGTATCAACAGGGCGAATCTTGCGCGTACCTTTGATTTCTTTTTCTTCAGCCGTACGAGTCCAATCCTTCGCTTTGGCAAGCGGTTGATGCCAATACATCTTATAACCACGTAAGGACGCATGTTCATGCCCCCAGTGATTATACGTATTATGGTCATCCACATTTTGTTCCAAATAGAGTTGGAATGATGTTGGGTTTGGTCCCATCAATGGATGTGGATAATCGGAAGGGCACATCTTAAGTGTACCTTGTACATGTGCATCAGAGAAGGATACACGTCCAGCCCAATTATCGCCATAACCAAATACGCTATCACATAAATCCACGCCTTTATTATGTTGCTTCAAGGACGTTGGTAAATGATCACTAATTTTTAAATCGTAAGCGATTCGATAGAAACGACCATGCCCAAAATGTTCAACAAGACCATCCTTTTCAATAAAGAAACAAGGCACAACGAATTTTACATCTGAGCAATGGGTATACTCTTTAGCCGCTTCGCCGGATTTACCTGTTTTCTTATCTAGCAAATCTAATGTACCGCGGTTCTTATCATCTGCGTAGCTTTCAATACAAGACTGCGGAATTGGAATTCGTTTATCAAAATTTCCCGGTTTGGTAATACGCATGTAGGATTTTTTAGAACGCATAGAGCCCGTATGAATGTTCACATACGTATTCATCCAGTCGATGGACGCCTTATCCTTCTTAAGTTCCATGCCATCATTATCCAAATAAGAGCATTTTTTAACATCACTAGGAACGACGAAGTAATCATTATTCACCGTTTGAATGATGAAACCAGGTGTCGCCTTAGTAGCAGCTTTATATTCACCCTTGCCATTTTTCTCCATGCCCACCATGCGTTCTGCATAATATTCTTTAAGAGATTTAATAGCACTCGCAAAGTCACGGAAATAAAGGTATCGATCTTCAAAGTCGCCTAATCCTGTACCGCGTTGATATGGTCTAAAGCTACTAGCCGTTACAATTTTAAAGATTTCTTTTACCATGCCCTTAAGGCTAGAGCCCGGAATGGTTGGATTGTTTTGACCACCATAGAATTCTAGAGGTGTTGTGTCCTCTTGTTTCGATGGACCACCTATGAATAGTGGTGTTTCTGTTGTAATAGTGAGATCAATATAACCAGTATGTGTATCCATTTTCGTAACATGATCACGGTACGCATCAATAACATCCTTTGTGACACCTTCAAAATTCCCATCATAGAATTCAGCAGGAATTACATGGCTTGGCAAACGCACAAAATTGTATGCTGCGCTAGCAGGTGTAGACGGATATTTGCTATTACCATTGCTTCTAGCACCGCTATTACCATGGGAATTATTGTAACCGCCAGAACGGCCTTGACCACCACGGCCGCCACCACGCGGTTCCGTCGCCTTTTTGATATCAAAATCTGGACCATTTACACGTTGAAAGAAGGCTGCACTAGCCGCATGTTTATTCTTTGCTTTCTTTGCCATACTACGCCTCCTTATCTACGATGCTCACATACCGATAATCGATATAGCTCGCTTGATGGTTATCTAAATATCCAATATAATTGCGCGTTGTTAAGTAGCAATATTGTTTTGTTGCTGTAATAGGGATAATTTGTGAAAGCTTGCGCCCTGTATCAACTAAATGGGTAAAACCTTCAATATTATGTAATTGGGCATAACCTGCATCATTTTCACCAATCATACGAGATGTGGAATCCACGTAAGATACGCTTTCACCAGAGGCATCGGAAATATAGCGATATGAAATAGATCCATTTTGAACGGTAACGCGCAATTCTTCTGTATCGTTAAAGATGCGCATTTCTTGCAAATATGCATTTTCAACTGTTGTGGAGCCATCCGAAAATTGGAATGTACCATTCTTGTAATAGCCCCATTTTACTTCGTGCACAGACCAAGTAACGACTAGACCATCCCGTTGCATGTGTTCCTTTGCAACAGATGCAATGTTCACATCTGCTAGGGCGCCACAGGTGCCGCTAGTTTTTGTATATACGCCTTCATGGCGTTGTAATTCTTTACTCATAGCAACCTCCTTAGCCGTTTACAGTTTCTTTAATACATTGTTGCAACGCACTCACTAGGTTTTCAAGATGAGAGGCATCACCAGATGTTACCTTACCATTACCATCGATGGTGTAGCTTTCACCATGATACTGAACGGTAACAGATTTACCTTGTACACGGCCATAACCAATTGTGCGGTTCGCCCCCAATGTAACTTGACCTGTCATGAGATCCTTCACGAGCAGCAACACAAGGCCGGCCTCTGCATCGTTACAGTTTTTTACAGTCATGCGCAATGGGAATGTCACTGTATCCCCCTTAGTGTTACGTACAGGGTGATCTTGGAACAAGGCGCCATTCATAGCACCACCAGTGAAACGATCCACGCGGATACGAGGTTGTTCCTCTTGGTTGAACTGTTTATCAAAGTAAATTTCATCGACCATGACACGGCCCTTACGGCTATCCTTATCATCGTCATTACTGTATCCAAAGAGCGTATTCACAAGTGTATCATTCATACCGATAGCTTGTAGAATACGACCACATTGATGACGCAATACACCTTTAACGGATGTACCAGGAACGAAAAGCGCTACAGATTTATCTTCCCACGCTTCTTCAAAGATAGATTTGATAAGCACCGTATCTTCTAAATAAGCATCCATATTGATGACTAAATCGCGGTCAGCTACAAGGGCTTGTTTAGGAATAGCTACGGAATCGCCATCTTTGCCAATTAACCATGCTTTCACATGGTCTGGGTTTGTAAAGTCATAGTGTTCTAAGGCAATATCCTTACAAGCAACACGGCCAAAACCATTTACCGTACGAGCTCCAATAGCGATGCCATGTTGTAAAGCATTGGCTAAGGCAGCGAGGGCCTTTTCAATCTTATCGCCTTGTTGTTCGTGATACCGACGGATAACACAATCGATGCGCAATTGACCGGTAGCACCCGATTCGATAACCTCGAAATCATATTTAGCACCATCTACGGTAACACCACGCACATCATCAATGCGAATGCCGTCACGTACGACAATATTCGTATCTTCTAAGGGGATGTCATTGATTTGCAACGCACTTTGAGTTCCCTTATCATCGATAGAGCCGAATAGCACCAATTCCGCATCAGGTACAAGACCTTGCAAGGCTTGACGCAACACACCAGCTAAGGATGTGCCAGGAATAAATGGTTGCCCATCATGGTAGGTCACCACGATATCATCAACCGTATCATTTAATATATCATTACTCACACCAGCACGGATAATCAGTGGGCTCGTGAGTTTGACAGTACCAGTCAGAGTGTACCGCCCTATAATACTTGCAGAGTTTAACATACGACGGTCCTCCTTACTTAACTTTTCTAATATGTCTAAAGAAATACAACCAATATTCGTAAGCCACAGTATCAGCTAGTTTTGCTGCATCGAGGCCCACCATATCGATAAGTTCTGTCGGAATTTGGTAATAGGAGCCGCTTGTGCCAGATTTAGACAAGCACGCATTTACTAACATATTCGCATCAAAATCGATGATATAATCCATCAAATTAACGTGTTTCGTTTCACTATGCGTGTATGCATGTTCCAATTGGAATTCACGCAAATTCTTTTCAAGCACCTTTTTATCCGCTTTAGTTTGCGCTACAAAGTCTTGCAATTGGCGATGGCCAGTGGCATGATCTGTACCGAGTTCAGCCAATAAAACGGACGCGAAATGCTTGGAGATACCACGAGTATCCATGGTGCGTTTAATATACGTATCCACATCGTGAGCTGCATGTAATCGTGCATTCAAGATGATCTGTTTTTCCAATACCTTCTTCGCAATGCGACGTGTTGGTTTATGTAAGGATGTAAGAGCTTCTGCTTTTGCCTTACCTAATGGTACCATTGTACCTTCCAATGGTGTCCAAAGACGACCTTGACCATACCCCTCTTGCACGCGAGCACCCATACCGTTGTATAAGATATGTTGCAATGCTGCTACATCATCGGTAGACCAACCAGATGATTTTACCAATTCCACCACACTACCTGCAGAGGCAGCTGCTTCAGAACTACTACGAACGCCCCAGATGCTGTTAAAGTTTTGTTCCTCTTGGTACGAAGCAAACACACCACCGATGGTAATGTCTGAACCAATGGATGCTACCGCACGACCAACTACATCCTGAATGGATTCCGTACCGAGTAGCAATGGCGTATGCAATCGTACATATAAGGAATTTCCTGCACTCGTTGGCGTTGGCACAGGCATAATATCACCAATCGTAATGGTACAGTGACCGTATTCTGTACGGCGAGAACGGCCGATATGGCAATCTAAATTTTTAGGGAATTCACGAACGAAGGATTCCAAGACATCCTTAGGACCTACTACGGAGCCCACAAATACTTGATTTGGTTCTAAATATTCATAGTTAAAAATCGTGCCATCACTGCTGCGGCCTTGTACGCGCTCTTGCTCAGATGAGCGAGACATATGCAATTTAATCGCTGTTTCCACAGAAACTGGGCTACATTCTGTACCATCTAGCACGACAAAGCCCTTTACGCCTTTAAAGCCAAGAAGATTTTGTTTTTCTGGTACATCGTATTCTTGTTTTGCATAAAAAGAATCAACTACCTGGTTAGATGCAAACTTAGTTTCTTTAGCGGCATTCTTGTTTTTTTGCAAACTCAATGGCGCAGGGAATGATGTTCCCTTTACTGTATCTTTATAAGCGGATACGAAACGTAAATCACCGTAGAACAAATTCATAAAGTCCTGATTTGTATGCGCTGTTTTACCAAGGTTATGGGATTTGATAAACTGAGTGGCAAAGAGGCCTCGCAAAATGCGTCCATCAATAGATCCACGTGTACCTGTCAATACGCCTGCCGTAGAAGAATTGGCAATGAGCGTTGGGGATTGTATAGTGACCGTAATATTTACTTGTTCCATAGTTTACCCCCTATTGTATCTAGATCAAATGCTTTATCATCGATTTTACATACCACTTGACCGAACCCACGGTTTCGCTTACCACCGATGGCCATCATATTACGAACGGCACAGCTTAGAATATAACGATCTGTATCTGTCATATTTTCAACATCGATTTGGCCCTTAAAGGTAAGTCCTTTGTTGAGTACACGAGAGTTATGCAAGGTACCTTCCATAGCTGTTCCCGTTGTTTGGTCGATAGATGTGTAATACCGCATGGATGTGTATTCTTCAAGAACGCGGTCCTTTGTGAATACTGTTGGGTACTGTTCCTCTAACTGCACCAATTCACGAGATACCAGATCATAATCAGAAATGGTCAAATTCGAGATGAACAATCTAGGTTCATCCGTAATACCTTCAAGACGGTTGAATAAAACTTTCACATCGTCCGTTGTAAACGCCGTCATCTTAGACATTTCCATCATTTCCGCTACCTCGAGGGCGCTTTCATATAACACACCGCGCACCCGTTTCGCCGGAATAAAAGGAATCCCGTAACGGTCATGAACGATGGTGCTGTCCGTGTTCACATCGCCTTGGCCGGACATCAGCATAGTTGGCGACAATAATTGTATGGTTAATGTGTACATATACTTACTCCAATCCAGGCAATACATAATCCATCAATTCAATGGCATCCGTATACGGTGTGCGCATTTGGCCATCAATCTTAGCCCATAGCTTGTCTGTGAAAGCTTCCCAACCAGCTACATTCGGCAACGATGCCCCTGTATTACGCAATTGTTCAAGGAATACGGTCCACATATGTTCATTATCTTGTAGTACGGAACGCAATTCCTTCACCTTGTTATGCGCCATCACCTTACCAGCATTGAATTGAGCTGTACAATCCAGTACTTGAGGCAATCCCTCTATATCACCAGAGGCTACAGATTCTGTACGGCCATAAACGCGGTATGGACCAAAGTGCATATTGCCTGTTAGGCTACTGTATTCATTGGCAAAGAATTGCTCCAATGTTGGCGCTGTTTCGCCGTGTAAGAAGGCAAAGTCCATCCAGCAGGATTCTGAAATCGTATGGGTCTCATTGTATGCACGCATCTTGGATTTTGCACTATCACACAATTGTTCTGCCATTTCGTAGCCTCTAAAGAATGGATATGATGTAGGAATCACCGCAATACCTGCACAGGATGCAATAGACATGCCATCGGCATCACTCAATAATTGTTGCATCAAGAATTGTGACGTTTGTACCGCAATACGAGCATTACAGATGAATGTAATATCGTCACCGCCTACGATAATAGGGCGAATTGGCATCATGTTCGGTTTCAGTTCCAATTCTGAATCTAACACATCATAGTGATCGATGATCCATTCCACTGTAGCCTTAAAGCTGGCCAACGTTTTTTCATGAACGCGCTTAGATAAGGCACTGCGTTCTTCCAAAGTTTTACAAGCTCTGAAATGAGCACCCATGTTGTTACCATCAATGTGAACGATAGCAATATCATTAATGCCTGTTTTACTCTTTTCGGTAGATTGGTTTTGACCTAAATCTTCAAGCTCAGATGGAAATACCCAGTCCGTGTCTTCTGTGCCGAATAGGTCAAGGCTCAATCGTTTATTTGCTGCGTCAAAAGCGTTAAATTTAGCAGAAAAGGACGTAGCCACAAGGCGTTTTTCACCTATTGGTTCTGTTGTATCAGCCACATCACCACTAAAATCGCAAATCGTAGTCAACCCTGTATTGGCTGGTGTCACAATCGGATGTAGAGTATGCTGATTAGCCTTTAATTGTGAATATAACACGCCTAAATCACTGGAGAACGTATCCTTATCAAGGGTAATTGTTCCAGATGTGGCCCCCACCTTGAGGGATGGATATTTCGTCAAGACACGAGTAGTGAATTGCTTAATGATATTTGCCACGAGCGATTCATGAGCTTCGTCAACCAACACTAATGCATTACCGCCGCCGATGTACGCCACATACACAGGCGTCGGTAGTGCTGTAAGACTTTCTCCCTGGCTTAACCAAGATGTTGTGTCTGCGGCCACCCCAATATTATTAATGACCTCATCGCACAACACATTCTTAAATAATCGGTCCACAATATATGAAGCCCCTACATTGGCCTTCAATTTATTGTTTGCGAAGATGTACTTTTGAATGGACTGCACATCAAATAAAATCGCATTTACTTGCATAGGCTCACTCCTTACCTATAAACACAACATTTATAAATGACAATATTCTCGAAATTGAACAAACTGAAAGTTGACGATTTTCTCATTTATGCCTGCTTCGTAAGATTCACTGACCAAACGCTCGCTAGTGGCAGCTAACACGGTAATTCCTACCGCTAATAATCTCTCCACTAATGCATGGCAGTATATGAACTCCCCTTGGCACAACACGGCCTGTGGATTGAGAGCAACTATCCGCCCTGCATACTCCTGTACAAGACGACCTATTTCACTAGTAGATAACAGAGGATCAATAATTGGAAACGGTATATCTACCACCTCGCCGTACTGATAAGCTGCTGCCAACTGTTCATCCGACCAATATTGAGAAGGATGATTTGTATGATTGATAAACATAACCACTCCTCGCTATACAAACCACAAAATTCATTTTTTATTCATCTTCAATAATAGCAAATCGTGTGAAAAAAAGCACCCATAAATATACGAATTATGAAAGATTTTTCATAATTTATAAATTGTATATAATTACGCGAATATATAGGCTGATATCATGCGTTCACATATAAATCAGCCTATACTATCAAGATATATTCTCACATTCTGCGACACTTGATGTTTCATCTAAAGATTTGAGATACGACATAAAGGCTTGAACCTCCCGTTGTATCCATTTTCTCGGTGTTATATTCCCTAGTCGTGAAAGCTCAGTTATCATATAACCTTCATAAAGCTCAACCCATTTCTTATTAGCCTCTTTAGACAGGAAACAACCTCGTTCAGAAATATCAAAATCCTCTAGGCCTATCATATGGCGATTTAATAATTTCAATACAAACCGATCCATTATATCTTGTCTAAAAATATCCATTACATCATACACAAAACTATCCTTCCGATTATTCGTGCTATGTAATACACCAATACGCACATCTAAACCAGCGGTCAGTAAACAGGCACGAACTTCACGCTCTAAAAATGAATACCCATAACTTAAAATAGCATTAACAGGATCTGGGCTAGGATGACGTTTTCGCCCTGTAAATTCCCACGGTTCAGATAATACATACCCCCATACAGAAAAATACGTCCGAGATGCTAGCCCCTCTATACCACGCAATCTATCTACCTTTTGGGTTCGCTCCACACGTTTCAACAGTGCTTTCAACGTTTTCTGTACGGACTCAAAATTAGGAATAGATTTACTTTTCTTATACTGATTTAACAAGGATATATGCCCTTTAATCTTGCGTCGTACAATATACTTAGCACCGGCTAAGGCAAATTCTTGATTTTGAAAACGTTCTGCTTGCCACAACAAGCGTTGCAATGTTGTATGTTCATCTCCTAAAGTTCCTACAAGCTGATACTTATGATCTACAAACTGAATGAGAGAACCTTGCTTTACTAAAGAAAACATAACCTGTGTAGAAATTTGAATCGTTCGACCTAACACAAGGTTCGATACCGTTGCCATAGGGACCTCTTTAATAATGGAATGGTCCTTTTCAAGCACTAATAGACCTCCGTCTTGTCGTATCGATATGCCAGGCGTCATTACATATAGAGTTTCTAACATCACAACCTCCTATGATTAATTAAATAATCAACATCGTATCCTCTGTTAATGGAATCGTTTCATTACACCAAATAGGCGTCTTGGCCGTATCAGAAATAGAGACGATGAGCAATCGCTTTGTTTCATCACCACGAGTTAATACCTCAAGCTTTTTTGCGATCGTCTCTACTCTAACGTGAGCATGGACACATAAAAACACACTATACTGCACGCGATAACAGAAGGATTCTAAATACTTAACGACCTTATTTCTAATTTTAGTATCGGAAATATCATAAGAAATAAGATACCGCATCAGAACCTCCTAAACTGATTTATTCTCTATCATTATCATTTGTAAGTGCATCAAATATTACAAGGAGTAAAACCCCTATAAAAAACATAGTTACAAATCCAGTCATATTAAACTCTCCTTTGCTAAACAACAATCATAGATGCTGGTCTTTCACCATATGTATTATTATCTTTATCCCCTGGCATCAAAATTAAACCGACTTTCACTAACAGCATAACCTTAGCTAGCGTTGGCACAAATAATGCTATGATGGCCGCCACAATATAAAGAATAGCCAAATAGGTAGGTCCATTTAAATCATGAATACGACGCGATGCAATCGCTAACTCACGGATAACCGAATACCCTATGATTAACCACCCCAATACCCAGAAAAATTTTGACACATACGTAAGACTAATAGAGACACCGCCAATATAGCCAATACCAAAGATCATCAATAAATTCATAAAATAAGACCGACGATTCATGCGCCCAGATAAGGACAACATAGATTTCAATTCTTGTTGAAAGTTTTCCATTATACCCTCCTTAATAGTCATGCCGTGATGACAATACAAACCAAGCTAATAAAGTTAACAACAATATTGCCATATACTACCTCCTATATAAGAACTATCAAACTTGTTGAGTTCATTATACGAATGATATTGAAAGTGAACTAATCAGAAAAACTAGGAATCAAAAAAGAACTGCGCTCTTGTAGAATTACACAAGAACACAGTTCTTTTTAACTATGTAGTTTTAAAGTTAAATAACTAGCAAACTTTGAAGCATACTGTAAACAGTAGAGACTGTGTCCTCATCTTCTTCGCTTTGCTAAGGCACTTGAGATGTGCGGACCTCATCGTCTCTTTGCTCCTCTGCTACCTCACACTCTGCGGCGCATACCGTAAACGGTAAGGGCTATTGCCTAATCAGCTTCGTTTTACCTTCACTTCGTTCAGGTACTTGAGATGTGCGGACCTCATCGTCGCTCTGCTCCTCTGCTGTCTCGCACCCTTCGGCGCATACCGTAAACGGTAAGTACTATTGCAACTAACAATGAAATTACTTCTTTGTATATGGCAGAAGTAGCACGGTTTCAATACCGTAAACGGTAGGTGCTGTTGCTTGATCACCTTTGTTTTACCCTCACTTCGTTCAGGTACTTGAGATGTGCGGACCTCATCGTCGCTTTGCTCCTCTGCTGTCTCGCACTCTGCGGCGCATACCGTAAACGGTAGGTACTGTTGTCTTATCACCTTTGTTTTACCCTCGCTTCGCTCAGGTACTTGAGATGTGCGGACTTCATCGTCGCTTTGCTCCTCTGCTGTCTCGCACCCTTCGGCGCATACCGCAAGCGGTAAGAGCTGTTGCAACCAGCAACAGCAATTACCCTAAACGAATTAGGGAAGTTTCAATACCGTAAACAGTAAGTACTGTTTCCTCATCACCTTTGTTTTACCTTCGCTTTGCTCAGGTACTTGAGATGGGCGGACCTCATCGTCGCGCTGCTCCTCTGCTTTCTCACTCCCTGCGGTGCATACCGTAAACGGTAGGTGTTGTTGCAACATTAGTCCAACAGCCAATAATGAGTTGTATTATTTGGACGCGTTTCAATACCGCAAGCCGTAGGTGTTATTACAACTTCGAAGTATTAAACATGACGTGCGACGATCTTCGTCGGTTTCAATACCGCAAGCGGTAGGTACTATTGCAATCCGGCTTAACAGATATGAACGTAGGGAAGTATGTTAACAAGTTTCAATACCGCAAGCGGTAGCTACTGTTGCAACCAACTAGAAATCTTCAATCAACTTAGCATGAATTCAAACTAGTTTCAGTACCGTAAGCAGTAAGCACTATTGCAACATGGCTAATGGCCAATATATTTCTTTGCTATCTGAAGAGTTTCAATACCGTAAACGGTAGGCACTATTGCAACTGTTACTATGTCAGGTGTTCAAAATATTAATGCTAGTTTCAATACCACAAGCGGTAAGTACTGTCACCTCATCACTTTTGTTTTACCTTCGCTGTGCTTAGGCACTTGTAATGTGTGGGCCTCATCGTCACTTCGCTCCTCTGCTGCCTCACACTCTGCGGCGCATACCGTAAGCGGTAAGTGCTGTTGCTTGATCACCTTTGTTTTACCTTCACTTCGTTCAGGTAAGCAGTGTGCGAACTTCATCGTCGCTTTGCCCCTCTGCTGTCTCACACCCTTCGGCGCATACCGTAAACGGTAGGTGTTGTTGCTTAATCACCTTTGTTTTACCCTCGCTTCGTTCAGGTACTTGAGATGTGCGGACCTCATCGTCGCTTTGTTCCTCTGCTGTCTCGCACCCTTCGGCGCATACCGTAAACGATAGGTGTTGTTGCTTAATCACCTTTGTTTTACCTTCACTTCGTTCAGGTAAGCAATGTGTGGGCCTCATCGTCGCTTTGCTTCTCTACTGCCTCACACTCTGTGGCGCATACCGTAAACGGTAGGTACTGTTGCAACTGTCGATGCGTACGACAACGAAAGTTCTCCTGAAGTGTTTCAATATTGTAAACGGTAAGTGTTGTTGCTTGATTATCTTTGTTTTACCTTCACTCCGTTCAGGTAAGCAATGTGTGGGCCTCATCGTCACTTCGCTCCTCTGCGGCCTCACACTCTGCAGCGCATACCTCAAACCGTAGGTGTTGTTGCAACCTATCCAGTAGGTGGAGGAGTTCTCATAAATTACGTAGAGTTTCAATACCGCAAGCGGTAGGTGATATTGCAACGAGTAGCCAACTCTGCAAAACTCTATTTACAGCTGATGTGTTTTAATACCGCAGGCGGTAGGTGTTGTTGGAACTTTGGGAAGATTTCCTAAAGGTCGGAGCTGCCGACTTGTTTCAATACCGTAAACAGTAAGTACTGTTGTCTTATCACCTTTGTTTTACCTTCGCTTTGCTCAGGTACTTGCGATGTGTGGACCTCATCGTCGCTCTGCTCCTCTGCTGTCTCGCACCCTTCGGCGCATACCGTGAACGGTAGGTGCTGTTGCAACATGTGCAGGTCATAGCCAAGTAGACGGTAAACGTTTACAGTTTCAATACCGCAAGCGGTAGGTGTTGTTGCAACCTGTAGACAATGCAGTAGAAGGCATGTGTCGTACTGTTAAGTTTCAATACCGCAGGCGGTAGGTGTTGTTGCAACATCAACGCTTTCCGTAATCGTAATATCTTCGGTGCAAGATTGTTTCAATACCGCAAGCGATAGGTGTTGTTGCAACGTTCTTGTAAATCCAATCACTTCTGAAGAGGCTCAAGAGTTTCAATACCGCAAACGGTAGGTGTTGTTGCAACCGAAGTGATTTGCTTGCTCCATCTCAAAATGTTGAAGTTTCAATACCGCAAGCGGTAGGCGCTGTTACAACTATAGATAGCGCCAAAACAGGCTTAAAGGTATGGGACCCGTTTCAATACCGTAAACGGTAAGCACTGTTACTTTATCACCTTCGTTTTACCTTCGCTTCGCTCAGGTAAACAATATGTGGACCTCATCGTCGCTTTGCGCCTCCGCTGTCTCGCACCCTGCGGCGCATACTGTAAACGGTAGGTGCTGTTGCAACAGGTAATAATTACATTATCCCAACTGCTAACACTAAAGGGTTTCAATACCGTAAACGGTAGGTACTATTGCTTATCGCCTTTGTTTTACCCTCGCTTCGCTCAGGTACTTGAGATGTGCGGACTTCATCGTCGCTTTGCTCCTCTGCCGTCTCGCACCCTTCGGCGCATACCGTAAACGGTAGGTGCTGTTGCAACCCAATTATACACTTGCAATGTAGATGAAAATACAGGGTTTCAATACCGTAAGCGGTAGGTACTGTTGCTTGATCACCTTTGTTTTACCTTCTCTTCGTTCAGGTAAGCAATATGTGGGCCTCATCGTCACTTCGCTCCTCTGCTGCCTCACACTCTGCGGCGCATACCGTAAACGGTAGGTACTGTTGTCTTATCACCTTTGTTTTACCCTCGCTTCGCTCAGGTACTTGAGATGTGCGGACTTCATCGTCACTTCGCTCCTCTGCTGTCTCGCACCCTTCGGCGCATACCGTAAGCGGTAGGTACTATTGCCTATCGCCTTTGTTTTACCTTCTCTTTGTTCAGGTACTTGCAATGTGTGGACCTCATCGTCTCTTTGCTCCTCTGCTGCCTCACACTCTGCGGCGCATACCGCAAGCGGTAGGTGTTGTTGCTTATCGCCTTTGTTTTACCTTCTCTTCGTTCAGGTACTTGAGATGTGCGGACCTCATCGTCGCTTTGCTCCTCTGCTGTCTCGCACCCTTCGGCGCATACCGTAAACGGTAGGTGCTGTTGCAACAAATTCGTTCCATCAAGAAATCTTTTGGCTCTACTGGTGTTTCAATACCGTAAACGGTAGCTACCATTGCTTCATCAACTTTGTTTTACCTTCTCTTCGTTCAGGTAAGCAGTGTGCGAACTTCATCATCATTTCGCTCCTCTGCTGCCTCACACTCTGCGGCGCATACCGCAGGCGGTAGGTATTGTTGCAACGTATTAGCATTCTCTTATTTCATTGACCAATCTAACTAGTTTCAATACTGCAAGCGGTAAGTACTATTGTAATGGTCTTAATCATAAAATACCCGAAAATGGGTAACCATGAATTGTTTCAATACCGTAAACGGTAAGTACTATTGCAACGTTAGAAAATGGTCTTCGCTATTGCTTCAAAGCTCTTGAGTTTCAATACCGTAAACGGTAGGTACTATTGCAACTCCTGATTGTACTGAATATGGACGTAGACCGTGGGTAGTTTCAATACCGTAAACGGTAAGTACTATTGCAATCAGCAACAGGCCTTGACGATGAAGAAGGCGAATACGTGTTTCAATACCGCAGGCGGTAGGTGTTGTTGCAACGCTGATAAGAAGTTCGGTTGTCCTCGTCGTAGTAAGTGTTTCAATACCGCAGGCGGTAGGTGTTGTTGCAACTTCTTTAAAAACCCAACTCAATATTTTGTACTTGAAGGTGTTTCAATACCGCAAGCGGTAGGTGTTGTTGCTTATCGCCTTTGTTTTACCTTCTCTTCGTTCAGGTACTTGAGATGTGCGGACCTCATCGTCGCTTTGCTCCTCTGCTGTCTCGCACCCTTCGGCGCATACCGCAGGCGGTAGGTGTTGTTGCAACTTGTTGAAGAAGATGGTAAATTCTATGCTACTAAATCTGTGTTTCAATACCGCAGGCGGTAGGTGTTGTTGCAACCTATCAAGGAAAGTAAGAAAGTCGCTATTGACCCTAAAGTTTCAATACCGTAAACGGTAGGTACTGTTGCTTATCGCCTTTGTTTTACCTTCACTTCGTTCATGTACTTGAGATGTGCGGACCTCATCGTCGCTTTGCTCCTTTGCTGTCTCGCACCCTTCGGCGCATACCGCGAGCGGTAGGTGTTGTTGCAACCATTCAAGAAAAGGCAGAGCAAGAGTTCGGTGCCACTGTTACAGTTTCAATACCGCAAGCGGTAGGTGTTGTTGCAACTCGATGGTAAAGAAGTAGTATATTCTACTGATGTTGTGTTTCAATACCGCAAGCGGTAGGTGTTGTTGCTTATCGCCTTTGTTTTACCTTCACTTCGTTCAGGTACTTGAGATGTGCGGACCTCATCGTCGCTTTGCTCCTCTGCTGTCTCGCACTCTGCGGCGCATACCGCAGGCGGTAGGTACTATTGCAACGGTAGAGAGTGGTTACTTCAAAAGTTATATGATGCTGTTTCAATACCGCAGGCGGTAGGTGTTGTTGCTTGATTACCTTTGCTTTACCTTCGCTTTGCTCAGGTACTTGAGATGTGCGGACCTCATCGTCGCGCTGCTCCTCTGCTTTCTCACTCCCTGCGGTGCATACCGTAAACGGTAGGTATTATTACAACTTCGAAGTATTAAACATGACGTGCGACGATCTTCGTCGGTTTCAATACCGCAAGCGGTAGGTACTGTTGCAACTAAAGCAACCCTGCAAGAACTTAAGACAGCGAATATTCGGTTTCAATACCATAAATGGTAAGTGTTGTTGCAACGTAGAAGGCATGTGTAGAACTGTGAATAATCTTAACCTGTTTCAATACCGCAAGCGGTAGGTATTGTTGCAACTTGCTGCAAGCCCTTCTCAAATTCGCGGCAATCAATTAATGTTTCAATACCGCAGGCGGTAGGTGTTGTTGCAACCCAGATAGTAAAATATCTGGTTCTCCTCCTCTCTACTACGTTTCAATACCGCAGGCGGTAAGTGTTGTTGCAACGATTACTATCCCAGAGAAAAAAGCACCTAAATTTACGTTTCAATACCGCAAGCGGTAAGTACTATTGAAATCACAACAATACGGCGATATGTTTATCGCTGTGCGTGAATTGTTTCAATACCGTAAACGATAAGTACTATCGCAACTTACTGCAGAAGAAAATGCAGTAACAATTGAGTGCGAGTTTCAATACCGCAAGCAGTAGGTGTTGTTGCAACGTGGCATATGATCCATACGTGTTTTCTGCAAAGGCAAAGTTTCAATACCGTAAACGGTAAGGGCTGTTGCAACACGGCGTACGTCCAGTATTCCGTGACGACTTCGGCGGGTTTCAATACCGCAAGCGGTAAGTACTGTTACTTTATCACCTTCGTTTTACCTTCGCTTCGCTCAGGTACTTGCGATGTGTGGACCTCATCGTCGCGCTGCTCCTCTGCTGTCTCACACTCTGCGGCGCATACCGTAAACGGTAGGTGCTGTTGCTTGATCACCTTTGTTTTACCTTCACTTCGTTCAGGTACTTGCAATGTGTGGGCCTCATCGTCACTTCGCTCCTCTGCTGCCTCACACTCTGCGGCGCATACCGCAGGCGGTAGGTGTTGTTACAACTTCGCAGTAAAAACTGCACAGAACGGTAAGAAGTACGCGTTTCAATACCGCAGGCGGTAGGTGTTGTTGCAACAGCAGGCCTTACAGAGCCAGTATTCATGGGGCTTAAAAATAGGTTTTGGAAAACCTCACACCGTAAACGGTCAAAACGCACTCCCATTTGATCCACAAGGCCTATGGATATAGGTAAATACTGGAAGAAAATGATTTTTCTTAAGATACAGTCATTATAAGGGTTTCTAGATTTTCAGTCAATGTTTTAATTCATTTTCTTTTCACGTTTAAGTCCTCACTAGGCAGATGTTATTTGAGATTATCCCTATTTTCTGGTCTTTCACATGGTTAGAAAACGATTGGTCTCATAAAAATGACCTATCCACAGTGATGCATGGATAGGTCAATGGTATGTTAGCTATAATTCAATATAATCAGTATCTGTTAAATGACAGAAATACCCGTGTTAGTATCGTCAGCACGATGAATGGAATCAATGTCCACGGCTTGCCAGCCCCAGCTATTCTTTTTCTTGTTAAAGGAGCGAATTGCTGTCAATGAAACGACATCACCGTTCATCAAATGGTGCTGTTCCACTAATTTTTTATCGATAAATACATTATGTTTCACTGTGAAAGCTACACCAGCCTCTATAACTTTAATTTTTTCGCCAAATTGTTTAATAAGCGTCTTTGGTACCTCTTGGTCGGTAAGTTCACAGGATACGGCTTGGAATCCCGTAGTGCCATCTGAACGTTCATAGGAGGTATAAACAACGGTAACTACATCCATTTCACGAATAGATGTCTGATTATCATAATGGTACGTAAGGGTTCTGTCACCTTCGGCGACGATAAATGCCTTGTGTGCTTTTTCAGAAATATAATTCACTACCCCAATGGTAGTTGGTAGGAATCTATTAAGCATTTCCGCTGCTGCTAAACTATGCTCTTTATAAAATCCATCATCAATGGATGGGCTATCCGACACATACCAGCTAGCATGCATATACTGATTGAGGGTTTTCCCTATTTTATGACCTTCCTTCGTGCGATACGCATGCAACGCTTGAATCTCGGCACTTGCCAAATCATACTGACCTAACGCCACCAATTCTTGAATAGCACCCAGTTTAGCACGCCCATTAAATTGTAAATCACATTGGTGTGTGAGCGACTTAGCATAACAAGATAATGCCATAGCATGATCACCCGCCATAGTCTCCGCCAAACCATTCCAAAGCCAAAATGAGCTGGGCTTAGATTGTAATAGGTGGAGAATAATATCTCGTGCTTTATCAACTTCGCCCACCAACAAGTAGGCCTTTGCCAAGGACCATTGTAAGAAGAATGTATTTTCCGTCAAAGAACCTATACGTTCTTCCGTGATATCACACAAATGATGAATAATGTCCTTATCCACATACCGATTGAGGCTATCCAAGGACTTTTTAAGAACCCGCATCACCAAGGATGGCCATTCGTGATGTTTACCATCACTGCCCACATACGGTGCCACCTGATAATCACACTCTTCAAGCTTGTCAAAATCCATTTGTAATGCGTAATTGTACAATGCGATATGCCCCTCTACATTATCAATAGATAGCACCGTTCCCCAAATACACCGTAATAAGGATATCTCTTGTGAAAGTCCCAACGAGAACAACTCGTCTAAACATCCCGTCACGTGTTGGATAGTAAGAGGTGACTCTTTCGCCTTTTGCTGTAGTATCTTATATAGACACCATGCATAGGATCGTTTTACCGTCACATCATCTGAAAACTCTGCATGCAATGCCTTCGCTCGTTTTGTTGCTTCTAAGATTTCACCTGCAGCCTTAAGCTGTTTAATAGCAGATAATTCCTTAATCGCCGGACTACCAAGGCGCAAAGCATACTGTGTCTGTTTAAATAGAATATCATCAGCTTCGTCAATAGCTAGTTTTTGTAGTTCACCTTGATACAGCTTTACCTCGCCATCGTCATGCATTGCATTGGCTCGTTTGATGAGGTCAATCAGGCACCATGCACAAGCACGGATATCCCAAGAGCCTGGATTGGGTTGCTTTATCAAGGTTTGAGCCATCGTATAGGCATTATCAAGGTTCCCCTCTCGACGCGCTTCGAATACGTCCATACTAGTAACCCGACTTGCACCAACATCCGCATCATCATTGGTAGCTATAGCGTTGGTCATTGTCATATCCTTATCATCAGTCATCCCTATCACACCCTCGTTAGTTGCATTCCAATTTATAGATTCCATATAAGCCTCCTTGAAAATAGATTTCCTTATGTAGCACTAATTTCTTGTTATTTTTGTATCGTTAGTATATCCAAGAACTCCATACATAACAGTTCAAAAAAACTAGGAACTAACAACACCTCTATCTTTCACCTCTATATAAATACATTAAAATTTGATATAGTATTCATGAAAGTTTCATTTTTAAACTAAGGAGAACCTATGCCAAGTGTAACGAATTATCTAAAAAACGTTAAAAATATGCGTCTCTTTTTTCGTAGCTTAGCCATGGGCCTACATACGAGAAACACGGCACCTAAACGAGGTATCAAAAAAAGTCTTCACGACGATTACTTAAAACGCCTCGCCTATTTCAATATGAGGTCCAAGATTCGGGACACTCAAATCGGACGTACGCGCGTCCATACCATTACCAAGCAAGATTTTTACTGGGGTCACAATTATTTAGCCAATTTGTACGCACTCTATGCAATGAAGCCAGAAACAATTATCCTAATTTTGGCTATTATCAATACTATTAGTAAATATACGAGTTGCACCATGACAGAGATATACGAGCATATCAACGATGATCCGTATATATTACCGGCATACCAATCGTTTTTAGAGGAAAAATATAAAGCTTCGAAGAAAGAAATTCCAGATATTATCGAAAAGCAAACCCTAACACGGATCATAAAAAAACTCATTACAATTGGTATTATTGAGGAGATTATACAAAAGAATACCTATGTATATAGCCTAGTTTCAATCGGTCTTGAATCATGTACACTACAAGAATTAGAACAGCTAAATCGTGCTGTATTCGTATATAAAAATATCTCCTTATTTGGTACTGCTGGACACACCTTACTAGCCAAACTACAATCACTCACCTCCGGTACATCCCTATTAGATGAACTAGAGCAACCAGCACCACCTATCTACGAATCACAATATATATTTACCTATACTAATCCATTGCACATCATCGATGAAACGATTCTGTATACCCTTGCCGATGCCTTACATCACCATAAAATGGTTGAGCTTAATTTCTGCAATAAACGTAGACCCAAAGTAACTGTTCAACCTGTGAGGATTGAATCAGATTATATAGGCAACCGCGATTACCTTATAGCCGTACATCATCATACACTCGTTACCTACCGGATTGATACTATAAGTGCAGTAAGCATAAAAAACACTTATAACAATGATACGCCACCACCAGTAGCTAAAGCGCGTTATAATACAACACTTCATCTACGGTTCCACAAGTTACAGGGATATACGACAGCATGGACCCATTTTGTAGATACGTTCCGCCACATGCTAACTAATTGTGAAAAATCTACGACAGAATACACTGATATTTATATACACGTTCAAGATGGGCAGATCCTTCTCCCTTTGTTGCGTACTTTTTTACCTTATATTGAAATCATACAAAGCACACCGGAAAGCATTCGCACACGATTCAATGATAATCTACGATACACACAACATAAAACTGTATCCGAGCCAATTAGTTATACAAAAAAAGTACATCCATCTTGGAATCTACTTTCACCAGAACCAGTCGAATCAGACGCGACCACCTCACCACTACTAAATGAAATCACGGCCGTAACCTGTGCCACACAATACCGAATTCAACAAGACCTCATTAATGGCGTAGCCTACACATTAGATGATTTACAATTTATCATGAAGCACCGTCCCTTATTAGATAGTTATGCACCGGTAGAAGAAAACGACCAATACGAACACGCCTTACCAAGCTATATCATTCGACCAGAGGCGCATGGGCTAGAACCACTGTTTCCAAATTTGCCATCACTTGTCACCACTATAGCAGAGCGCATGTTCTTAAAAGATTTACTGAGTGATAATCGTATCAACTGGATGATACCTCATACTGTGAGTCAACAATTGGCACAAGCATTATATGATGTACCGAATACATTACCAAATCATACGTGGAACAACCGCAGTCTCGCTATCGATGAAACACCGAAGTCCTACGAAAATCATCAACGTTGTACTGATGCCATGATGAACGGTACGAGTATCTCTTGGACTACTGCCGGAACTACCATGACAGTACTTCCTTGCAAGATGGAATATAACGGAGCTACCAATGGCTATGCACTCATTGGATATCACCTTGATGATCATACGTTTGGGTATTATCCACTGCACACCCTACCTAGTGTCACAGTTGGCATAACTCAGATTGACATCGATATAGATGCTATATACAGAGAATACCAAGAGACAAACCAACAAACCGTAACCTTCTCTGTATACGATATTAATAATGCCATCGATCGTTGTTTTAATGCCTTCTCTAACTATGACATTGTAGGGAGTGAAACAGATCCGAACGAGTTTACACTCAATGTAGCATACTTGCCGTTCCAAGAAACGGATATCCTACGTATCCTATTGTCCCTCGGCGCCGCAGTCCGCGTACATGAACCACAAACACTCAAAGAAAAACTCGACAGTATATACAAACAAGCCATTACATTGTTAGGAGAGTCATAATGGAACACCATATATACCTTACGTTTTTGACCGCATTTAAATCTAAATTCCCATATGATGAAGATAGGCTCAGAAATACACTTGTATCAACAACGATTAAAAAGCCTTATAACGAAATCATACAAACTAGTGAATCCGTATTAAAGACCGTACTCCATGATAAACGGAACCAGTTTACATTAGAAAAACTATTCTTTTTTGAAACAAAGGAACTTTCAACAAAAATCAAATGTGTAGACAATCCAAGTCAACATATTACGACAAAACAAATCTTTGAATCACGCATAACTGATTTTATCAATGAATATAACATCGATTTGGACTGGTCATCCAACACGGTCGAATATATCAAATGCGGCGATATCGAAAATATCAGCAACCTCAAGGCAAGTATCCTCGACATGTCCCAACAAATGATGAAGTTTTATCATGCCCAACCTAAAGAAGATACAGTAACATTGCATGTAGATTTGACGGGAGGTCCTCGCACAGCTATCATGCTCATGCTCGCCATCATTCGCCTCGTGGCCTACCAAGGCATACAAATCGGCTCTATTTCATATGCTAACTTAGATAATGAAAGCAATACGATTACTGTATATGAAAGCAAGGATATATATTTCCTATTCGACATGATCGCCGGTTTCTCCGAGTTCACGCACTATGGTGATGCTAACACATTGCGTCATTACTTTGACCAAACCAACACAGAAGATGAACTAACCAATCAACTACTCTCTAAAATGGGTGATTTTTCAGAAGCAATCAGCCTATCTAGTCGTGGATTATTCCAATCATCCGTAGAAGGAATTGATACATTATTTACTAATATTGCCAATCGCCCTCAAGATAATAGTCAGTTTGAATTAGGTATCTTTCAGCTCATGCGCAATAAAATCCAAGAAAGCTACGAGACCATATTATCCGATCCAAAGGATGACCTCGTGTATATCGAGTGGTGCCTGCAAAATGATTACTTGCAACAAGCATTGGCCCTATTCATTGAATATGTACCACGGACTATTCTGAAGGAAAAGATTATTCATCTTGATGCCAATACATTCAAGACTAAAAAGAATGACAACCGTAGCACGGAAATGCTACACTTCAACCAAATCAACGATAAAATCGGATCTTTTTTATCAGATCTACAAACCACCTATATGTCTCAAGCTATACAGGCTACTAAAAAAGCATTACATGACTATTTAGACGAATTAGCAACAACATCTATCAGTATTAGTAATTTAGCAGATTCTAGTGAAAAACCAATTTCAAAAGAGGTGACTCAGCTACCTACATTAGAAACTAACCTTTACCAACAAGTAGATACTATAATGAATCAATATCACATCTTACCAGGCATGAATTCTTCACAATATCAATTTAAACAGTTCATCAAATTCCTAAGTGATATTACACTAAATGGATCTAATATGGGAAATCTAAATGCCCTTCCGAAAGAAGTCCGTCAAGTATGTGTCAACTTGATAGCAAAGAAAAACTCTACTGTAAAAAATCTAATACACGTTGACGATGACTATTGTATTACGATACATAGAGGTGCTAAATATTTTTTAATACGAAAAGAATTATTTAATGGATTAAAGAACAACTGTAATGATGAAACATTCAAAATTATCTTCAACTTTACAGCCGATAATGATAAGCTTTATACCTACGATTACGAAAACGATTTCCCTAACAATATATTTAACATTAAAGGGCTATCGCTTAATCAATACTTATCTGAACCGCTCGCCAACGATACCATTGATTTGCTAACTTCATACAATACGCTCAAACAAGTTCGTAATGATACGGCCCATGCCAATGAAGAAAAAAAAGGCCGCTATACAAGCAGCCAAGATATACGTCATGAAATAGAAAGATGTTTGGGGATAATAAGGAAACTAACTATGCATATCAAAGCGTGTTAATCGAAAATTAAATAAAAAGTAAAAGGAACCATTTCAACTCATCTATATAAGTTAAAATGGTTCCTTTTTAGGATTACCTAGTTATATCTTTTATGTTCTATTTCTAATTTCTCTTGATATTTTCCTATCTAAACATATACACCAACAACTCTTTATAGTTATCTCTTATCAGATCATTAGTAAATAGTTCTTTTGATTGTTCAGCTAACTCATTATCACCAACCAATGTATAGTATTCAACCAGTCCTCCAGCAATAATATTATCAATGGCCGCAGCTCGTTCTTGTACGATTGTTTGAGTTAGTTGTATAAACTCTTCAGCCAATTCATTTTTATTGAATTTAACAGCTAGTAGTGCAAAATATTTATAAATAAGTTCCCATGGATGACCATTCACATGTTCAGCTTTATTGCCTTTATGTAAATTTTGTATCCAGCTTAATAGGTTGCGGCGTTTTTCCGAGTTCAGCTCGTCTACATAAAATCTATACAATGCCTTAATATACACATAAAACGCAAATTTAAAGGATTGTACCTTTTGCTCGTCGTCTGTCATATCTTTCAAATAGCTAAATTGTTCCCACACATTGTCATGTCCGCCAAAATACTGAGGTGCATATTTTTCATAGCCATCACGGTTATCCATATCAATGTAGTGATGAAGCAAATAAGATAGTGTAATGTTATAATCGATTGATTTTTCATCAAATTGAGCTAATGCTTGTTCAAAGTACTCCTCAGCCTGAGTATCTTGCAAATAAGCATAGACTTGACCGCACTGGCTTAATGCACGGCCTTTACTAATGCTAACTATATCATCAGACTCAACTAATAATTGACGTAAGGATGCCAATTCATCCTCATATTCGAGGATTTCTTTTGCTAGTGAAAGTGCCTCTTCATATCTATATTGATCATTAAGCATAACTACTCTACGTTTGAGAGTTAGCAAATAGTCCTCTACATGACAATATTTAGCGAATCCTTTTGCAATTTCAAAACATCGTTCAGCCATTAAGCTGTCTCCAATATGGTTATATGCTGTAATCCCCGCATCATAAAATGCATATTTACTAGCTTCAGATTTTTCTAGATTCGCTACTAATGGTTCTAAATGGTTATATAAATACACTAGCTCATCCTGTTTCAGCAAGTTAGAGTTTGCATACTTGGCAAACTGGCGAACGGCTTCCTCTATCGCTTCGACATCTGTGGCCGCTGAAATCCATTGCTCGATTTTCGGGAACCATTGCTCCCAATAATAACCTTTAAAATCACTACGACTTTGTTTTGTTGCAAAAAGCGTAGATAACACTTTAAAATAGTCTTTTTGTTGATATGCCATAACAGCTTTTTCATAGGCCATATCAATATCATCATATGTAAAGATGAGATTTTGACTAGATCCATTAAGTCGAGTAGCTTGCTCAACAAACGATTGATGCCAAGCTAGAGGGCTTTCACCAGTTTTATTATGATTTAAAATCGCACAAATCGTATCTGCTAAATAGAGAAAAGCATATCGTGTAGATTCAGATTCAT
>ERZ773028.360-NODE-360-length-37955-cov-6.415646_pt1 | contig 37955 bp, 43 predicted proteins | sample MGYA00511123_ERZ773028 | MGnify/ENA primary metagenome ERZ773028 (study PRJEB29015, sample SAMEA2738134) | human oral metagenome | biome: human oral; feature: human-associated habitat; material: saliva | place: China | collected 2206 ... | reverse complement strand
AAATAATTGATGAAATGGAGCTAGATGGTTTTATAGTTAAAGAAGAAAATTATAAATTTTATAAAGTAAAAGCATTAGGTGCATTATTACTAGCACATAATTTAAAAGATTTTAACTTAGAAAGAAAAGCAGTTAGGATTGTAATATATAATGGGATAACTAAATCTTCAATAAGAGAACAATTAGAAGGGAAAAAAGGCTATGCTATTGGATTTGAAAATATTATAAAAGTATTAAAAAAATATTTACCACAAGAACAACGTTCTATTAATGGAAGAATGGAGGTATTTGAATTTTATCCTCAGGCTATTATTAGAGAGTTGATTGCAAATGCAATTATCCACCAAGATTTAAGTATGACTGGTTCTGAAATAAAAATAGAGGTGTATGACAATAGAGTTGAAATAACAAATCCTGGAAAATCAGTGATAGATTTATGGAGATTTTATGACTGTAATAAAAGTAGAAATGAAAAATTAGCATATTATATGAGGCAATTAAAACTGTGTGAAGAACTTGGAAGTGGAATAGACAGAATTGTTGAAATATCTGAACTAAATAATCTATTCCTAAATTTATTATAACAAATGAATATGTCAATGCTAAATTGTTCAGAGAAAAGAAATTTGAGCAAATGGTAGAAGAAGATAAAATAAATATTCTATACTATCATTGTTGTTTTAGATATTCAATAGAAGATTATATGACCAATTCATCTTTAAGAAATAGATTTTTATTAGATAATTCAAAACCTTCAACTGATAGAATATCAAATTTAATAAAAAAAGCTAAGAATATGAAATTAATAAAAGTAGGTCCAAATAAGAGTTATATACCATTTTGGGCTGAATAAAAAGTTTTCGAATGATTTCGAAAATATATAAAATTAGTATTGGTATTAAAGAAAAAAAATTCGAATAGTTTCGAATGTACTTTGAATGTCTTTTGGATGGTATGTGAAAATTTAATAAAATTAAAACTAGAATATATTTAATATATATGTTAAAATTTACTATAAATTTAAAAATTATAGGAGGTTTTTTGTGTCTGGACATAGTAAATGGAATAATATACAACATAGAAAAGGAGCTCAAGATAAAAAAAGAGCTAAATTATTTACAAAATTTGGAAGAGAATTAACAATAGCAGCTAAGGAAGGTGGAGGAGATCCAAACTTTAACCCAAGACTTAGACTTGCAATAGAAAAGGCTAAAGCTGGAAACATGCCTAAGGATATTTTAGAAAGAGCAATTAAAAAAGGTTCTGGGGAATTAGAAGGTGTAGATTTTACAGAAATGAGATATGAAGGCTATGGACCTGCTGGAACAGCCTTTATAGTTGAAGCTGTAACTGATAATAAAAACAGAACAGCCTCAGAAATGAGAATGACTTTCACTCGTAAAGATGGAAATCTTGGAGCAGATGGAGCAGTATCTTGGATGTTCAAGAAAAAAGGAATAATAACTGTAAAAGCAGAAGGGATAGATGCTGATGAATTTATGATGGCTGCATTGGAAGCAGGAGCAGAAGATGTTACAGAAGATGATGGATATTTTGAAGTGACTACTGAGTATACAGAATTTCAAACTGTGCTTGAAAATTTAAAGAATGCAGGTTATCAATATGAAGAAGCAGAAATCAGTATGATACCTGAAAATACAGTTGAAATAACTGATTTAGAAACTGCTAAAAAAGTTATGGCACTTTATGATGCTTTGGAAGATTTAGATGACTCACAAAATGTTTACTCTAACTTTGATATTCCAGATGAAATATTAGAACAATTAGATTAAAAAAAAGCTGTTGCAATATTTGCAACAGTTTTTTATAAAATATTAGGAGCTATTATGATAGAGAGTTATAGAAATATATATTCTAAATTAGAAGATATTCCAACTAAATATATAACAGCCAAACAGCTATCAAATCTTAAATCCTTAGGTATCAATACAATATATGATTTAATCTATTATTTTCCGAGAGCCTATGATGATAGGACAAATATAAAAAAAATTGGAGAATTAAAATTCAATGAATATGTTGTTTTAAAGGCAAGTGTTATGTCAGCTGTAAATTTAACAGTTAGAAGTGGTAAAAAAATTGTTAAAGCTATGGTAAGTGATGGAACTGGTATAATGGAGATATTATGGTTTGGTATGCCTTATATTAAGAAATCTTTGAAAATAGGAGAAGAATATTTATTTATAGGGCAGATTAAAAAATCAGCTGTTTTTCAGCTTATCAATCCAGAATATAAGTTATTTTCTGGTCAACAAAAAGTATCTGAAAATGAAATTTTACCAATATATAGTTCCAATAAAAATATTACACAGAATAATTTAAGAAAATTAGTAGAAAAGTTTATAGCGAATTTTTTAAATTATTTTGAAGAAAATATCCCTGATAAATTAATAAAAGAGTATAAGATAATGGAAAGAAAGAGTGCAATTAAAAATATACATTACCCTGTATCTATGAAAGAAATAGAAGAAGCAAAAAGAAGATTTGCAATAGAAGAATTGTTGATTTTAGAATTAGGAATACTTAAAAATAGATTTATAATTGAAAATTCAAATAGTAAAAATTATGAAGTTGAGGGAAAAAAAGAAAAAGTAAGAGATTTTTTATCACAATTAACCTTTAACTTAACTAATGCTCAAAAGAAAGTTATAAAAGAAATCTATGATGAAATCTCAAATGGAAAGATTGTAAATAGACTAATTCAGGGTGATGTTGGAAGTGGAAAAACAGTTGTTGCTATGGTTATGCTTATATATATGGCAGAAAATGCTTATCAAGGAGCATTGATGGCACCTACTGAAATTTTAGCTAATCAGCATTATCTTGGAATAAAAGAAAGATTAGAAAAAATCGGTTTAAGAGTGGAGTTGTTGACTTCTAGTATCAAAGGTAAGAAAAAAAATGAAATATTAGAAGGTATTGCAAGTGGAGAGGTAGACATAGTTATAGGAACTCACTCTTTAATAGAAGATAATGTAATTTTCAAAAAATTAGGGCTTATAGTGATAGATGAGCAACATAGATTTGGGGTTAATCAAAGAAATAAGTTAAGAGAAAAGGGCTTTTTAGGAAATCTTTTAGTTATGAGTGCCACACCTATTCCTCGTTCATTGGCTTTAAGTATATATGGAGATTTAGACTTATCAATAATAGATGAATTACCGCCTGGAAGAACTCCTATTAAAACTAAGTGGATAGCCAATGATGGCGATTTAGAAAAGATGTATAATTTTATCTATAAAAAAGTAAATGATGGAAATCAAGCATATTTTGTTGCACCTCTTATAGAAACAAGTGATAAGATGGCTTTAAAATCTGTGGATAAAGTTTCAGAGGAGATAGAGAGAAAATTCTCTAATAAGAAAATAGGAATAATACATGGTAAGATGAAAGCCAAAGAAAAAGATGAGGTTATGCTTAAATTTAAAAATAAAGAATATGATATTCTGATAGCAACAACAGTTATAGAAGTTGGTATAGATGTTCCGGCCTCAACGATTATGACTATTTATAATGCTGAAAGATTTGGCTTGTCGGCATTACATCAATTAAGAGGTAGAGTTGGTAGAGGTTCAAAACAATCATACTGTTTTTTAATTTCCAATTCAATGACAGAAAATTCAAAACAGAGGTTATCTATTATGGAAGAAACAGAAGATGGTTTTAGAATAGCAGAGGAAGATTTAAAACTTAGAAATTCAGGGGAAATTTTTGGTTTAAGACAGAGTGGTTTCAGTGATTTAAAATTTATAGATATTATTTATGATGTTAAAACTATAAAACTTGTCAGAGATGAGTGTATAAAATATTTAAAAGAGCATAAGGGAGAAATAGAAAATGTCTATCTAAAATATGATATAGAACAAAAATTCTCTGATATACAAGCTGGAAATTAAAAAATAAAGACAAAGTTACACAAATGTGTTAAAATTACTAGGTAAATTTTAAATTAATTGGAGGGAAAAAATGAGGTTTAGTAAAGCATATATAAAGACTTTAAAAGAAACACCTAAGGAAGCAGAAATAGCAAGTCATAAGCTTATGTTAAGAGCAGGTATGATAAAAAAATTAGCAAGTGGTATCTATGCTTATTTACCATTGGGATATAGAACTATTAAAAAGATTGAAAATATAGTTCGTGAAGAAATGGATAGAGCAGGAGCATTGGAACTTTTAATGCCAGTTGTTCAACCAGCTGAACTTTGGCAAGAAAGTGGAAGATGGGATGTTATGGGTCCTGAAATGCTAAGATTAAAAGACAGACATGAAAGAGATTTTGTTCTATCTCCAACACAAGAAGAAATGATAACAGCAATAGTTAGAAGTGATATTTCTTCATATAAGTCACTTCCTATTAATCTATATCATATTCAAACAAAATTTAGAGATGAAAGAAGACCTAGATTTGGGCTTATGAGAGGTAGAGAATTTACTATGAAAGATGCTTATTCTTTCCACACTTCACAAGAATCATTAGACGAAGAGTTTTTAAATATGAGAGATGCTTATTCAAGAATTTTTACAAGATGTGGTTTAAAATTTAGACCAGTTGATGCAGACTCTGGAAATATAGGTGGAAGTGGTTCACAAGAATTTCAAGTATTAGCTGAATCGGGAGAAGATGAAATTATTTATTCTGATGGTTCAGAATATGCAGCTAATATTGAAAAGGCTGTAAGTGAACTTATCAATCCACCAAAGGAAGAATTAAAGGAAGTTGAACTTGCTCATACACCAGATTGCCCAACAATAGAAAGTCTAGCTAAATATCTAAATGTTCCATTGGAAAGAACTGTAAAAGCATTGACTTATAAAGATATGGGAACTGATGAAATATATATGGTTTTAATAAGAGGAGATTTTGAAGTTAATGAAGTTAAATTAAAAAATATTTTAAATGCAGTGGAAGTTGAAATGGCTACTGATGAAGAAATAGAAAAATTAGGTTTGAAAAAAGGTTATATAGGACCATATAAATTACCTACTAAAATTAAAATTGTAGCAGATTTATCTGTACCAGAAATTTCAAATCATATAGTTGGTTCTCATCAAAAAGATTATCACTATAAAAATGTAAATTATGGTAGAGATTATACTGCTGATATAGTAGCAGATATAAGAACAGCTAAGGTTGGAGAAAACTGTATAACTGGTGGTAAGTTACATTCAGCAAGAGGAATTGAATGTGGACAAATATTCAAACTAGGAGATAAATATTCTAAATCTATGAATGCAACTTATCTTGATGAAAATGGTAAAACACAATATATGTTGATGGGTTGCTATGGTATAGGAGTTACAAGAACTATGGCAGCTGCAATAGAACAAAACAATGATGAGAATGGTATTATTTGGCCAGTGTCAATAGCACCTTATATTGTTGATGTTATTCCTGCAAATATAAAAAATGAAGTACAAGTAGGTTTAGCTGAAAAGATTTACAATGAATTAGAGGAAGAAAAAATTGATTCAATATTAGATGATAGAGATGAAAAACCTGGCTTTAAATTTAAAGATGCAGATTTAATTGGTTTCCCATTTAAAATTGTTGTTGGAAAAAGAGCTGATGAAGGCATAGTTGAATTAAAAATTAGAAGAACAGGTGAAACTTTTGAAGTTTCTCAAAATGAAGTTATTGCTAAAATAAAAGAATTAATGAAAATATATTAAATTATATTTGCAAAAAAAGTATTTGTATGATAAAATTATTAAGCCCTGCTCAAAATCAATGTGTTTTGGGCAAAAACCAAAGGGAGGAGGTTAATGCTATGAGAAAATATGAAATCATGTACATCATCAATCCTACTGTTTTAGAAGAAGGAAGAGAAGAATTAGTAAACCAAGTAAATGCTTTATTAACTTCAAATGGAGCTACAATAGCTAAGACAGAAAAATGGGGAGAAAGAAAACTTGCTTATCCAATAGATAAGAAAAAATCTGGTTTTTATGTACTAACTACTTTTGAGATTGACGGAACAAAATTAGCAGAAGTAGAAGCTAAGGTAAATATTATGGAATCTGTAATGAGATACATAGTTGTTAAGCAAGACTAATTTTAGTAGGAAAAATCGTTAGTTCTCAAAAAGGAGGTAAATTCAATGGCAGAATTCAGAAGAAGAAGAGCTAAATTAAGAGTTAAAGCTGAAGAAATTGATTATAAAAATGTTGAACTTTTAAAGAGATTTGTATCTGATAAAGGAAAAATCAATCCTTCAAGATTAACTGGGGCTAATGCTAAATTACAAAGAAAAATAGCAAAAGCAGTTAAAAGAGCAAGAAATATAGCTCTTATACCATACACAAGAATAGAAAAATAAGTTTTATAGAAGATTCAGGGGGTTGTTTTTCAACTCCCTATTTTTATAATTAAATAAGGAGTGGTTATGAAAAAAATAAAAAATATAATTTTAATGTTATTTGTATTTTTAATTTTTATATCTTGTGCAACTGCACCTTTAACTGGTAGAAGACAGTTAAAATTTGTAAGTGATGAATCAGTTGTTCAATCATCAGTTGCTCAATATAATCAAATGATAGCACAACTTAGAGCTAACCATTTATTAGCAAATAACACTGCACAAGGAAAAAGAGTAGCTCAAATTGGAAGAAGGGTTACAGGAGCAGTTGAGAAATATCTAAGAGAAAATGGAATGGCTGATAAGCTACAATATCTAAATTGGGAATTTAATTTAATAAATACAAAAGACATTAATGCTTTTGCATTGCCAGGAGGAAAAATAGCCTTCTATTCTGGGATATTACCAGTTCTTCAAACAGATGGAGCAATAGCTTTTGTAATGGGACATGAAATTGGGCATGTTATTGGTGGACACCATGCAGAAAGTACAAGTGGACAGAGTTTAGCAGGGTTCTTAATGCTAGGAAAAAAAGCTATTGATGGAATGATTGGAGGAGCTGTTGTAAGTGATGAATTAGCACAACAAGGTTTATCTTTGGGACTTTTAAAATTTAGTAGAACACAAGAATATGAAGCTGATAAATATGGAATGATATTTATGGCTATGGCAGGTTACAATCCAGAAGAAGCCATAAAAGCAGAAGAAAGAATGATGAAATTAGAAGGAAGCCAAAATGCTGAAATTTTATCAACTCATCCTTCTAGCCAAAATAGAATAGAAGAATTGAGAAGATTTTTACCAGAAGCTATGAAATATTATAAGAAATAAAAAATAAAAAAAGTCAGGATTGCCAAATTGCCTGACTTTTTTACTATAAATAAACTTGAGTATATCAGCACTTGAAGAGGAGGTTTGCAATTATATTTTATATAATATTATAATATTTTAAAAAATATATAAAAATTTAAAAATAATTTGACATAAAAACTATAAATATTATATAATTTAGATATAAAAATATTTTAGTTTAAGGAATGATATTATGGATATTTCTTTAAAAAATAATAATTTAACAGAAGGAAAAATATGGAAAGTAATGTTAAATTTTGTGCTACCTATATTTTTAGGAACACTATTTCAATCACTTTACAGTACAATAGATGCAATAATAGTTGGAAGATTTGCTGGAAAAGAAGCATTAGCTGCAATAGAATCTGTGCTTAATTTTCATAGACTACCAGTTAGTTTTTTTGTTGGTCTTTCATCAGGAGCAACAATAATTATTTCACAGTATTTTGGAGCTAATAAAAAAGATGAAGTATCAAAAGCTAGTCATACTGCAATACTATTTGCAATGCTTGGAGGGTTATTATTATCTATAATAAGTTGTATATCCTCACCATTTTTTATTAAACTAATTAAAGTACCAGAAGAAATACTTTATCAAGCACAAATTTACACTATTATTTGTTTTAGCGGGATAGTAGCTTCTATGACATATAACATAGGTTCTGGAATTTTAAGAGCCTTAGGAGATTCAAAAACACCATTCTATATTTTAATTGTATCTAATATTTTAAATATAATTTTAGATTTAATTTTAGTTATAGTATTTAATTTAGGAGTTATTGGAGTTGGAATGGCAACCTTAATATCACAGATAGTAAGTGCTATTTTGATTTTTATAATATTACTTAGAACAAAATTAGATTGTAAAATATATATAAATAAAATTCATTTTTATAAAAAATATATAAAAGAAATTTTTAGATTGGGGTTACCTATTGGAGTTCAATCAGTTCTTTATCCAATATCTAATACAATAATACAAAGTAGTATAAATACTTTTGGTGTAAATAGTATTGCAGCTTGGGCGATATCAGGGAAATTAGATTTTTTGATATGGACAGTTTCAGATGCTTTTTCTATTGCAATTTCAACATTTGTTGCACAAAATTATGGAGCCAAAAAACATCAGAGGGCAAGAGATGGGATAAAAGTAGCTTTATTTATGTCTATGGTAGTAATTTTTGTAATTAGTTCCATACTTTATCTCTATAATAAGCCTTTGGCACACTTTTTAATAGACGATAAAAATATAGTTGATTTGACTTCACAAGTTATACATCTAATAGCTCCTTTATATTTTGTATATGTTATTGGAGATATTTTATCTGGTGCTATAAGAGGAATAGGAGATACTTTTAATCCTATGATAATAAATATCTTTGGAATTTGTATTTGCAGAGTTTTGTGGATATTTTTTATAGTGCCTTTAAATCCAACATTTTTTATGGTACTATATGGTTTTATTGTTTCTTGGATAATAACTGCTATTATGTATATTATATATATAATCTATAAAAGAAAAAATTTTAAAAAAAGTTTAGCATATTAATTATTTTGTATTTTCTATCAAAAGTGTTATACTAAGTTTAGAGATTTATAAAACAAACTTTTTATAGGGAGGAAATATGAAAAAAATAATAAGATTTTTGCTATGCTCATTGTTATTAGTTATATTTTTTGTAGCTTGTGGAGAAAAAAAAGAAGAAAAAGTTGTAACAGAAGATAAGCCAATAGTGATAGGGCAAACTTTTGTAGTTGGAGCAATAGAGCCAACAGTTGGAGGGACACCTTGGTCTTTAACAACACATGGACTAAGTGAAACAGTATTTTCAGTTGATAGAAATGGGAACTTAGTTTCAAGATATGTAGAAGATGTTGAAAGAACAGATAAATTAAATTGGGTATTAAAATTAAAAAAAGGTGTAAAATTTTCTGATGGAACTGAGGTTAATGCAGAAGCATTAGCTTGGGCAATGAATACAGTTATGGAAGAAAATCCTCTATCTAATGCAACAGCAGGAAAGGTAAAGTTTGAAAAAGTAGATGATTATACTGTAAATGTTACAGTTGAAAGAGAAACACAAAATTTAAAATCTCTTTTGACAGAATGGACAAATATAATATTCAAAAAGGGTGATAATGGATATATTTTTACAGGACCTTATGTAATAAAAAATTTAGAACCTGAAGTTTCTTTGACTTTAGAACCAAATCAATATTATGAAAATTCTGAAAAAAGAGGAGAAGTAATAATAAAAGCTATAAGTGATATGGCTTCTATGAAATTGGCTTATGAATCAGGAGAATTAGATATGGCTTTTGGTATAACTCCTGAAATAGCTGGTGAATTAAAAGATGAAGGTAAAATTGTAGAAACAATAGATGCAGGATATCAATATTTTGGTGTTCTTAATACAGAAGCTGGAATTATGTCTGACAAATCAGTTAGAGAAGCAATAAATTTAGGTTTAGATAGAGAAGATTATATCAAAGCATTAAAAGGTGGGAGAGTTGCTAATGGGCTTTTTGCACAATATTTTTCTTTTGCTGGAGATGTAAAACTTGAATATAATTTAGAAAAGGCTAATAGTATTTTAGAAGAAAATGGTTGGAAATTAAATAAAGATGGTTTAAGAGAAAAAGATGGAAAAATTTTATCTATAAATTTACTTACATACAATAGTAGACCTGATTTAAAGATAATAATGCAAGTTATGTTATCACAATTAAAGAAGATGGGTATTGAAGCAAAAACATCAATTGTAGATAATATAGATGTGGAAGCTAAGAAAAAAGAATTTGATGTAATTTTATATGCTCAACATACAGCACCAACAGGAGAACCTACATATTTCTTAAATCAATTTTTTAGAACTGATGGTTCAAAAAATATGATGTCTTATTCATCAAAAGAAGTAGATGAATTATTAAATAAGATGGGAACTCTTCCTTTTGGTGATGAACTTATAAAGACAGCTAAACAAATTCAAGAAGTTATTTATAAAGATTTACCTGTATTATATTTAGTTGATCCTGAATGGAATGTAGCTTTATCTGAAAGATTAAAAGACTACAAACCTTATTGTGGAGATTATTATATAGTAAATTCAGAATTATATAAATAGTAAAAATAACAGGCTAATGTATACTAATAAAAATAGCTTGTTACTGAGTAGATTTTGTATTGGCTACTTGAACAGCCATTAGTGTTTCGAGAGCTCCAAAATGCTCTCTCAACATTAATGGACGTCGCAGTAGCCTACTTTAAAAATATTTGATTATGTTCTTAAAATCTACATTCGTAACTCACTTATTTTTTATTTATGCTATAAAAGGTATGCACTAGCCTTTTAATTTTTATGGAGGAAAAAGTGAAGTTTATTTTTAAATGGTTAGGTATTATGTTTATTTTAAGTGTAATAACATTTCTAATAGTTAGGTTTATCCCAGTTAGTCCAGTTGATATGTTATTACAACACTATAATCTTCCATTGACAGAAGAAAATAGAAAGTTATTAATTTCATATTACAAATTAGATCAAAGTCTTTTTAAACAGTATATAGTCTGGATAAAAGATTTTTTAAAAGGGAATTGGGGAATTTCTTTTATAACAAAATTACCAGTTAAAGAAGAAATGCTAAGGAGATTACCATATTCTTTAATTATTGGATTAGGATCATTATTTATATCAATAATACTTTCATTTTTCCTTGGATATTTAGCAGCTATAAAGGAAAAGGGCTTTTTTGATAAAATGACAAGAACTATATCAATTTTGACACTTAGTATACCATCTTTTATAATAGCAATCTTTATTATCTATTATTTTGGTGTTAAAACACAACTAATAAAATTTTTTATTGGTGGAAAATTCTATGGTATAGTATTTTCAATAATGATATTAGTTTTATATCAAGTTGGAAATTTAAGCAGAATTGTTAGAGATACATTTGTTGAGATGAAAGAAGAAACTTTTGTTAAATTTTATTTAATTAGAGGTTTTAATATAAATTATGTTTTATTAAGACATTGTTATAAACCAGCACTTTACTCTTTATTCTCAGCAAGTATTTCAAAATTTTCATCAGTTGTAGGTGGAAGTGCTGTTGTAGAATTTAGTTTTGCAATTCCTGGAATAAGTTATTTTCTAATAAGTAGTATAGTAAATAGAGATTATAATGTGATTCAAGCCTATATATTTTTAATTTGTATTTATATGTTTTTTGTTCATTTAATGTTTGATTTTTTATTAAGTTTTTTAAGAGAGAAGGGGAATAAATGACTAAGAAATTGATATTTATTAATATATTTTTAGTAATTATATTGTTAATTTTTTCCTCAAAATTAAATGCAGATATAAATTTAGATTCAGTATTTTTAGGATTTTCAAAAGAAAATTTTTTTGGAACAGATGATTTAGGAAGAGATGTTTTTTCTTTAATAATTATTGGAGGATTTAGAACATTAGAAGTTGTTGTTATTGCAACAAGTCTTTCTTTTTTTGTTGGAAGTTTTTTAGGAATGATAGCAGGGTATTTTGAGGGAAATATTGGAACAATTATAAAGTCAACAGTTGATTTAATGATGGTTGTTCCAACTTTAATAGTAGCATTAATAATAACTTCAATTTTTGGGATTACACCTGTTACTGCTGGAATTTCACTCGGAATATTTGGTATAGGAAATTATATGAATCAATCAGAGGCTTTAACAAAAGCAGAAAAAAATAAAGATTATATATTAGCATCTAAATTATTGGGTGTTCCTTGGTATGTTGTATTATTTAGAAGAATTTTTGTAAATATATTAGCTAGATTACTTGTAAATTTAGGAAATACAGCAAGTGGAGTTATATTACAATATTCAGCTTTAACATTTATAGGCTTAGGTTCTGATTATACAAAGCCAGATTGGGGGGCCATGCTATATCAGTATAGAATATATTTAGTGAGAAAGCCATCTTTAATTATAATTCCAACATTATGTATTTTATGGGTATCACTGTCTTTTAATTTAATTTTTGACAAAAGGGAGAACTGAGAGTGAAAAATATTTTAGAGTTAAAGGATTTTTCTGTATCTTTAAAAAATAATAATCGTAAGATATTAAATAATATAAATATAGAAATAAGAGAAAAAGAATTTTTAGGTATAGTTGGAGAATCTGGCTCAGGAAAAACTACTCTTTTAAATTCTGTACTCTCTTTTTTAGATATGAAAAAATTTATATTAGATGGAAAAATAATTCTTTTTGAAAATATAGAAGTTTATAAAATGACAGAAGAACAGAGAAAAGAGATTTGTCATAAAAATATTTCAATGATACTTCAAGATTCAATAAATTCTTTAAACCCTTATGAAAAGATAAAGAAACAACTTCTTGAAACTTATTTATTTCACTCTAAGGAAAAAATAACAAATGACTATGCACTTGAAGAAATAAAACAACTTCTTTTAGATGTAGGTTTTGAGGATATAGATAGAATCTTAAATAGTTATCCCAATGAATTGTCAGGTGGGATGAGGCAAAGAATTGCAATAGTATTAGTGCTATGTACAGATATAAAAATACTTTTAGCTGATGAACCAACAACTTCATTAGATGTTGTAAATCAATTTAGATTTATAGAATTACTTAAAAAAATCAGCAAAGAAAAAGGTTTAACTTTGATATATGTTAGTCATGATATCAAGGTATTGTCAAAAATTTGTGAAAGAATAATAGTTTTAAAAGATGGGGATATTATAGAAGAAAATGATACAATGCAGATTTTAAAAGAACCTAAAAATGATTATACAAAACTATTAATTAAGGCTGCAACTGCTGATTAAAGGAGAATTATGAAAGAAATATTATCAATAAGAAATTTGAATAAAACTTTTGAAAGTGGTTTCAAATTAAAAAATATTAATTTTGATATAAAAGAGGGAGAAGTTGTTAGTCTTATTGGAGAATCTGGAAGTGGAAAAACAAGTATATCTAAAATAATAGTTGGTTTATTAAAAGCAGAGGGGCAGATATTATTTAAAGGAATGAATATTTTAAAGTACCCTAAAAAGATAAATGGAAAGATACAAATGATTTTTCAAAGCCCATATAGCAGTTTGAATCCTAAATATAAAATAAAAGATATAATTTTAGAAGGAGTAATTTATCAAAAAGTCTTAAAAAAAGAAGAAAATATTGATGAATATCTACTTAATATACTAAATGATGTAGGTTTGGATAAAGAAATTTTAAATAAATATCCACACGAATTATCTGGGGGGCAAAGACAGAGAGTTGGGATAGCCAGAACAGTAGCAGTTAAACCAGATTTAATAATAGCAGATGAAATCTTAACAGCTCTTGATGCTTTAACACAAATTCAAATTTTAGAACTTTTTCAAAAATTAAAAGAAAATAAAAAGATATCATATTTGTTTATAAGTCACGATATAAATGTTGTGAAAAAAATTTCTGATAGACTTTTAATTATAAAAGATGGTGAAATAATTGAAAGTGGAAGTAAAGAAAAAATTTTTTCTAAACCTGAAAAAGAGTATACAAAAAAATTGATAGAGATATCTGGGATAAGATAATAACTATATTAAAATTAAATAAAAAAGGATTTTTATTTTTTGAGCAAAATATAAAAATCCTTTTCAATTTAATATTTAATATAATAAGCTCTTATTTTACAGCTTGTGTTACAGTAGCAGAAGTTGTAGAACTTGAAGCTCCTGGAATAGAATCCATAGTTTTGATTATATTTTCTATAATTGCACTTTTAGTAGATACTTTAAATTTATAAACAGCTATTCTTTTTCCAGTTCTTAAATCTGAGAATTTAATAATTCCTTGATAAGTTCCTAAATAGTCATATCCAATTCCTTCACAAGTGATTGCAAAATTTGATTTTAAAGATGGTGAAGAAGTATCTTTATTTGAAACTACAGAAACTTTCCAAAAATTATTTTCTAAAGCTTTTTCTAAGGCAATTTCAAATTCAGTTGGGAAATATTGAATAAGTACAGTTTTTTCAGCTTTTGTAATAGGTTTAGCATCATGAACAAATTGTGTGCTAGAACAAGCAACAAAAGCAAATAACATTAAAATAGATAAAAAAATCTTTTTCATAAAGTAACCTCCAAAAAATAAAATAATTTGTAAAATTTAAAATAAATATATAGAATCTTACACTATGATAATACAATGTTTTGAATTAAAAGTCAATAAAAATAATGATTAACAATATAAAAAATTTTTAATAATTTAAAAAAATTTTTCTTTTATTTTTTAAAAAGATATGATATACTCTTAAAAGTGCATAGGAATTATCTTATGTAGTTAGTTTAAAGGAGGTGCAATAGTTAATGGCTTCTAACAAATTAAGAATCTATTTAAAAGCATATGATCACACTCTATTAGATGAATCAGCAAAAAGAATAGCTGAATCTGCTAAAAAAAGTGGAGCAGTAGTAGCAGGTCCAATGCCTTTACCTACTAAAATTAGAAAATATACTGTTTTAAGATCAGTGCATGTTAATAAAGATTCAAGAGAGCAATTTGAAATGAGAGTGCACAGAAGAATGATAGAATTACTAAATTCTACCGATAAGGCTATTAGTTCGTTAACATCAGTTCACTTACCAGCTGGTGTAGGGATAGAAATTAAACAAGTTTAATTCTATTCTTTGTATTTATTTATGGGAGATGATGTTATAAACATCATACTTACAGAATAGTACAAGTTGATTTTTATTCTTGTGTTGAAAATAGAACCACAAGGGTGAGTTGTATCAACCAATATATTATTTGATGGAGGTTAAAAATGTCTGGAATTTTAGGAAAGAAAATTGGAATGACTCAAATTTTTGAAGATGGAAAATTCGTTCCAGTAACAGTTGTAGAAGCTGGTCCTAACTTTGTTCTTCAAAAGAAAACAGAAGAAAAAGATGGATATGTTGCACTACAATTAGGATTTGATGAAAAGAAAGAGAAAAACACTACTAAACCTTTAATGGGAATATTCAACAAAGCAGGGGTTAAACCTCAAAGATTTGTTAAAGAATTAGCTGTTGAATCAGTAGATGGATATGAATTAGGGCAAGAAATCAAAGTTGATGTTTTAGCAGAAGTTGGATATGTAGATATCACAGGAACTTCAAAAGGTAAAGGAACATCAGGTGTTATGAAAAGACACGGATTTGGTGGAAATAGAGCTTCACATGGGGTATCAAGAAACCATAGACTTGGTGGATCAATAGGGATGTCAAGTTGGCCTGGTAAAGTTCTAAAAGGTAAAAGAATGGCTGGGCAACATGGAAATGCAACAGTAACAGTTCAAAATTTAAAAGTTGTTAAAGTTGATGCTGAACATAACTTACTTTTAATAAAGGGAGCAGTTCCTGGAGCTAAAAATAGTTATTTAGTAATTAAACCAGCAGTGAAGAAAGTAATAGGATAGTAGAAAGAGGAGGAAAACAATGGCAGTTTTAAACGTATATAACTTAGCAGGAGATCAAACTGGTACTCTTGAAGTTAATGATGCAGTGTTTGGGATTGAACCTAATAAAGTAGTTCTTCATGAAGTACTTACTGCTGAATTAGCAGCTGCTAGACAAGGTACAGCTTCTACTAAGACTAGAGCAATGGTTAGAGGTGGAGGAAGAAAACCTTTCAAACAAAAAGGTACTGGTAGAGCAAGACAAGGTTCAATAAGAGCACCTCATATGGTAGGTGGAGGAGTTACATTTGGTCCTCATCCAAGATCATATGAAAAGAAAGTTAATAAAAAAGTTAGAAATCTAGCACTAAGATCTGCTTTATCTGCAAAAGTTGCAGCTGGAAATGTTTTAGTACTAGACTATGATGGAATAGAAACACCTAAAACAAAAGTGATAGTAAATTTAGTAAATAAAGTTGATGCAAAACAAAAACAATTATTTGTAGTAGGAGATTTAATAAAAGATTACAATTTATACTTGTCAGCAAGAAATTTAGAAAATGCAGTAATTTTACAACCAAATGAAATTGGTGTTTACTGGCTTTTAAAACAAGAAAAAGTAATCCTTACTAAAGAAGCATTAGCTGTTGTAGAGGAGGTACTAGGATAATGAATGTTTACGATATAATTAAAAAGCCTGTTGTAACAGAAAAAACAGAACTTTTAAGAAAAGAATACAATAAATATACTTTTGAAGTACATCCAAAAGCTAATAAAATTGAAATAAAAAAAGCTGTTGAAACAATATTTAATGTAAAAGTTGAAGATGTAGCTACAATTAATAAAAAACCAATTACAAAAAGACATGGAATGAGACTTTATAAGACTCAAGCTAAGAAAAAAGCAGTTGTTAAATTAGCAAAAGAAAATACAATAACTTATTCTAAAGAAGTGTAATAAAAATTAAAGATATATATAGGTCAATGGAGGAAAAATAAAAATGGCTATTAGAAAAATGAAACCAATTACTAATGGTACTAGACATATGTCAAGATTAGTAAATGATGAACTAGATAAAGTAAGACCTGAAAAATCTTTAACTGTACCTCTAAAATCAGCGTATGGTAGAGATAATTATGGTCACAGAACTTGCAGAGACAGACAAAAAGGACATAAAAGATTATACAGAATTATAGATTTCAAAAGAAATAAATTAGATGTTCCTGCAAGAGTAGCAACAATAGAATATGATCCTAACAGATCAGCAAACATTGCTTTGTTATTCTATGCTGATGGAGAAAAAAGATATATATTAGCACCTAAGGGGCTTAAAAAAGGAGACATAGTTTCTGCTGGAAGTAAAGCTGAAATTAAACCTGGAAATGCACTTAAATTAAAAGATATGCCAGTTGGAGTTCAAATTCATAATATAGAGCTTCAAAGAGGAAAAGGTGGACAATTAGTAAGATCGGCTGGAACTGCTGCAAGACTTGTTGCAAAAGAAGGAACTTATTGCCACATTGAATTACCATCAGGAGAATTAAGATTAATACATGGTGAATGTATGGCAACTGTTGGTGAAGTTGGAAATTCTGAACACAACTTAGTAAATCTAGGTAAAGCTGGAAGAGCTAGACATATGGGAAAAAGACCTCATGTAAGAGGAGCTGTAATGAACCCAGTAGATCACCCACATGGTGGAGGAGAAGGAAAGAATTCAGTTGGAAGAAAATCACCTTTAACACCTTGGGGAAAACCAGCACTTGGTATTAAAACAAGAGGAAGAAAGACTTCTGACAAATTTATCGTAAGAAGAAGAAACGAAAAATAATTTGCGAGAGGAGGCTAATTAGTAATGGCAAGATCATTAAAAAAAGGACCTTTTTGTGACCATCATTTAATGGCTAAGGTTGAAGAAGCAGTTGCTTCTAACAATAACAAAGCTGTAATAAAAACTTGGTCAAGAAGATCTACAATATTTCCAAATTTTATAGGATTAACTTTTGGAGTATATAATGGAAAAAAACATATACCAGTTCATGTTACAGAACAAATGGTAGGACATAAATTAGGAGAATTTGCACCAACTAGAACATATCACGGACATGGTGTAGATAAGAAGAAAAAATAAAATTCAGTAAGAAAAAAAGGAGGATGGACTAGTGGAAGCTAAAGCAATAACTAGATTCGTAAGACTATCTCCTAGAAAAGCTAGATTAGTAGCTGACTTAGTGAGAGGTAAATCAGCACTAGATGCGATAGATATTCTAGAATTTACAAATAAAAAAGCTGCTAGAATTATAAAGAAAACTTTGATGTCAGCAGTGGCAAATGCAACAAATAACTTCAAAATGGATGAAGAAAAGTTAGTAGTATCTACTATAATGATAAATCAAGGACCAGTTTTAAAAAGAGTTATGCCAAGAGCAATGGGAAGAGCAGATATAATTAGAAAACCAACAGCTCATATTACAGTGGCAGTATCTGATGAACAATAAAGATTAAGGAGGTAAAACTGTGGGACAAAAAGTAGACCCTAGAGGACTAAGACTTGGAATTACAAGAGCTTGGGATTCTAATTGGTATGCAGATAAAAAAGAGTATGTAAAATACTTCCATGAAGATGTGCAAATAAAAGAATTTATAAAGAAAAACTACTTCCATACAGGGATTTCTAAGGTAAGAGTTGAAAGAACATCTCCTTCACAAGTAGTTGTACATATACATACTGGAAAAGCAGGATTAATAATTGGAAGAAAAGGTGCTGAAATAGATGCACTAAGAGCTAAACTTGAAAAATTAACAGGTAAAAAAGTAACTGTTAAAGTACAAGAAATAAAAGACTTAAATGGAGATGCAGTATTAGTTGCAGAATCAATAGCTGCTCAAATTGAAAAGAGAATTGCTTATAAAAAAGCTATGACTCAAGCTATTTCAAGATCTATGAAATCTCCAGAAGTTAAAGGAATAAAAGTAATGATTTCAGGAAGATTAAATGGTGCTGAAATTGCTAGATCTGAATGGGCAGTTGAAGGAAAAGTTCCTTTACATACATTGAGAGCAGATATAGATTATGCAGTAGCAACAGCTCATACAACTTATGGAGCATTAGGAATTAAAGTATGGATATTCCATGGTGAAGTTCTTCCTAGTAAGAAAGAAGGAGGGGAAGCTTAATTATGTTGATGCCAAAGAGAACAAAACATAGAAAAATGTTCAGAGGTAGAATGAAAGGGGCAGCTCACAAAGGTAACTTTGTTGCTTTTGGAGATTATGGATTACAAGCTCTTGAACCATCTTGGATAACAAACAGACAAATAGAATCTTGTCGGGTTGCTATCAACAGAACATTTAAAAGAGAAGGGAAAACATATATAAGAATATTCCCTGATAAACCAATCACAGCAAGACCTGCTGGAGTGAGAATGGGTAAAGGTAAAGGAAATGTTGAAGGTTGGGTATCAGTAGTAAGACCTGGAAGAATATTATTTGAAGTTTCAGGAGTATCTGAAGAAACAGCAGCAGAAGCATTAAGAAAAGCTGCTATGAAATTACCAATCAGATGTAAATTTGTTAGAAAAGAAGAAAATGGTGGTGAAAACTAATGAGAGCTAAAGAAATAAGAGAAATGACTAGTGAAGACCTAGTTGTTAAGTGTAAAGAGCTAAAAGAAGAATTATTCAACTTAAAGTTCCAACTTTCATTAGGTCAACTAACTAATACAGCAAAAATAAGAGAAGTTAGAAGAGAAATTGCAAGAATCAACACTATCTTAAATGAAAGATAATTAATTTCTTTAATATGATAAAGAGGAGGTTAATCTTGAGAAACGAAAGAAAAGTAAGAGAAGGAATAGTTGTTTCTGATAAAATGCAAAAGACAATAGTTGTTGCTATTGAAACAATGATACTTCATCCTATATATAAGAAAAGAGTAAAAAGAACTACTAAATTTAAAGCTCATGATGAAGAAAATGTAGCTCAAGTAGGAGATAAAGTAAGAATAATGGAAACTAGACGTTTATCTAAGGATAAAAATTGGAGACTAGTAGAAATCATAGAAAAGGCAAGATAATCACATTTAGTGAGAGGAGGATATTTTAATGGTACAACAACAAACTATCCTTAATGTTGCTGATAACTCAGGGGCTAAAAAACTTATGGTAATAAGAGTTTTAGGAGGATCTAAAAAGAGATTTGGAAAAATTGGTGACATTGTTGTGGCATCAGTTAAAGAAGCTATCCCTGGTGGTAACGTTAAAAAGGGAGATGTAGTAAAGGCTGTTATAGTAAGAACAAGAAAAGAAACTAGAAGAGATGATGGTTCATACATAAAATTTGATGATAATGCTGGAGTTGTAATTAACAATGCTAATGAACCAAGAGCAACAAGAATATTTGGACCAGTTGCAAGAGAATTAAGAGCAAGAAACTTTATGAAAATCTTATCTCTAGCAATAGAAGTTATATAACAAGAGAGGAGGCTTATAAGAAAAATGGCTAAACCTAAAATTAAATTTGTTCCTGATTCATTACATGTAAAAACTGGAGATATAGTTTATGTTATATCAGGAAAAGATAAAAAGAAGACAGGTAAAGTTCTAAAAGTTTTCCCTAAAAAAGGAAAAATAATAGTAGAAGGAATAAATATAGTAACAAAACATTTAAAGCCATCTCAAGTGAACCCACAAGGTGGAGTTGTACAAAAAGAAGCTGCAATATTTTCATCAAAAGTTATGCTTTTTGATGAAAAAACTAAAAAACCAACAAGAGTTGGATATGAAGTTAGAGATGGAAAAAAAGTAAGAATTTCAAAGAAATCTGGAGAAATAATATAAGAAAGGAGGAAAGCATAAGTGGATAAATATGTTTCAAGATACCACAAGTTCTATGATGAAGTAGTGGTTCCTAAATTAATGAAAGAATTAGAAATTAAAAATATCATGGACTGTCCAAAACTAGAAAAGATAATAGTTAATATGGGAGTTGGAGAAGCTACTCAAAACTCTAAGTTAATAGATGCTGCTATGGCTGACTTAACAATAATAACTGGTCAAAAGCCATTATTGAGAAAAGCTAAAAAATCTGAAGCTGGTTTCAAATTAAGAGAAGGAATGCCTATTGGAGCAAAAGTTACTTTAAGAAAAGAAAGAATGTATGATTTCTTAGATAGATTAGTAAATGTAGTTCTTCCAAGAGTAAGAGACTTTGAAGGAGTTCCTAGCAACTCATTTGATGGAAGAGGAAATTATTCAGTAGGATTGAGAGACCAATTAGTATTTCCTGAAATAGATTTTGATAAAGTTGAAAAACTTTTAGGAATGTCTATCACTATGGTTTCTTCTGCAAAAACAGATGAAGAAGGAAGAGCATTACTAAAGGCTTTTGGAATGCCTTTCAAGAAGTAATTGTAGGGAGGTTAGAGTAGATGGCGAAAAAGTCAATGATCGCAAGAGATGTTAAAAGAGCAAAACTTGTTGACAAATATGCTGAAAAGAGAGCTGAATTAAAGAAAAGAATAGCAGCTGGAGATATGGAAGCTATGTTTGAATTAAATAAACTTCCAAAAGATTCATCAGCTGTTAGAAAAAGAAATAGATGTCAATTAGATGGTAGACCAAGAGGATACATGAGAGAATTCGGAATATCAAGAGTTAAGTTTAGACAACTTGCTGGTGCTGGGTTAATACCTGGTGTAAAAAAATCATCTTGGTAATTAATCAAAGGAAGGAGGATTTAAATAGATGTATTTAACAGATCCAATTGCTGATATGTTAACAAGAGTAAGAAATGCTAATGCAGTTATGCATGAAAAAGTAGATATACCTCACTCAAAGATGAAAGAAAGAATAGCTGAAATCTTAAAAGAGCAAGGATATATTTCTAATTTCAAAATTGTTACTGATGAAGGAAATAAGAAAAGTATAAGAGTTTATTTAAAATATGCTGGAAAAGAAAGAGTTATAAAAGGACTAAAAAGAATATCTAAACCTGGAAGAAGAGTTTACTCTTCTGTTGAGGATATGCCAAGAGTTTTATCTGGTCTTGGAATAGCAATAGTTTCAACTTCAAAAGGTGTTATTACTGATAAAGTTGCTAGAGCAGAAAAAGTTGGTGGAGAAGTCCTTGCATTTGTTTGGTAATAAAAACTTAGGAGGTGTACATTAATGTCAAGAGTAGGTAAAAAACCTATAGCTGTGCCTTCTGGAGTTGAATTTTCAGTAAAAGACAATGTTGTTACTGTAAAAGGGCCAAAGGGTACATTAAAAAAAGAATTTAATAATAATATAACTATAAAGTTAGAAGATGGGCATATCACAGTTGAAAGACCTAATGATGAACCATTTATAAGAGCAATTCATGGAACTACTAGAGCTTTAATCAACAACATGATTAAAGGTGTACATGAAGGGTATAGAAAAACTCTTACTTTAGTAGGGGTTGGGTATAGAGCAGCAGCTAAGGGAAAAGGATTAGAAATATCTTTAGGATATTCTCATCCAGTAATCATTGATGAAATCCCTGGAATAACTTTTTCTGTTGAAAAGAACACTACTATACATATAGATGGAATAGAAAAAGAATTAGTAGGGCAAGTTGCGGCTAATATTAGAGCTAAAAGACCACCTGAACCATATAAAGGAAAAGGGGTTAAATATGCTGATGAACATATTAGAAGAAAAGAAGGTAAAAAGTCTTAAAATAGCTTAAAAAGGAGGTAAGACAGTTGTTTAAGAAAGTTGATAGAAAAGCATCAAGACAAAAAAAGCAAATGTCAATAAGAAATAAAATTTCTGGAACTCCAGAAAGACCTAGACTTTCAGTTTTTAGATCAAATACTAACATTTTTGCTCAATTAATAGATGATGTAAATGGAGTTACTTTGGTATCTGCATCTACAATAGATAAAGCATTAAAAGGAAGTATTACTAATGGTGGAAATGTTGAAGCAGCAAAAGCCGTTGGAAAAGCAATCGCTGAAAGAGCTAAAGAAAAAGGAATAGATGCTATCGTTTTTGATAGATCAGGATATAAATATACAGGAAGAGTAGCGGCTCTTGCAGAAGCGGCTAGAGAAGCTGGATTAAGCTTCTAATTTCTAAGAGAGGAGGATTTCACTTGTTGAACAGAGAAGATAATCAATATCAAGAAAAACTATTGAAGATATCTAGAGTTTCTAAGACAACTAAAGGAGGAAGAACTATATCTTTCTCAGTATTAGCTGCTGTTGGAGATGGAGAAGGTAAAATAGGATTAGGATTAGGAAAAGCAAATGGTGTTCCTGATGCTATAAGAAAAGCTGTTGCAGCTGCAAAGAAAAATGTTGTAAAAGTATCTTTAAAAAATAATACAATACCTCATGAAATTACAGGTAAATGGGGAGCAACTACTTTATGGATGGCACCAGCATATGAAGGAACTGGAGTAATAGCTGGTTCTGCTTCAAGAGAAATATTAGAATTAGTTGGAGTTCATGACATTTTAACTAAAATTAAAGGGTCAAGAAATAAACATAATGTAGCAAAGGCTACAGTGGAAGCATTAAAATTACTTAGAACAGCACAAGAAATAGCAGTTCTAAGAGGATTAGAAGTTAAGGATATCTTAAGCTAGGAGGAAGATGAAATGGCAAAACTTAGAATAGAGCTTGTAAAAAGCATTATCGGAAGAAAGCCTAATCATATAGCAACTGTAAAGTCGCTAGGGCTTAAGAAAATGCATGATGTAGTAGAACATAATGAAACACCTGAATTAAAAGGGAAATTAGCTCAAGTTTCTTATTTGTTAAAAGTTGAGGAGGTGCAAGCATAGTGAAACTTAATGAATTATCACCTTCAGTTCCTAAGAAGAACAGAAAAAGAATAGGAAGAGGAAACTCATCTGGTTGGGGTAAAACAGCTGGAAAAGGTAGCAATGGACAAAATTCAAGAGCAGGTGGAGGAGTAAAACCTTATTTTGAAGGTGGACAAATGCCTATATATAGAAGAGTCCCTAAAAGAGGATTCTCTAATACTATATTCAAAAAAGAATATACAGTAATATCTTTAAGTTTTTTAAATAATAATTTTGAAGATGGTGAAGAAGTTAGCTTAGAAACTTTATTCAATAAATGCCTAATTAAAAAAGGAAGAGATGGAGTTAAAGTTCTAGGAAATGGTGAACTTAACAAAAAATTAACTGTTAAAGTACATAAAATATCTAAATCAGCAAAAGCTGCTGTTGAAGCAAAAGGTGGAACAGTTGAACTTGTTGAAGTTAAAGGTTTTGAAAGAGCAGAAAGTAATAAATAATATTAATCTGAGGTAGGTGAATATATGACTTTAATGGAGAAATTTAACTCTAGATTAAGTAGTATAGTAAAAATTCCTGAACTTAGAGAAAGAATTATTTTCACATTGCTAATGTTTTTAGTTGCCAGAGTAGGAACTTTAATTCCTGCTCCTGGTGTAGATGTGGATAGATTGTCATCAATGGCTTCACAAAGTGATGTACTTAGTTATATAAATATGTTTTCTGGTGGAGCTTTTACAAGAATATCTATATTTTCATTAGGAATTATCCCTTACATTAATGCTTCAATAGTTGTAAGTTTACTTGTATCTATTGTTCCTCAACTTGAAGAAATTCAAAAAGAAGGAGAATCTGGAAGAAATAGAATAACTCAATGGACAAGATACTTGACAATAGCACTTGCTGTTATTCAAGGAACTGGAGTTTGTCTTTGGTTACAATCTGTTGGTTTAATCTATAATCCAGGAATAAGCTTTTTTGTAAGGACAATAACAACCCTAACAGCTGGAACAGTATTTTTAATGTGGGTTGGAGAACAAATATCTATTAAAGGAATAGGTAATGGAGTATCTCTTATTATATTCTTAAATGTAATATCAAGAGCTCCTTCAAGTGTTATCCAAACAATTCAAACTATGCAAGGAAATAAATTCTTAATACCTTTATTGGTGTTAGTAGCATTTCTTGGTACAGTAACAATAGCTGGAATAGTGTTATTTCAACTTGGTCAAAGAAAAATCCCTATTCATTATGTTGGAAAAGGATTTAGCTCAAAAGGTGGAATAGGAGAAAAATCATTTATACCATTGAGACTTAATACAGCAGGAGTAATGCCTGTAATCTTTGCCTCAGTGTTTATGTTAATCCCAGGAGTTATAGTAAATGCATTACCTTCAACATTATCTATTAAAACAACACTATCTATAATATTTGGGCAAAATCACCCTGTTTATATGATACTGTATGCCTTAGTAATAATGTTCTTCTCATTCTTCTACACTGCATTGGTTTTTGATCCTGAAAAGGTTGCAGAAAATTTAAAACAAGGTGGAGGAACTATACCTGGAATTAGACCAGGAGAAGAAACTGTGGAATATCTTGAAGGTGTTGCTTCAAGAATTACATGGGGTGGAGGACTTTTCTTAGCTATAATTTCAATACTACCATATGTAATATTTACATCTATGGGACTTCCAGTTTATTTTGGAGGAACAGGAATAATAATTGTTGTTGGTGTTGCATTGGATACTATACAACAAATAGATGCTCATTTAGTTATGAGAGATTATAAAGGATTTATTTAATAATTATTATATAAATAAGAATAAACTGCATTGATAATCTATAAGATTAAAGATGCAGTTTTTTATTATATATGAATATTACATAAGATAAAAAAGTACAAAAAATTTTGACAAATTTAGAATAAAATTATATCATATACGATGTAATAAGTGTGTGCATTTAAAATAATAACTACAAAATAATAAAAAATTATATTAAGTCTCTTAATCCAAGATACTTCACACGAAAAGAAGGTTAGATTATTTTATCAACAATTAAATTTTATCATAAATAAAATAAAGGGGGAAGTGGATATGAGTAATACTTTACATAAAGTAGAGAATACTCTACGTTCGATAGCAAAAAAGTATAAGTCAATAAAATATTCAGTTGGCTTAGTAATCTTGTTTTTAATGCTAGGAATAGGAGCGTTTTCTGAAGAGGTAGACAATTCACAAGTAAATGCTATACCGACAAGAGAAGAAATAGCTTTATCAAGAGAAAATCTAAAAAATTCAGTAGGAAGCTTACAATCTAAGATAGATGAAGCAAGAGCTGAAAATGAAAAAGACTTAGCAGGATTAAGACTAGAATTAATTCAATTAATGGAACAAGGAGATCAAGTAGTAAAATCACCATGGGCTTCTTGGCAATTTGGAATGAACTATATGTATAGCAAATGGAATGGTCCATATAAAGGAAGAGGAGATAAGGCAGAAAAATATCCATTTGAAGGAATATTTACAAGAAGTACAAATGTATTTGGAAGAACTGCAACAGCTAGAACAGCCGATCAAAAAGCAGCATTAGCTTCAATAATAGCAACAAATGGTGGGTTTGATTTAAATGGAAATGGATTAAGTTATGGTTTAATCACAAGAGCACAAATTAATGAAGATCCTATGACTATAGAGGTAAGTGCAGGAATTAGACCTAAAAATATTCAAAAAGGTGAAATTACATTAAATGTACCTTCAGTTAGTATAGAAGCACCTACACCAAGTGTAGCATCAGTAGCACCTAATACACCAGCAGCACCAAATATAAACATACCTTCATTTGCACCAGTAGCACCAAAAGTAGAACCACCTTCTTTACCAGTACCACCTACTTTTGCTGTGGTTTTAGGTGCAGATTGTAATGTTGGATGTAATAGTGGTAGTAAAAAAAGACAAAATACAAAAGCAGGATTTAATTTGAATGGTAGAGCAGTTGGGAATATTGAAAATATATTACACTATACATGGCCACAAGGAACTGGAACATATAATTTGCCAGGAAAAATGGCATCTTTAGCATTTAAAATGTATGCAGATACCAAAAAAGATTTTACCTTAGGAACAGATACACCAAAAGCCCATAGTAATTGGGGATCATCAACAGCAGCAGAAAAAAAAGTATATTTCAATTCATATAATTTTGGTGATGAATATGAAAAACCTGTAGAAACTTCAGCTAATGGAACTAATCCAAATAAAAATAATCAATACTTCTTTGTTGGTGGCTCAAGATTTATTGAATCAGATGATGTGTCACAACCAGGAGGAAATACATTAAAAATACCAAATGGCTATACAGTTAATTTAGGAGGAATTTTTACATTAGGTTTAGTATCTCAAGGACATAAAACGACACAATTAAATGCAGGTACTATAACAGATAAAGAAGAAAAAAATGATAAATGGATAAAAGACATGCCTTATGATAGTTCTGGAGCAGGAGTTGGAAAGTATTTAACTATAAAAGGACCTACAGAAGATTATCATATAAAGAGAAGTACAGATGGTTATGTTGGATATAAAGTAGCTTTAGCTTTGATTCAAGAAGATGCTGTTGAGGGTGGTGCTATTATAAATGACACTACTGGAGTGATTGATTTTAGAGGTGAAAGATCAATAGGATTGTATACTTACTTACCAAATCCATTTTCAAATAAAGTTTACTCAAATAGACCTATGACAAATAAAGGGAAGATACTTTTGTCAGGAGCTGAAAGTTATGGTATGAAATATGCAGCTACTGAGGTGGCAGGAAAAGTTGATTTTGTAAATGATGAAAATGCTAATATAACTTTAAGAAAAAATCCAGATTCAACTAAAGGAGATAATGCAGATAGAGCGGATAATTCAGCAGCTATGGCTCTAATGAGAGATGATTCAGTAAAAACAAAAGTAACTCTTACAAGGGGTAAAGCAGTAAATAAAGGAAATATTAACTTAGAAGATAATGTTTCTAATGCTTTAGGAATGTTTGTAAACATTAATTCTGACATGACTAATGAGGGTACAATAAAAGTTTCTGCAATTGCACAAAAAGAATCAGATAAGTATAAATTTAATGTTGCTATGAGAGCTGACCAAGCTGATTTAACTTATGAAGGAGCTAGTGCTGAAAATACAGAAGTAATCAATAAAAAAGATATTAAACTTACTGGACAAGGGGCTATTGGTATGATAGCTAATGGAAGTTCAACATCAGGGGCTGATACTAAATATGCTATTGCAACTAATAAAGCTGGTGCAACAATAGAAATAAATAAAGAAGGCACAAACATATCTAAAAATAACTTTGGAATGTTAGCAACAAATCAAGCAGAAGTTATAAATAAAGGAACAGTTAAGATAGGAGTTTCAACAGGTTCTGTTGGAATGGCAGCATTAAAACAAGGTTCAACACACTCCACTGCTAAAAATGAAGGAACTATTACTGTTGATGGTCCTGAAGCTACTGGTGTGTATAACACTGGTCATTTTTTAATGGATAATATAAATGCTAAGATTAATGTAAAAGGTAGTCAATCTATTGGTCTATATGCACAAGGAATTGATGCAACTCATACTAAGACTGAATTAAAACAGGGAACAGTTAAATCAGAAAATGGTGCAGTAGCCCTGTATTCAGATCAAGCAGACATAACATTGGATAATACTTCTGGCAAATTAAAATTAGTTGCTGGAAAAGGAGGGTTGTTATTTTATAACTACAAATCAGCTAATCCTAATGAGTATGCAGGTAAGTTTACGTTAAAAGGAAATGTGACTGCTGATATAGAATCTGGAGGATATGGATTCTATCTTAAAAATGCAACTATAAATAATGTAAATGGACAAGTACAAGGAGTACCTAATTTCTTGGATGCAATGTTCAATACTACAACTAATAAATTAAAAGTGAATATGAAAGCTGGTGGAACATTTATGGTTTTACATAAACCTACTGGTGGAAGTATGAAATTAAGTAGTGTTAATAATTTAGCAACTATTAATAGTGCACTAGGAACAAAAGTAGAATTAGTAGCACCTACAACTGGTTCATATAAAGTATATTCAGTATATAGGGGAAAACTAGAAATTAACCAAAATGTTGATTTAGATAAAGATGATACTACATCATCTCCAGATGCTTTCTATAAAGTGGATTTCCGTTCATCAAGTATAACATTAGATTCAGGAAAGACTATGACAGGTTCAAAACAAGGACAAGTTGCATTATTCCAAGGGAACTATGATGAAGGAACTGAAAAAGGAAATGTTGGAGACATCAGTATTACTAATAATGGAACAATAAAATTAAGTGGAAATAGTACGGCAACTGAAACAACTACTGCTATGGCAGGAGATTTTGTTACTTTAACAAATAATAACAATATTGAGGTTACTGGAAATAATGGAATAGGTATCTATGGAGCCGGAGGTTCTAAGATACTAAATAGCACAGGAGCAACTATTAGTGTAGGGGAAGAAGGAGTCGCACTATATGGAGCAAATACATTGAACACTTCTACATTAGGAGATAAGACTATTTCTGTAACAAATGCAGGGACATTAAAAAATATAGATGGAAAAACAAAGATTTTTGGTATATTTGCTGAAAATGATTTAACAAAAAATGCAGATTTATCAAAATCAACTTTAACAAATAGTGGAACTATTGATTTTTCAAATTCACAAGAAAGTATAGGAATTCATTCAGTAAACTCTACTGTATTAAATACAGGTAAAATCAATATAGGATTAAAGGGAGTTGCAATAAATGCCAAAAACTCTAATATTACTTCTTCAGGAGATATAACATTAGCAGGAAATGGAGTTGCATTTAACTTAGGAGGAACTTTCACAGGAAGAACATTAAACTTCTCATCTAAGGTAACTCTAAATGGAACTGGAAACTCTATCTTTAACTTGAAAGATATGACATTTAATTCAGTTGGAGCAAGTCTAACTGAAAATGTAAATATAGTCCAAAATGAAAAGAGTTTTACATATTTTTCATTGGATAATTCTTCTTTAATTTATGATAGAGATAAGACATTTTCTGAAAATAAAGTAACATTAGTAAGTGCTAAAAACTCAACAGTTGATTGGCAATCAAATGTAACACTAAATGGTGAAGAAAATGTTGCTTTCTATTTGAATGGAACAAAAGCAGGAGCAAGTCTTGAATTAAAAACAGCAAGTGGAAAAACAATTACTTTATCAGGGAATAAATCAGTAGGAGCTTATGGAGAAAATGGAGCAAGAATTGAAAATAATGCTAATATAACAGTAGGAACTAATGGAGTAGCACTTTACTCAACAGGAATAACTGGAACGTTAACAAATACTGGAAAATTAACTCTTGGAAAGAATTCAGCTGGAATATATATGAAAGATGGAACAGTACTTAATAACACAGGAGAAATAGTTTCTACAGCTGAAGGAGCAAAGGGAGTAGTTATAAATAATGCCACAGCATCTACTTATACAAATAATGGTGAAATAAAATTAACTGGAACAGGCTCAATAGGAATACATACTGAAGGAGCAGCACATACTATTAGTAGTGGTGCCAATGTAGAAGTTGGAGATACTACTGGTACAGATCAAAGTGTTGCTATTCATTTGAAAGATGGAGGACAAGTTAGTGTTTTAAGTCATACTTCAGTAAAAGCTGGAAAGAATTCAATAGGAATTTATGGAAGTACAACATTAGCAACTATTGAAAATGATGCCAAAGTTGAAGTTGGAGATGGAGGAGTAGGAATTTATGCAAAAGGTGGAAATGTTAATTTAGATTCAGGCTCTAAAATGACAATAGGAGAAACTCTAGGAGCAAATAAAGAAGCAGTAGGAGTTTATTATGTTGGAAATGCTGGAACAATCAATAATAACTTAACATCTTTGACTATTGGAAAAGGATCTATTGGAATAGTTGATGCTGGAACAGGAGCAACAACAATCAATAACAACTTGGCAACAGTAAATCTAAAAGGGGATTCAGTATATACTTATACATCTAATATAACTTCAACAGTACATGGAAAGACAAAGATAACATCTTCTGGAAATGGAAATTATGGATACTATGTTGCTGGTAATTTAACAAATTATGCAGGAACTGGAGATATGGATTTCACTAGTGGTACAGGAAATGTTGGGATATACAGTGCTTATAAAACAGGTGGAACAGGAATTGCTAGAAATGCTGCTACAATAAAAGTAGGTAAAACAGATTTAGAAAATGAATTATATAGTATAGGTATGGCAGCTGGGTATACAGATTCTAAAGATGCAAGTAAAAATAGAATTGGACATATTATAAATACAGGAACTATTAATGTTGATCATGATAATTCAATAGGTATGTATGCTTCAGGAGCAGGTTCAATTGCAGAAAACCATGGCACAATTAATATTACTGCTAAAAAAGCAATAGGAATGTACTTGGAAAATGGAGCAACAGGAATAAATGCAGCTACTGGTAATATTACAATAGAAGCATCAGCACAAGGTGCGATAGCTGCATACTCAAGTGGTAAAAATACTACTTTTAAAAACTATGGAACTATAACATTAAAAGCACCTAATTCAAAAGGTATAGTAACAGCAAATGGTGCTCAAGGAAGTAATTTAGGTGCTGGAAATATAAATGTCCAAGATAGTTCAGCAGAAGCAACAAAAAATATAGAAGGAACTGCTGGAGGAGATAAGATATTTGGAGATAAAACTATTAGTGTACCTAAAGGCGGAAGAACCCCAAGTAAAATAACTGATGCAAATGGAAATATACTTAAACCAACTGATATAGATGTTACTAGTGGAACAAACATATCAGTTACTAATCCAGGAGCACCAACTTATAATAGGAAAGCTTTAGAAGGACATAAAGATTTTGGTTCAGTATCAAGAATAGGAATGTATGTAGATACATCAGGAGTAAATTTTACTAATCCAATACAAGGATTACAACATTTAAGAGGTTTAAAAAGAGCTGACCTAATAATAGGGGCAGAAGCAGCAGAGTATACAAATGCTAAAACTATTACTGTGGGACCAAATATTCTAAGAAGATACAACATAGCATTAGATAGTAGTGGATTAGAAAAATATGATGTAATATCAGGTTCTTTAACTTGGGCAGCAGCAACTAATGGAATAGAAGGAACTGGAAAAATAAAGTCTATTGTAATGACAAAAACAGATTATAAAGAATATGCTAAAAACAGTGAAGTTCCATACAATTTCTTAGATGGATTAGAACAAAGATATGATATGAATACTCTTGATTCAAGAGAAAAGAGATTATTTAATAAAATAAATGGAATAGGAAAGAATGAAGCTATCCTATTATCACAAGCCTTTGATGAAATGTTAGGACAACAATATGCTAATGTTCAACAAAGAATAGAAGCAACAGCAGATATCTTAGATAATGAGTTTGACTATTTAAGAGATGAATGGAGAACAGCTTCTAAAGATTCTAATAAAATTAAAACATTTGGAACAAGAGGAGAATATAAAACAGATACAGCAGGAATTAAAGACTACAAATACTATGCTTATGGTGTAGCTTATGTTCATGAAAATGAAGATATTAAATTAGGTAAAGGTGTTGGTTGGTACACAGGTATAGTTCATAATACATTTAAGTTTAAAGATATAGGAAGATCAAAAGAACAAATGTTACAAGCAAAACTTGGAGTATTTAAATCAATTCCATTTGATTATAATAATAGTTTAAATTGGACAATATCTGGAGAAGTATTTGCAGGATATAATAAAATGCATAGAAGATTCTTGGTTGTAGATGAAATATTTAATGCAAAATCTAAATATTATTCTTATGGATTAGGAATAAGGAATGAAGTAAGTAAGAGCTTTAGATTGAGTGAAGATTTCTCATTTAAACCATATGTGGCATTAAAATTAGAATATGGAAGAACAACTAAGATAAAAGAAAAGAATGGAGAAGTGAGATTAGAAGTAAAACAAAATGATTATATCTCAACAAAACCAGAAATAGGAGCAGAATTAACATTCAAACACTATTTTGGAATGAAAGCATTAAGAACATCACTAGAGGTAGCTTATGAAAATGAACTAGGTAGAGTAGCAAATGCTAAAAATAAAGCAAGAGTAGTGTATACATCTGCAGATTGGTATGATCTAAGAGGAGAAAAAGAAGACAGAAAAGGTAATGTAAAAGTTGACTTAAATGTTGGATTAGATAATACAAGAGTAGGTGTAACAGCAAATGTAGGATATGACACTAAAGGACAAAACTTAAGAGGAGGATTAGGACTAAGAGTTATATTTTAATAAAATTAATCACTAACACTAGTGTATATAGATTATTATTTCCCAGAAAAGGTTGAATGATAGATATTAACTATCATTCAACCTTTTTATAGTGGGAGGATATCAAATGATATTAATAAATTTAAAATAGCACCCATCAATATAAAATGATGGCTGCTATTTTTATTAATTATAAGTTAAATATAAAATTTATATTGTAGTTATTTCTTTTTCTTTCTTAGCAAGTAAATCATCAATTTCTTTAACATATTTATCAGTTAAAGTTTGAACACGAGTTTCTTCTTTCTTTAATTCATCTTCAGAAATAGGATTTTCCTTATCTTTTTCTAATTTCTTTAAATGATTATTAATATCTTTTCTGATATTTCTAACAGCAACTTTACCATTTTCAGCTTCATTTTTAGCAAGTTTAACATATTCTTTTCTTCTTTCAGCAGTAAGTTCTGGCAAAACAAGTCTTATAACTCTACCATCATTGTTAGGTGTCATTCCTAAATTAGCTGCAAGTAATGCTTTTTCAATCTTAGAGATTAATGATTTATCCCAAGGATCAATAACTAAAAGTCTTGCTTCTGGTGCAGATACAGTACCAACTTGATTTAAGGGAACTTCACTTCCATAGTTATCTACTTTTACTCCATCAAGCATAGACACATTTGCTCTACCTGCTCTAATAGCTGTAAATTTTTCTTTTACTGTTTCAATAGTTTTTAACATTTTTTCTTCACATTCTTTAACAAGTTTGTCACTAGCTATACTCATACAATTCCTCCTTAAAATTAATCTGCTACAACAGTAGTTCCAATATGTTCGCCCATAACAACTTTCTTTAAGTTACCTTCAATTAAAGAATTAAAGACAATTATAGGTAATTTATTTTCTCTACAAAGTGAAATAGCAGTGGCATCCATAACTTTTAAATCTTTTGCTAAAACTTCATTATATGTAACTGTTTCATATTTTTTAGCATCAGGATATTTTACAGGATCTTTATCATATATCCCATCAACTTTTGTAGCTTTTATAACAACATCAGTTTCCATTTCAATGGCTCTTAAAGCTGCTGCTGTGTCTGTTGTGAAATATGGATTTCCAGTTCCAGCTCCAAATATAACTACTCTACCTTTTTCAAGATGTCTTTGAGCTCTTCTTTTTATAAAAGGCTCTGCAACTTTTGGCATTTCAATAGCAGTTTGTACTCTAGTAGGAACTCCTAGTTTTTCAATTGAATTTTGTAGTGCTAAAGAGTTTATAACAGTAGCAAGCATACCCATATGATCTCCTGTAACTCTATCTACACCTTGTGCAGCACCAGAAAGTCCTCTGAATATATTTCCACCTCCTATAACAATAGAAACTTCAACTCCTAAGTCAACAATTTCTTTAATTTGTTTTGCATAAGAAGCAATAACATCAGATGAAATTCCAAACTCTTGATCTCCCATTAAGGCTTCTCCACTTAATTTCAATAAGATTTTCTTGTAAAAAGGGCTTTCCATATTTCCTCCTCTAATATTTTATTTAAAAAAATAGAGGATGCTAAGTTGCATCCTCATAAATAACTATCCTTTGATTTGAGCAGCAACTTCTGCAGCAAAATCTTCTTCTCTTTTTTCTATTCCATCTCCAACTTTAAATCTTTCAAATGATAGAACTTTTATATCTCCTGCATATTGTTTAACAGTTTCTTTGTTTTCAGCTCTTACATAGATTTGATCTACTAAACAATTTTCTTCATAGAATTTATGCATTTTTCCTATTAATATTTTTTCAATTATATTAGCAGGTTTTCCTTCTTCTTCTAATTGTTTTCTAGCAATTTCTTTTTCATGTTCTAAATCAGCAGCAGTAACTTCTTCTTCTGATAAATATTTAGGATCCATAGCAGCAACATGCATTGCTATATTTTTAGCTTTTTCTAAGTTCTTTTCTGTTGGTTCACCAGACATTTCAACTATAACACCTAATTTTCCACCTAAGTGGCTATAAGTTTGGACAAAACCATCTTTTGCAACTACAACTGCTAATCTTCTTAAACTCATATTTTCACCAATTTTAGCAATTAAATCAGTTAAAGCTTCAGAAACCTTTTTATCTCCTTCAACTTGTACCTCATTTAATTCTTCTAATTGATGTACATTTCTTTCTAATGCAATTTTAACTAATTTTTTACCAAATTCTTTAAATTCTTCATTTTTTGCAACAAAGTCAGTTTCAGAGTTGAACTCTAATATAACTGCTTTTTTGTGATCAGGAGTAGCTTCATCAAAAATTAATCCCTCAGCAGCTATTCTTCCTGCTTTTTTTACAGCCTTAGCAATACCTTTTTCTCTTAGATAATCTATTGATTTTTCTATATCTCCATCATGAGATTCTAATGCTTTTTTACAATCAAGCATTCCAGCTCCTGTTCTTTCTCTCAATTCTTTTACTAAAGCAGCTGTTATTGTAGCCATATCTCATACCTCCTATAAGATTATATTAATTTTTATTTTTATTCTGCTGAACCTTCTTCAACATTAACTTCTTCTGATTGAGGTTCTACATTTTCTATTCCTTGATTTCCTTCAACTATTGCATTAGCCATAACAGAAGTAATTAACTTTACTGATCTTATAGCATCATCATTTGCAGGAATTGGATAAGTTATTAAATCAGGATCCACATTTGTGTCTATCATAGCAAATACAGGGATACCTAATAAATGAGCTTCTTTAACTGGTAATTCTTCCATTTTTACATCTACTACATATATTGCATCTGGGATTTTTTCCATATCTCTAATTCCAGATAAGTTTTTAGAAAGTTTAGATAATTCTTTTCTAAATGCAGCAGCTTCTTTTTTAGTATAGTCTGTATCTAAAATTCCTTCTGCATTCATTCTTTCTAATTCTTTCATTCTTTCAATTCTCTTTTTAATTGTAGAGAAGTTTGTTAGCATTCCACCTAGCCATCTACTATTTACATAGTACATTCCAGCTCTTTCTGCTTGTTCTTTGATAGCTTCTTGAGCTTGTTTTTTAGTCCCAACAAATAAGATTTTTCCACCATCTTCAGCTATCTTTCTCATTTCTTCATAAGCTTCTTCTATTTTCTTTAAAGATTTGTGTAAATCAATTACATGAATACCATTTCTTTCTGTGAAAATATACTTCTTCATTTTTGGATTCCATCTTTTAGCTTGATGCCCAAAGTGAACTCCAGCTTCCAATAATTGTTTCATTGTTACAACTGACATTTTTTCCTCCTAAAATTTTAAATTTGGTTATTCTTCCATCAATCTCAAAACTAAGCAATCTAACTTAAAAATTAGAACACCATGCTTAGAAATAATTGATGTGATTATTTAACGCCAAAGAATTTTATCATATTTTTCAGACTTTGTCAATTATTCTCTCTTGTAATACTATTCTTTTTATGCTAAAATAAATTAATAGAAGTGGTATATTGTTAAACTAACAATATTATTAAAATTTTATACAAAAATTTTACACAAAATATTAAGAAATAATGATTGAAAATATGGAGGTGTTTTTTATGTCAGAATTAGGAAACATAAGAATAGCAGATGATGTAGTAAAAACAATAGCAGCAAAAGCAGCAATAGATGTAGAAGGTGTTTATAAATTAGCTGGTGGAGTTGTAGATGAAGTTAGTAAAATGTTAGGAAAGAAAAGACCAACTAATGGAGTTAAAGTTGAAGTTGGGGAAGTAGAATGCAGTATAGAAGTTTACTTAGTTGTTAAATATGGATATAAGATTCCAGAAGTTGCAGAAGAAGTTCAAAAAGCAATTTTGGAAGCAGTGTCTAGTTTAAGTGGATTAAAAGTTGTTGAAGTTAATGTTTATGTACAAAATGTAAAAATGGAAGATATAGAAGAAACAACTGAAGAATTTGAAGATTAATTTAGGTGGTGCATATATGTTTAAAAAAATAATATTTTTCTTTGCTTGGGTAGGGATATTTTTAATATCCTTAATAAGTTTAAACTATGTACTTTTACCTGGACAATTTTTCTTTGATAATCCTTATATAGCAAATACAACTACATTTGAATATAAATTGGTTGTACTTGTTTTGGCATCTTTATATATTTTTATATGTCTATATAAGTTTTTTAGCCTTTTTGAAAGAAAAAAAGATTATCAAAGAAAAACAGAAAATGGGACACTAAAAATTTCAAGAGCTACAATTAACAATTATGTTACTGATTTATTAAGAAAAGATCCGGATATTACAGGGATAAAGACAACAAGTGAACTAAAAGGAAATAAATTTTTAATTTATGTTAAATGTGAATTATTAGCTAAGATTAATATAGCCGACAAGATAGCACAACTTCAAAATTTGATTAAAAGAGATTTAAGTGAAAATATTGGTGTTGAAGTAAATAAGATTACAGTTAATGTTTCTAAAATAGAAGCAAGTGAAATAGATAGAGAAACAGAAACAATTAGGGAAACTTCTAATATCCCCAATAATGAAGTTAGTGAGGATGTAGAGGTGAGTGATTGATGCCAGATAATGTTTTAGAAGTTTTATTAGAAAAGATTATTAATAACTGGAGAAAGGTTTATGGAGCTATTTTAGGTTTTATAGTCGGACTTACAGTAATTAACTATGGGATTTTAAAAGCTATTGTTGTATTTGCTTTTGCTTTTATAGGGTACAAACTTGGAGATTCTTCATTTATAGGAGGAATTAAAAAAATTATTTTAAAAAGATTAAAAGAGGATTAATCAGATGAACAAAAATTTTGAAGAACAAGAAAAAAGAGCAAAAGGTGGAATAAGACTAGCAAGAGAAGAAGTATTTAAATTAGTATTTGGAGTTGAGGCAACTGAATCAACTTCTGATGAGTTAAAACAAAATTTTGATATATATTTACAAAATGACGAAGAATTTATAGCTACCTTAAATGAAAATCAATTAGAGTTTATAAAAAGTTCTATCAATGGAATAGTTGAAAATTACAGTAACATCAAAGATATTATAAAGAAAAATACTAAAAACTGGGCTTATGAAAGAATAGGAACAGTTGAAAGAGCTTTATTGATAGTAGCAACTTATGAATTTATATTTAAAAATACTCCTATTGAAGTTATTGCTAATGAGATAGTTGAATTGGCAAAAGAGTATGGAAA
>ERZ773028.357-NODE-357-length-38190-cov-5.131638_pt1 | contig 38190 bp, 36 predicted proteins | sample MGYA00511123_ERZ773028 | MGnify/ENA primary metagenome ERZ773028 (study PRJEB29015, sample SAMEA2738134) | human oral metagenome | biome: human oral; feature: human-associated habitat; material: saliva | place: China | collected 2206 ... | reverse complement strand
TCATCGTTCTAGGTTAGTCAACCGTCCCTCCGAGAAAGTTAATTCCCAGCTTCCTCTACTTATTTTCATCCAAGCAACTCAGCAATAACCAGGAGAACAAGCAGGATGGTTAACCAACTACGATAATGATCACGAATAATTCCTAGATAGTCTCGAACGACGGTTAAAGGCTGCAGCTTCCACGGAGTCTTGCTAGAAACAAGCGGCCAGGATAACTTCAACTTTCGTAAATAATTAAAGGTTCTGAAGACGTGGAATGAGCTAGTTATAACGACAATTTTTTGCTTAGGATCAGCTTGCTTTTGCAATAATCTTTGGCAGTTGCGTAAATTATCCCAGGTATTCATCGCCTGCTCCTCTAAAATAATCCGGTCTTGAGGGATTCCGTGATTAATCAAATATTTTGCCATTGCTTGGGCTTCAGATAATTGCTCACCATGCAAAATACCACCAGTAACAATAATTGTAGCGTTATGATTTAACCTCCAGCAGGCAGTAGCTTGTTGCAGTCGCGCTGCCAGAACAGGCGGCACTTTGCCTTGACGCAAGCCAGCACCGAGGACAATTAAATAATCAGCCTTAACAGGTCTTGAAAGGAGTTGTGCAGTAATAATTGCACCCCAGAAAATTACTAATCCAAGAGTGGTAATCCCATTAACTATTAGTGCAGTCAAAATTACCTGGTGGTTAAACCAGGTAAAATATCCTTGATGCTTAAATAGTAGCGGTAAGCAGATAAATAGGTTTAAGAACATTAAGCCAAATGTCTTCTGATTATATTTAATCAGCTGCGCGTCTGTTGAAAAGTGACGAACCAAAATTGCCCTAATTGATTCCAGCCAGCTCAAGAGACTTGCAACTCCTAAGCTAACCGCAGTAAATGTTTTCGGGTAGCCAATTTGTCCGCCAATCAAAATTAACAGCAAGCCAGTCCAGCATAACGCCCACTCATTCTTTTTGGGTAACGGCCACCACAGGAGAATGATCAACAAAGAAAGAGTTAAAATAATCATTTCTTCCCGTACTCCTTTTTCTGCCGATGATATTTTCGGTAGCGACGAATCAATTCACTAACCGCCATTGTGACAATTATGATGATTGCTAACGAATAGCCAAAGACACCAAGGCGGTAGATGTGCGGATGGCCAGTACTGCCCTCTACTAACAACGATGAGCCAACAATAATTGCTGCTAAGATAATTGCAATAATTATCCGGTTAACAATTCGACTAAGCCACTTCATTAGATTTTCCTGGTCAGCGTAATGAAAATTAATTCGAGCATCCCCATCACTAATTGCATCAAAAAAGGTGTTCAGCTTTCCTGGCATTTGGGTAATATTCTTCACAGCACGATAACTTCCCCACAAGCTATTATCTAATTGAGTACGCAAATCAAAATGCTGCTTCAAGTACTGCTTACCAAATGGTCGGGCAACCTCCAACATTGAAAGTGAAGGATCAAGCTTAGCAATAATTGTTTCTAGGATCCCAAATGCCCGTACCAGCATCGTCACTTGGGAATGAATCTGGAGATTATTATTTTGACATAATTGAACGATCTGATAGAGCATCTTAGTGAAATTAATTTCAGCAAGGCCAGCATTCAAGTACGGCCGCAGGAATTTACCAAGTTCCCGATAGAATTTCTGCTCGTCAAGCGGTCCCACTTGCTCACACATCGGAATAATTGATTGACCGATCTCATGAATATCCTGCGAATTAACGGCCAATACTATTTTGGCAATTCCGTCCGCGGTTGCTGGCGAAATTCTTCCCATCATCCCAAAGTCAATCCAGATAACCCGGTACGGTGGAAGGCTCTTCTCTTGCTGATAGCTGATTTTAGTAGGGCCAATCTGCTTCTCTAATTTCTTTTCTACCTCAACCTGGTCCATTTGAGCTTCATCCTGAGACAGGTGACGAATTAAGATATTCCCTGGATGCGGATCAGCCTGAAAGAAGTGATCGACAAAGACTTGCCTAAGGAAGTTATTAACTAATACTTGGGCAATCTCATGGCGAACCTGTCGTTGCGCTTTTGCTTGTTCAGGGTTCGTACTTAATGAAGCATTAGCCAGGTACTTAATACTCTTCCCCGGCATATATTCATTAACCAAAATTTTAGGGGCGCAGTATTTGAAGTAAACCTTAGGAACCCGAATAATTGACTGGCCATTATTAAGGCGGTAAAATTCAACCCCGTTTTTGGCTTCTTGAATTGTGTCAATTTCACTCCTTAGCGAGTCACTTAAAGCGTTGAAGATTTTTACGGGATCAACAACGGTAATCCCAGTTGGAACGTATTTCAGTAGTTCAACCGCCCGTTTTAAAAGCGCCAAATCTGTATCTACCAATTTGGTAACATCAGGATGCTGAATTTTAACAACTACTGATGTTCCATCCTTTAACTCAGCATGGTGAACTTGACCGATTGAGGCCGAAGCAAACGGTTCTTGATCAAATGTCTTAAAAACTTCACTGATCTTTTTCCCAGTTTCCGTCTCAAAAGTCTTTTTAACACTTGCAAAACTATCAGCCGGAACATCATCCTGAAGCTTTCGTAAAGTCTTTATATATTCCGGGCTTACCAAGTCTGCACGAGTAGAAAGAATTTGCCCCATTTTAATAAAAGTTGGGCCAAGTTCTTCTAATGCCTGACAAACTTCTTCCGGATTTTTTTGATGATAAAAATTGCTTAAAAAGTGATATTGACGCATTACCTGCATGATCCGCCGAAGACGTTTTCTTGGGGATGGTACTGTTTCTTCAGCCATTAATAAGATCCTCCTTACTCACAATCCATGGGCATCCCCGGAACACAGTTGCATTCAACCTTCTCTGGGGCATTTTTCTTCTTTTCAGCTAACAATTTTTGAAGTTGTTCAATATCTTTTCGACTAAGAACGGCATCATCTATTACATGGCTAAGAGTAGCACCAACATGCATCTCGCAAATGCTGTTAAACAACTGATCTGCAGCTTCATTCATCGTAATCTGCTCCTTAATTAATGGGGAGTAGATAAAGCCACGGCCTTGACGGGTTGTCTTTAATGCTCCTTTTTCCACCAGGCGCCGGAGCAATGTCTTAATTGTTGCGGGTTTCCAATCAACTTTTTGTTGAAGGATTTCAATTACTTGGGTACTAGTTGCTTTACTGAGGGTCCAGATAATCCGCATTACTTGCCATTCTGCTGGCGTAATATCTGTTTTTTCTTCCATGTCCTCACCTCAATTTAAAATCTACACCTGTCGATAAAAAGCGTCAAACAATTTCTGGTTTAATCCAAATACTTATTGTGACCTAGATCAAGATCTGCTAAACTACTGCATTAGTTATGCTAATTTTTCTAAAAAGGAGTCGATGTTCTTGAGCGACCAGCGAATTAGGCGTGCCCTAATTATAATGGTTTTTGGAACTTTCTTCGGGATTCTTTGTTCAACATTAATGAATATTGCATTGCCAACATTTATGGACGTTTTTCATATTAGTGAAGCCCACGTTCAATGGGTAACGAACGGCTATATGTTAGTCAATGCGTTAATGATTCCGGTTAGTTCCTACCTTATTAAACGATTTTCATTTAAATGGCTATTTATCTTCTTTACGGGAATTTTTCTTTGTGGAACCTTAATCGGCGGGTTAGCGAATTCCTTTAACCTCCTAGTAATTGCTCGGATGATCCAAGCAATCGGTGCCGGAATGATGATGCCCCTTGTCAATGTTCTTGCAATTCGTTATGCCCTTCCAGGGAAGAAGGGCCGAATAATGGGAATTATTGGTCTTGTATTTAACTGTGCACCAATTCTTGGCCCCGCGGTATCAGGTTTTATGCTTGATTACCTCTCGTGGCGATACTTATTTATTTTGATTATCCCCTTTGCAGTAATTACATTACTTTTGTCACTTTGGATGCTCCCTTATATTCCCCATAACGAATTTCCCCAATTTAATGGTTTAGGTTTTACGGTAATTACGCTCGGCTTATGGTCATTATTAATGGGACTTTCAAATGTTTCTAATTATCCGCTATTATCGTTTAATGTCGGAGGAATGGCAATTATTGGGCTAGTGTTCATCATTATCTTTTATCTCAATCAACGAAGAAGTACCCACCCATTGATTAACCTCAGCGTGTTTGAACATCGACAATTTCTCCTGACAACCGTCATTAATATGCTAATTACCGCGACAATGTACGGCAACGCTATTTTGATTCCGTTGCTTGTTCAGATTGTTCTTGGGGAAAGCACCGTGATCTCCGCAATCGCTGTTCTTCCGGGTGCAATCCTTACAGGGCTGTTGTCAACAACTAGCGGTCGATTCTATGATCGCTATCCTATTCAATGGCTTGTTGGTGCTGGACTACTAATTGATATTATCGGGACAACCGGACAGGCAATGATCGGTGCCCGGAGTTCAGTGGTTATTATTACGGTTTTCCAAACAGTACGCCAATTTGGACTAGTAACAATGTTAATTCCGCTTCAGACACAGGCGCTTTCACTTTTACCCAACGAAATCGTCCCCGATGCGGTGGCTTGTTTTAATACCTTGCGACAAATTGCAGCAGCATTTGGGACCGCACTAATTGTCTCTGTTGTCGGGATCGTAAACCACCTTATCCATAGCTCAACCTCCCATTTAGGAATCCAATCAGGGTTTGCCTTTTGTCTAGTTCTCCTCTTGATTTCTCTCATTCTCAGCAGGAAGCTTTATCACAAAATAAGAAATTAGAATATAAAAGTATAGCCAGGCAGCGCTCTAAAATTGATTCGTTGCCCGGCTTTTTAACTAAGAAAACTTTTTAGCAATTTCATTTCAGAAAACAAAATTCACTAAAATAATGTAACTAACCGTCCCCACCAATAACGATAAACACATGCTTCGCTTTCGTAAGTGAACGAGGATTGTAATAATACTAGCAATAATTTCTGGTAAGCCAAAGTTGCCACTAAGAAAGTGAACATTTCTAAAGCAATAGACCACGAGCATCCCCATGATTGCTGGTGGGAGAAAATTCCCTAGTCCTTCAATAAAGGGACTCAATTCTTCCTTGCCATTTCGCTGGCGGCCAAAAACAAGGAATGGAACGACTCGGGTAAAGAAGTTAGCGACTGCAGCGATCGCTATTGAAATCACCTGCTGAACAACTGTCATTTCTTAATCATCCCCCTTTGCATGACGCCTTGTTAAATAGTAGTATTCCGCAACCAGCAAGAGTAAGGTAACAATTAAAAAGTATGTCTTGCCAACAACCAGCAAACTAATGATGGTAATCAGGACTCCACTAATTGAACTAACATGGCTCTTTTCTTGCAAGAACTGATCCAAAGCCAAAACGATGAATAGGGCCGTCATAACAAAATCAAGTCCCTTAACTTGAAGCTGTAAGACACTTCCCAAGAAGCCGCCTAAGAAGGCTCCGAGAACCCAGTAGCCCCAATCCAAGATCGTGATCCATGTATTAACCTTTACTTGACTCATTTCTTGTGGAACCTTGGTATAGTGGTTAATAACAAAGGTCTCATCAGTTAAGCCAAAAATTAACAGCCACTTTCGCCATCCAGCATGTCGGTACTGTTTGAGCATTGATAAGGCATAGAATGACTGACGAAAACCGACCACCAAGGTAATTAAAAGGACATTCAAGGGATTAAAATGTTGGACTAGCATATTGGCAATCACAAATTCAACTGATCCTCCATAAATCGTTAGCGCCATCAATGTCGGATACCAAAAAGAAAACCCCAGGTTGTGCATGTAAAGGCCGTACCCCAGACCCAGTGTCACATAACCAAACAGGACTGGCATCGACTTTCCCAATGCAAAGCGGAATTCACCATCCAGCTTTTCCATTACTTACTCCCCCTCGAATAAAAAATCAATTGACTTTTATTTTAGCGAACGACCTTGATGCATACAAGAACTAAATTGTATGTATTACAGTGCGACCGCAAAAAAAGACATGACACCGATTAACCATCGGTACCATGCCCAAGATTACAATTTATTTAATCCTTTTGTGTTACTAGTTCGTAAACGTAGGATTCTTCTTCAGGACGATATACACCGTGAAGTTCACCAACTTTAGTGAAGCCATTCTTGGTGATCAAGTGTTGCATGATTTCGTTGTTTTCATGGGTATCAATCCGAAGAGACTTAATATCCTTCCGATTTTCTTTGATATAATCAATCACACTTTCAAAAAGTCGTGAAGCGTAACCATGACCGGCATGCTTTGAATGGATCGCAACCCGGTGAATAACTTGGTACTTATCAGTATCTACCAACCACTTGCCATCCAGAGCATCGTATGAGTGGTCTGGTGCATCCACAATGGCTAAAGCACCTACAGTTTGGTCATCGTCTGACTCAACTAGGTATGCCCAACCGTGCTGAATATCTTCCTTAATGTGTTCTTCGTTCGGGTAATCACCCTGCCATTGATCAATTCCCCGTTCTGCTAATTGGTTACGACCATCGCGAAGAATATCCATCACTGTATCCAAGTCTTCCATGGTAGCTTTGCGTAATTGCATTCGTATTACCTTCCCTTCTGATAAATTGAAATTTAATTTTCACAAATTAACAACCATACTAACTTACCATATTAACAATGACATGTGCAAGCCAAAAGTTTTGCTCCCCTTAATCCTACCGCAAAGCCCGGTTTAATGATAAATTAAGGGTATCATTACGAGGAGGAAAAGGAAGCATGAATCTTACCATTACGGAATTATATGAGAAAATGCACCAAAATATGGGAAATTCCGGTTGGTGGCCTGCTGAATCAAAAGCCGAAATCATCGTTGGTGCAATCATGATTCAGAATACCAATTGGCGAAATGCCGATAAAGCTGTTGCTGGGTTTCGAAAGCAAACTAATTTTGATCCCAATAAAATTCGCCAACTAACTACTGAGGAATTACAGGCTCTCGTTCGACCAGCAGGATTTTATAAGAATAAAAGTCGAGCAGTTGCGGCTATTTTTACCTGGCTATCGCAATATGACGACGACTACCAACAAGTTTGCCAAGTTCTAGGCCCAAAATTACGGAAAGAACTGCTTAAACTTCACGAAATTGGTGATGAAACCGCTGATGTCCTGCTCACCTATATTTTTGAACAGCCAACGTTTATCAGTGATAAATATGCCCGGGTATTATTCACCCAACTCGGCATTCCCAACCTTACTAATTACCAAAGTCTCGCAAAGCAAGTTAAACTGCCTGCTGACTTCACTAGTACAGCTGCTCAAGACTTTCATGGTTTAATTGACGAGTTTGGCAAAATCTATTTTCATCCACTGACAAAATTTCAAGAAAGTTTTCTTGCTGGTGATCAGCTAATTCTGTAAACTTGACTGAAGTTTTGCTGTCATGTGGAAATACTGCTTATATAGAGCCGTCAGTCTTCCTGAATTTTTCGTTGGCAACCATGGCTTTTCACGACCACAGTAATGTAAAATCACCGTATTTTTGATTACCCAATCAAGATCCCACTCGCCAAGCGAAATCGTTTCATAAATTTTTCCGTTGCGGGTATCAAAGTTATATAATTGGTCAGGAATTGTTTTGATCCGCTCACTATAGAGCGCATTTAATACATCCTGATCAGGAAGAAGCAAAATGTGGCGGCGAATGTAATCAAAAATTTGATCAGCATCAACCTCCTGACGCATCAAATCAAGATTCATTAAGAGCACCCCCGAGTTATAATAACCATCTGCTCCGAAGTTCTGTAAACGAATCTTATTAATTACGTCAGTAGTATTCGTTAAGCTGGCATGGATTGCTGAAGCGAAAAGGTTATTGCCCAATGCAGTATTATATAAGGGTGAAAGGTCATTAATACATAGTATGTCAGCATCCAGATAAAGGATTTTATGAAGATCCTGAGGAAGCATTTGGTGAGCTAGTAGTCGGTAATAAATCGTGGTTGGGTAGCGATCGGTTACCGGAGCATTTTCAAATAACGATTGCTTGACCATTACTGGATGGTACGCCATCTTTAGGTGCTCGCAAAAAGCAGCTAATTCTGCTTCCTTCGCTAACCGATTCTTCTGTAAAACATAAATGTTGAATTCCTGAGACTTGGTGTTTAAATGAATCGACAGTAAGATGGTTTCTAACTGTTGAACAAAATTGTCATCAATCGCAAATAATAAGTTCATTATAAATTTCCTCCAAACACTACTAATTATATCAATTGTACTAACTAAAATACTTGAAAGGATTGATTTGATGAATCAAGAACAACAACTAGCGGCAGTTAAGCAATTTACGGTTAATAAACTTGCCAATGATCGGACTGGTCATGGGATGGACCATATTAATCGAGTTGTGAAGAATGCCGCCCGGATTGCGATCGGTGAGGACTATGATCCCTTCCTACCCCAAGTAGCAGCCTATCTTCACGACACAGTAGACGAAAAGATTGTTGATAGTGTTACTGCTGCTCAAAACGAGGTCAAAGAATTTCTTCAAAAAATCGGAATGACCACCGAGCACGTGAACACCGTGATGGAAACAATTGATAACATCTCGTTTGCTCATACCCTAGAGGGACATCAGATTCAGCTTAGCAAAACAGCCCAGATTGTGCGAGACGCTGACTGGTTAGATGCAATTGGGGCAATTGGAATCACCCGTGCAATCTACTATGGTGGTGCTCATGGCGAAGTTATTTATGACCCGAAAATTAAGCCACGGAAAAAAATGAGCAAACAAGAATACCGTAATCTTGACGATGAGACAATCATTAACCATTTTGACGAAAAGCTTCTTGGGCTAAAAGACAAACTTTTCACCCCAACCGCACGCGCAATTGCCGAACATCGACAACGAGTAATGCTTGATTTTCTTCATGAGTTTCATCAAGAATGGGACGCTAAAGCATAAAAACATCTCTGTAGTTAACACAATTGTTAATTACAGAGATGTTTTTATTTTTGCTTATCCTGTTCTTTTTTCTTCTGGTTATTACCCATATCAATAATTACCGAATCGTTTGAAGTATCGTGGTTTGTTGAATCAGGTAACCATTTTTTACCAAGATGTAACAATAGAATACTAAGTGGCGGAACTAATAATGCGTAGCAAAGGCCTGTTAATAAAGAAGTAGGCAATGCTAACCGGGCAATTTCAATCATCCCGTTGCTACTGCCAGTTAATCGCCAGCCGACAATTAAGTAGGCAAGTTCGAGCAGCACAAGAATGATCAATCCACTACTAATTCCAATAGTAATCATTTGTTGATGACGTAACTCTTGTGAAGTTGCTTGCTGCCACCTAACTACCCAGCCACTGAAGAGTGTGGCTAAAGCGGTTACCACTACAGTTAACCAATCGCTTTGGTTAAACCCTAACAAAATTAATTGAGAAACAACAATTAATAACGCAGAATTCAACATTCCTAACAATGGGATCGTTGCGATTGCTAGTAAAGAAGTCACTGGAGCAATAATTATTCCGCTAGGTAAGACGCCATGCAGATTCAGCGGTGACAACAGACAAATAGCTAATAAAATAACTAGCCAAACGATAACGTGAAATAATCGAATCCTCTTCATCATGGCAAAGGCTTCTTTTCCGTATCTTGCAACCAAGCAAGAGCTAGTGCCCCCTGTCCTAAGTGAACACCAACGACCGGACCAAAGTAAGATAATTCAAATTTAATGTCAGGATGATCCGCTTGTAGCTTAGTTAGCCACTTCTCTCCTGCTTCCTTATCGTTAGCATGGAGAACAATTGCACGTACTGGATAATCCAGCTTTTCAATTGACTCGTTAAAAAGCTGTTCACACCGGGCCTTTGCCTTCTTCATTGACCGGACCTTTTCAAAAGCTTCGATATCATGATTAGGATTATCAAAGGAAAGCAATGGCTTAATCCTTAAAATTGATCCAACAAAGGCGGATGCGTTTGATAGTCGTCCCCCACGCACTAAGTTTTGCAGGTCATCAACAACAAAGACATCACGGAACGTATCTCGTAACTCAGTTAATTTCTTTACGATCTCGTCAACGTCTGCTCCTTGCTTAGCTAATTGTGAAGCTTCAATTGCAAGGTACCCCATTAACTTAACCGTGATCCCAGAATCAAAGGGAACAATCTTAATTGTATCCTTCATTTGTTCTGAAAGCTGGGTAATATTGTTGAGAAATCCTGAAATAGTCTTTGTAAGGTGGATACTAATCACAGCATCATAGCCATCATCAGCAAGTTTCTGGTAAAGCTCCATCATCTCGCCAATTGAGGGCTGAGACGTACTGGGGAAAGTACTAGCCGTCTTTAATTGATCATAAAATTCCTCGGTGGTGATATCAACACCTTCATGGTAAGTCTTACCATTGAGGATAAACGGGATTGGTACCACATGAATATTATTGGCTGCGATCTCTTCTTTAGAAAGATAGCAGGTACTGTCAGTTACAACAGCTATTTTCATTAATACTACCTCCATTGGAATGTTGTTATTAATGATTAAAGAATAATTGCATAGTAAAGGTATTCTAACAACATCGTAATAGATATAGAATACCACATCGCTGTACAGAAACCAATAATCCTAATCCTTTGAATTGTCTATTTGGCAAAACAAACGGTATAATAGTAATCGCTATAAAAAATCGTTTAATGAAAATAAAGGAGGAACTAACTAATGGCATTTGATGGTTTCTTTACTCATGCAGTTGTCCATGAATTAAATCAGACTCTGGCAACTGGACGAGTGGCCAAGGTTAACCAGCCTTACCCTGCAGAACTAATTATGACCATCCGCGCACATCGGCATAATTATTCTCTGCTTCTTTCAGCCAACCCGACATATCCGCGAATGCAAATTACGCAAATTGCCTACCAAAATCCCGCAGTTCCCAGCAATTTTGCAATGACTATGCGTAAATACCTTGAGGGGGCAATTTTAGAATCAATTGAACAAGTTGATAACGACCGGATTATTAAGATGAACTTTAAGACGCGGGATGAATTGGGAGATCAACAACGGCTTGTCCTGGTGATCGAAATAATGGCCCGTCATAGTAACGTTTCATTAGTTAACGAAAAAAATCATAAAATTATTGATACGATTAAACACGTGGGATCCGATCAAAACCGTGTCCGCCTGCTTCTCCCTGGCGCAACCTTTGTAATGCCGCCAAAGCAAGATAAAGTTAACCCGTACCTGCCTAATCAAATCTATACGGATCTAGTTCGTAAGGATCTCGATGAAAACGAACTGGCTAAACAACTTCAAGCGCGTTATCAGGGATTGGGACGCCAATCTGCTCAAGAACTAGCACGCGAACTTCAAGCAAGTTCTGATTTGCCAACAACTTATCACACTTTTTTAAAGCGGTTTGAAAATCCAGATCCCGTAATTTATGACGACAATAATGGGAAACGGCAATTTGCAGCATTTCCGCCAAGCAATATTAAAGAAGACCAGCTGACCCATTATGATACCCTTTCTGTAATGCTTGATGCTTTCTATGCCCAAAAAGCCGAGCGGGATCGATCTAAGGAGTTAGCTGGTCAGGTTCTTAAAGTACTTCATAACGAACTAAAGAAGGACCGTCGTAAAGTTAAGAAACTAAAGCAACAACTTGAGGATGCGGCAAAAGCAGATTATTACCGGATTCGTGGTGAAATCTTGACGACTTATTTAGGGAAGCTGACTGCGGGGATGACGGAAATTACCCTGCCAAACTTTTATGATGATAATAAGCCACTCAAGATCAAACTCGATCCAGAGCTCTCCCCTTCTCGCAATGCTCAAAAATACTTTACAAAGTATGACAAGCTAAAGACGTCGGTCGATTACGTTAAGGAGCAATTGAAACTAGCCAATGACGAAATTAACTACCTTGCAAATATCGAGAGCCAAATCGATCTTGCTTCACCAGCTGATATTCAGGAAATTCGCTTAGAGCTTCAGCAACAAGGTTACATTAAGCAAAAACAACAAAAAAGTAAGAAACGGCGAAAAGTTAGGGTAAGTAAGCCAGAAGAATTTCATACCAGCAACGGGACAACTGTTCTTGTTGGTAAAAATAACCTGCAAAACGATCGCCTTAGCTTTAAGATTGCCAACAAAAATGATATTTGGCTTCACGTTAAGGATATTCCTGGTTCACACGTTATCATTCGTGATAGTGATCCGGATGAACAAACCCTGCTTGAGGCTGCTCAGCTCGCTGCCTACTTCTCAAAGGGACGGAATTCTGATAACGTCCCTGTTGATTACCTGCCCGCTAAGCGTCTCCATAAGCCAAATGGTGCTAAGCCCGGTTTTGTAACTTTTACCGGCCAGAAAACATTGTATGTTACGCCACATAAGCTGAAAAATTAAACAAAACAGAGACTTGGAGTACGGTTAAGCCGTTTTTCCGAGTCTCTGTTTTTTGTAATTACTTACTAGTTCATAAATTGAATCTCTGCACCGATAATCTTATTTGGGCCAAGAATTCCTTGGGGCTTCATCCGGAGCGACTCAAAAGGAAAAGTTGCACGGTAGGTTACAGTTCCCTTTGGTTGCGTGATTTCAGTATCAACAAGGCTAAAGTCCTAGTCACTAACAATCTTCCCCAGAAGCGCTGGGAGGTTAATCCCTAGTGATTTTGAAAGGAATGCTACTTCTGGAAGACTAATTGATTGAACGGTTAGTGCCTTATATCCTAGGCCATCTTGCTCAAAAATTACCTGATAAAAGCCTGGATTCGATTGCTGCTCAACTACCTCACGAGCAGTAGTCTGCATTTTCTTTAGTTCCACATCATTGATTGCGGCTGGTAGCTGTAGATTAATCATCTCATAATCAAAATTAGTGGCAGATTGTAAAGCTGCAGTTGAAGCAAGGAACTTTTCATTTTCACCGTCCCAGAGGTAATCAAGTGCTACCAACTGGTTAGACCGTGGTTTCAAATTGCCTAAACGGTCATCTGGCAAGGTAATAACTTTGCTTTGCAAGTCGTATTTCTTTAACGTCTCTAGGAGATTAGTGTAGCTAGCAGGAATGAAAATTAACTGTGGTTGATCGATTTCAACAACCGAAAGAACATTCTCGGCGGATGCGGGTTCAATATACCGCTTATCAGCAATCAGCGTATTAAGGGTCACAGAACTGGGATTACAATTCATGATAATTGTATGAAACTTCTGCCGGTGAAGCTGCATCATCATGGAAGCAACAAAGAAGTCTCCGGCATTACTAAGTCCCAATCGTAACCCTCCTGTTCCGATAAATAAGGCACTTGGTTGGGGCAACGTTAATGCTTCATTTTCATCTTCGTAGGCCGAATAAAACGTCTGGGTATGCTGATCAAATTCACCAGCAGACGGTTCCACTTCCTTATACTTCACTGTAAGGTTATGGTCCTGCATCATTTGGTAAATCTGCTTAGGGGTTGTTTTCCAGAGCTTAGCAATCAGCTGGTTGCTTAACCCGTTATGCTTAGCCTTAGCCAAAACCGGCTCCTTCCCCGGATGTTCAACTAATTCGGTTATAAGCTCCTTCATTTTTGCTAGTTGATCAAAGTAGAAGGGATCAATCTTGGTCATTTCAACCAGTTCATAAGCGGTATAGCCCCGCTGCATTGCTTCCAAAAGAGAAAATAGCCGTTCAGCATGCGGATGGACCAGTCGATCCACTAACTCATCATCGGACAACTTTGCCTGTGATTGGAGATGGAAGTCAGTCGGTTCATGGTAACGTGACTCAATTGCTTTAAATAACGCTTCAGCTGGACTTCTACCAATACCGAAGACCGTTCCGACAGATTTCTTTTCAGTACCTAATAATTGCTTTTGCGCTTGTTCTGGACTAAATCCCCAAACTGGTACCCGTGCTGCGATATGGTCCATTGCTGGCTCAATTAAGGCCGCATATTTAGCGAATCCCGGCCCTAAGTCAATCTCACGCAAGGTTTTACCTAAATATAATTGGGCGCTCACCATCGCAACTGGATAGCCAGTCGACTGGGCAACAAAGGAAACCATTCGGTCAAAGTATGGACTGCTCTTAATGACATAAAAATTATCATTAACTGGATCCAGGGCAAATTGAACGTGGTTAACCCCAACAATCCGTAATTTCCGGGTAATAGCAAATGCAGTATCCCGCATGTCTTGGATTTGCCGATCAAGAAGCGTCTGTGCTGGATTGAAGGCAATCGAATCACCAGCATGAATCCCAATTGGATCCATATCTTCGACCATTCCGAGCATCATCATTGTACCGGATTGATCACGCTGAACAACCACTTCAATTTCCTTATAACCACCAAGACTTTGCTGAACGTAAACCTGTTCTGCTCGCGATTGACTGAGGCACTTGCTAACAGCGGCGGCTAACTCGCTTTGGTCGTGGACGATCTGCCTGGTACTTGTAATCTTAGGTAAGACGGAGCGAATAATTACCGGATAACCAAGTCGCTGAGCTTCTTCTAGCGCATCAGGATAATTATTAACCGTGACGATTTTCTTCATCGGCGCACCCATTTGACGAAGAGTCCGCTCAAGCAGCACCGGATTATTAACTTGGCGCACGGTTGCTTCTGGTACTCCGAGAAGTCCAATCTCCTTTTTTCGCAAGATTCCCTTTTCAAGTAATTCTTGCGTAAGAAGAAATGCTTGCCGATTACCTAATGTCGGCAGGATTGCCCGTGGTTGGTATTTTTCGATCAATTCGATCAGATGATTAACGGTTAATGGTCCAATTGATGAGTGATCGATCACGGAAGAATCATTCAGGCTATAAGAAAATGGGTTGTTATCCGCTAAGATCGTGGTAACGCCAGCTCGACGAAGGTAGGTTGCTACCTGGTAAGTTGCGGAATCGACTTCATCCCCATGCTGAATATTATTCGGTCCAGCACCGATAATCAAAATTGATTTCTTATTTGTCACTACCGCCGTTCCTCCTTCCGCTTCATTGTGTCAATAAACTCGTCAAACAAGCCGTCTGTTTCATCTGGGCCTGGTGCGCCATCCGGGAAGAATTGGACGGAGAAGGCTGGAAACTGCCGATGACGTAATCCCTGAACACTACTATCAATCATATCAGTATACGTAACTAGTAATTTTGACCGATCTACCGTACTCCAATCAACGGTATACCCTTCTGATTGGTTCGCATAAACGATGTGATCGGTAATAATTTCCTTAATTGGGTGGTTCATCCCGTGATGCTCAACACCAAGCGGAATTACTTGAGCACCATTAGCTAATGCAAATAATTCGTGACCAAGGCCAATTCCAAAGAGCGGTACTTGTTCTTGAACTTTTCGGATCATTTCAAGAACCGCTGATTTTACATAATGCGGATCGCCAGGGCCACTTGAAAGAACTACCCCGTCAGGATCAAGCCGTAAAATTTCGTCAGCAGTCGCATTATATGGCAGAACAGTGACGTTGCACTTTCGCCGACTCAACTCTCGAAGGATCCCGTTCTTTAATCCAAAATCAACTACAACCACGCTCATTCCAACCCCAGGATTAGGGTATGGCTTAGGTGTCGAAACCTGAGCTACTTGCTGGTTGGTCAAAACAGTCGCGTGCAGCTGATCAAAGGCATGGTCATCAGGAACCGGAACGATACTTCCCTTTAATGGTTTGCCAGCATCACGAAGCTTATGGGTAATTGCCCGAGTATCAATGTTAGTAATTCCGGGAATATTCATTTGTTTTAAATATTGATCCAGGGTTAATCGACGAATATTATCGGTTGCTACATTCGATAATGAGCGAACGATTACCCCTTTAATAGTCGAGACAATTGATTCATAAATGTTCCGTTGGATCCCGTAACCGCCAATATTGGGTTGGGTAAAGGTTACGATTTGGTTATCGTAAATCTGATTAGTAATAATTTCCTGGTAACCCGTCATGCTGGTATTAAAAACCACTTCGCCAAAGGTTACTGCTGGTGAGCCAAACCCATCTCCCTCAAAGATGGTTCCGTCTTCAAAAATTAGGTAGCGTGCTGCCATAGCGCTCACTCCTTTTTCAACGCATTTGTTTTCTTAACCATTATATAAATGATCGGAAGCGTTTCAAAGAGCTATTAAATAAAAAAGCTTAGCAAATTTTAAAAATCGTCTGCTAAGCGTTCAATAATTCACTATGAAGGTCGATCCGTTTTCTCTAAATGATCGATCATTTTTTGAAAATACTCCGGTAGCGGTGACGTAAAAGTCATCTGCTTACCTGTCCGAGGGTGTTTAAACCCTAACAGCCGTGCATGAAGGTATTGACCATTACCAGGAAGGGTTTTCCGTGGCCCATACAGTGGATCGCCTGCTAGCGGGTGCCCAATATATTTCATGTGAACACGAATCTGGTGCGTCCGTCCGGTTTCTAACCGACAGCTAACTAGCGTATAATGCTGGAAACGTTCCAAAACTTTAAAATGGGTCACCGCATGACGACCATCCTCAACCACTGCCTGCTTTTTCCGGTCCTTCTTTGATCGACCAAGTGGTGCATCAATCGTCCCCCGCTCTTCTTTAATTACCCCATGAACTAGGGCGACGTATTCCCGCTCATTGGTCTTGGCTTTTAATTGCGCAGCCAATGACCGATGAGCAAGATCATTTTTAGCAATCATTAATAATCCAGAAGTATCCTTATCGATCCGGTGAACAATTCCTGGTCGAAATTCACCATTAATTGTAGATAGGGGCGAATGATATAGAAGAGCGTTAACCAGGGTATGGTTGGGGTGACCAGGAGCCGGGTGTACTACCATTCCCTGGGGCTTATTAACGACAATCACGTCATCATCCTCATACACAATATCTAAAGGGATGTTTTCTGGCTCTAAATCTATTTTTTGTGGTTTTTCAGGTTGAACAACAACCCTATCACCAACTGCAAGCTTATATTTGGGCTTAACTGTTTCTCCGTTCACGGTAACGTTACCGTCTTCAATCCATTTTTGCAATTGGGATCGCGAAATATCCGCCAAATGGTGGGCAAGTTCCTTATCAATTCGTCCAGTCATCGCTGAGTCAATCGTTAACTTCAACTCATCTGTCACTTTTCATCATCCTCACGAAGCACAATAATAATCAGCATAATTACCCCAAGCGTTAGGCACATATCCGCAATATTAAACACCGGGAAATTAACTGGTAAGAATTCAAACATATCAACGACATAGCCCTGAAGCAAGCGGTCAATAAAATTACCAATTGCCCCAGCCAGAATTAAACTCAGGCACAGTAAAATCGGGTGACGGTGACGAAATCGCCAAAAGCAATAGCCAATTCCTGCAATCACAACAACCGTTACAATACTGAAAAACAATTGCTGCCCCTGAAACATACTCCAGGCAGCCCCATAGTTATGAAGGTTGGTTAAATCCATGACTCCGGGAATGAAGTGTTGACTGTGATTCAACGCGATATTAGTGCTTACCCAAATCTTCAGCCATTGATCAAGGCAGATTAAAGCGAGGACCAATAAGAGGTAGCTAAAAAAGATCATCCCTATTGTTCCCCCTTTAAGTTGTTCAACGCCAGCTTTAAGCGTCGAATAGCCTTATTGGAAAAGGCAAAGTTAAATACTTCCCCATTGACGGTCAAACTAACCGTATGCTTAGTGAAGCGTGGCTGACGAATATCAGCTAACGGGATTACTAAGTAGTCTTTTTGCAAAACTCTGCTAAAAACCATTTTACTTGGAGTAATTAGCACGGTCCGCCGAAAAATTCCCAAAAGCGTTACAATAATAAAAAGCAAAAAGAGAAGGGCCGTTACCCACTGAAAATGAGTAATTTCAAGCCAAACCACTAGGCCAGCAATGAAAATCAGGAATGTCCAGCACCAGCTAATGATTGTCGTGGTAAGGTTAGGTTGATAAAAATAACGAGTTTCTTCTTCCATAAAGTAAAGTTTTCCTTTCAATTGGGGTGAATTAATTTTATGTTAAAAATTTATACAGATGCTGCAACTAAGGGTAATCTCGGACCAACAGGACTGGGAATCCTAATTATTAATCAACACCAGCAACACCAGCTCTCGCAGACTCTTGAATCTGCGACAAACCACGAAGGCGAGTTTGCAGCGGCGATTGCTGGTTTTCAGTACTTGGTTGACCATTATGACCATCAGGAAACAGTTTTATTCTATACCGATAGTCGGTTATTAAGCGATGCTATTGGTAAAAATTATACTAAACATTACCAATCACAATTAGAACATTTAAATCAGCTTCTTAGTCAATTTACAACGGTGGTTACCCAGTGGGTCAGCGAACGGGAGAATCATGGTGCCCACCATTTAGCCAATCAAGCTCTCCAACAACTTGAATGAAATCGCCCACTATTATAGCAAATTTTAGGCTAAAATGCTGTCTTATTCAGCTAAGAACCAAGTTACGGTATAATGATAAAAGAACTTGTTAAAGCAGTTAAGTAAAGGACTGGTGAATTTATGTCAACAATTAAACGTCTTTATGAAAAATTTCAACCTTCCCATTATGATGTCTTTATTGATATCAATCGGGAAAAGAAAACCATCACTGGGAACACTACCATTACAGGAAATGCAAGTGACCGTCAAATCAGTGTTAACCAAAAATTTCTCACGATCTCAGCTGTTCAAATTGCCGGTGAAGATGTTCCCTTCACTGTGAATAACGATGATGAAACGGTAAATATTACCGTACCGGAAACCGGAGAAGTTACCCTAACAATTAATTACTCTGCCCCATTAACAGACACAATGATGGGTATTTATCCTTCATACTACAAGGTTGACAGTGAAAAGAAACAAATTATTGGAACCCAATTTGAAACTACCTTTGCTCGTCAAGCATTCCCTTGTGTCGATGAGCCTGAAGCTAAGGCTACTTTTAGTTTAGCAATTAAATTCGATGAACATCCGGGAGAAACAATCATCGCTAACATGCCAGAAGATCACGTTTCAGCTGGAGTACACTACTTCCAACAAACTGTTCGGATGTCCACCTACCTAGTTGCCTTTGCTTTTGGTGAACTTCAATCCAAGAAGACAACTACTGAGAGCGGTGTTGAGGTCGGTGTCTTTGCTACCAAAGCTCACCAACCAAAAGAACTGGACTTTGCCCTTGGGATTGCAAAGCAGGCAATTGAATTCTATGAAAAGTTCTACCAAACACCATACCCGTTACCTCACTCATGGCAACTAGCGCTTCCTGACTTTTCCGCGGGAGCAATGGAAAACTGGGGCTTGGTAACATACCGGGAAGCATACCTCCTTCTCGATCCAGACAACACTTCACTAGATATGAAGCGCCTTGTTGCTACCGTTATTACTCATGAACTGGCTCACCAATGGTTTGGCGATCTGGTCACAATGAAGTGGTGGGATGATCTCTGGCTTAACGAAAGCTTTGCTAACATGATGGAGTACGTTGCGGTAGACGCAATCCATCCTGAATGGAAGATTTGGGAACTATTCCAAACTTCTGAAGCACCGATGGCTTTGCAACGTGACGCTATTGATGGTGTTCAACCGGTCCACGTTCAAGTTAACAATCCTGCTGAGATTGATGCCTTATTTGACGGTGCAATTGTCTATGCCAAGGGTGCGCGGATGCTCGTAATGGTTCGGGCATTAATTGGCGATGATGCTTTACGTGAAGGGCTGAAGAACTACTTTGAAGCTCATAAGTACCATAATGCAACTGGAGCGGATCTCTGGAATGCTCTTGGTAAAGCCGCCAACCTCGATATTGATGCCATCATGAAGTCATGGCTTGAACAACCTGGCTACCCAGTTGTTGAGGCAAAAGTGGTTGATGGGCAGCTTCAATTGAATCAGCAACAATTCTTTATTGGTGATGGTCATGATACTGGTCGTTTATGGCAAATCCCATTAAACGCTAACTACAAGGAAGCACCGCAAATTATGAAGGAAAAGGCCATTAGTCTTGGCAATTACCAGGAATTACGGCAGCAAAACGGCAAACCATTCAGACTCAATGTTGGTAATAATTCACACTTTATTGTTAAGTATGATCAAACCTTAATGAACGATTTGCTCGATCACCTCGATGAGTTGAATGCGATTGATCAGCGGCAAATTCTTCAAGATTTCCGTCTCCTCGCCGACGGTCAGCAATTATCCTATGCGGACATTATTCCGCTCTTGCCGCAGTTTGCTGACAGCCATTCAGAAATCGTCAATACTGCCCTCTATGCAATCGTGAATAAGCTAAAGCAATTCGTAACCCCCGACAGTGCCGAAGAAAAGGCACTCAAGAAGTTCGTTAACCAACTGAGTGCTAAACAAGTTAGTCGACTCGGTTGGGAACCACGTGCTGGTGAATCAAATGACGATCAATTAACACGGCCAATCGTCTTGGGAGCTGCTCTCTATGCAGAAAATTCAGAAGCAATTAAGGCTGCACATGAAATTTTCACTAATAACCATCAGCGTTTGGAAAAGCTCTCTGCCGACATTCGACCACTAGTCTTGCGCAATGAGGTTAAGCATTACGGAAGCAAGGATCTCTTCAATGAATTTCTTGAAGATTACCGCGAAACGACAGATGCTAGTTATAAGGGTGACTTAAACAGTGCGATTACCAGTACCCCAGATAATTCATTAATCACCGAACTAATTAGTGAATTTGAAAACGCGGATACGATTAAACCACAGGATCTCCGTGGTTGGTACCGCAACGTTCTTGCAAATAATGCTGGTCAACAAGCTGCTTGGGATTGGATCCGTAATGATTGGGACTGGCTTGAAAAGACCGTTGGTGGTGATATGGAATTTGCAACCTACATCACTGTAACCGCAAACGTATTCCATACTCCAACCCGATTAACTGAATTCAAGCAGTTCTTTGAACCAAAGATTGATACTCCAGGATTAACTCGTGAAATCACCATGGATATTAGCGTAATCGAAAGTAAGGTTAAGCTGATTCAAGCAGAAAAAGATGCTGTAATTCAAGCACTTCAGTCGGTTAATCGTTAGTAAATAAGACCGTTTAAAAATGAAAAGCGATTCAGAAAAATTTCTGAGTCGCTTTTCATTTTTAAATATTATTAATCACGGGGTTCAAGGTAACCCTTAGCAGCCAGAAGTTCGGCAAGCTCAATTGCGCCACCAGCAGCTCCCCGGGCAGTGTTATGGGATAAACCAACAAATTTCCAATCAAAGATCTTGTCAGGACGAAGCCGACCGATTGAAATCCCCATGCCGTGTTCAAAGTTGACGTCATAACGGACTTGCGGACGGTCATCATCATTCAAGTATTGAATAAATTGGCGTGGTGCACTTGGTAATTCTAACTCTTGTGGAACACCGCTGTATTCTTGTAATGCTTCTACCAATTCTTCCTTACTTGGATTTTGCTTAAAGTTAATAAAGGTAGCAACGGTATGCCCATAGAGTACGGGAACCCGTAAGCATTGACTCGTAATTACTGGAGATTGTGCTTTCACGATTTCCTTCTTTTCCGAATCAAGATGACCAAAGATCTTTAATGGTTCATCTTCAGACTTAGCTTCCTCACCAGGAATATATGGGATAACGTTATTTTGAATTTCAGGAGCAGTCTCCAGAGTTTTTCCAGCACCGGAAATTGCTTGATAAGTACAAGCCAATACCTGAGTTGGTTCAAACTTCTGCCAAGCAGCGATTGCAGGCGTATAGCTTTGGATTGAACAATTTGGCTTAACAGCAACAAATCCACGCTGGGTTCCTAACCGTTCTCGCTGGGCCTTAATGATTTCAATGTGATCCGGGTTGATTTCTGGAACCACCATCGGAACATCGGGAGTCCAACGCTGAGCACTGTTATTTGAAACTACTGGAATTTCGTGCTTAGCATACTCGTCTTCCAACTTCCGGGTATCTGCCTTATCTAAGTTAATTGCTGAAAAAATAAAGTCAACTTGTGACGCAACCGCATCAACGTCTTCCGCATCAAGTACTGTCAAATCCTTAACTGCCTCTGGAATTGGCGTTTCCCCCATCTTCCAACGACCATTGACAGCTTCACCATACGTTTTTCCGGCACTCCGCTTACTAGCAGCAACCGTTGTCACTTCGAACCAGGGATGATTTGCAAGCAGGGTAACATAACGCTGACCAACCATTCCCGTTGCCCCGATAATACCCACTTTTAATTTTTCACTCATCATAAATTCCTTCTTACTTTAATTTAACTGTTCCATAAAGGATCCTAACCGGCTAATTACTGTTTCAATATCGTCGTCCGAAGCAGCGTAGGAAAGACGAATGTGTCCTTCACCACCAGGGCCAAATACTTGACCAGGGATTACCCCGACCTTAGCTTCATGGGCTAACTGACGTGCAAACTTGAAATCATCATTACCAAACGCTTCCGGAATCTTCGCAAAGATATAGAAAGCACCATCTGGTACCGCAATTTCAAAGCCCATCTTCTTCATTGCCCCTGCTAAGCGATCCCGACGCTTTTGATAATGCTGCTTAAATTCAACTGGATCAGCAGCACCATTAGTCAGGGCTTCAAGCGCTGCTGCCTGAGCAGTATCGTTTGGTGCCGTTACCATAAACGAATGCATCTTTGAAATTTGGTTGATTGCGTCTTGCGGAGCTGCCACATAGCCTAATCGCCAGCCCGTCATCGCATGGGATTTTGACAAGCCGCTAATGAGAATCGTCTGTTCAGGAAGGAGCGTTGCTAACGAGGTAAACGGTTGATCATAAATCAATTCACTATAAATCTCATCTACAACTGCTAACAGGTGATGCTCCTTAATTACCTTCGCCAGCGAAACTAGTTCATCCCGGGAATAGCATCGCCCGGTAGGATTATTCGGGTAGTTAAGAATGATTGCTTTAACATTGTTACCCTCATGCTTTAAGACCTTTTCTAATCGTTCCGCAGTTAACAAGAAGCCATCATTTGAAGTATCAACCTTGACTGGTATTGCTCCCGTAAGCGAAACACTCGGAAAGTAAAGGGAGAAGATTGGTGTCGGAATAATTACTTCATCCCCAGGATTTAATAGGGCAAAGGTTGTTGCCGTAATCGCTTCAGTTGCCCCAACAGTTACAATGATCTCCTTTTCTGGATCATAGTGAACTGACCGGGTCTTCATTAGATAATCACTGATTACTTTACGCAACGGTAATGTTCCCCGACTTGCTGAATAGTGAGAATCATTGTCATTAATGCTATCAATGGCTGCTTGTTTAACGTGTTTTGGAACATCAAAGTCTGGTTCGCCTAGAGTTAACTTAACAATTCCCGGAATCGCGGAAATTTCATCATCAAATGCCCGAATCTGTGCAGGAGGTAATTCAGCAACCCGCTGATTGACAACCTGTTCTAGGTGTTGATCTAATTTTGGCATTTTAAATTCCTCCTATAAGATCTTTTCGAGGCCAACGACGAGGCGATCTAAGTCACCCACCTTTTCTAGTGCAACCTTAACCCCACTCATAAAGGATTGCCGGTCAAATGAGTCCTGGCGAATTGTCAATGCTTCACCTGCACCACCAAAAAGAACCTGTTCATGAGCAATGTAACCGGGAAGACGGACAGAATGAATCTTAATTCCGTGGTAGTCACCACCACGAACCCCTGCCAAGGACTCAGTTTCATCAGGATTGCTCTCGTGTGGTTCACGAACCTGATCAATTAATTTTGCCGTGCTCAAAGCAGTCCCAGATGGCGCATCCTTTTTATCTGCATGGTGCATTTCGATCACTTCCACATCTGGGAAGTACTTGGCTGCCTCTTGAGCAAACTTCATTAAAAGAATCGCTGACATCCCGAAGTTTGGCGCAATTAGGCCGCCAAGGTGCTTGCTTTCACTTAATTTGATCAATTCTTGTTCCTGCTCATCAGTCAAGCCGGTGGTCCCAACAACTGGCAATAAACCGTTATTTAACGCATACTTTATGTTCTCGTAAACGGCACTTGGCACCGTAAAGTCAAGCCAGATATCCGCTACTTTCGGATCAACAGCCGTTAACGAATTGAATACCTTCACATTCTCATTTAAGTGGTATTGCTCACGGTCAGCAGCATCCAGGTGCGGTGCTAAAACAGCGGTAATTTTCATATTTACCATTGAGTTAACCAGGTCAACAGCCTTTTGCCCCATTGCACCGGTTGCCCCTGCAATTAATACGTTTGCCATTAGCTATCTTCCCTTCATTTTATAAGTCTAACGGAAGTGTCTTGTTTTCTAAGGAGTCAGCTGGCAAGTCGAGTGCTTGTTCGAGCTGAGTCTGCTCTTCCTTGTTTAGAGAAAGAATTGGCAGACGACAATCACCTGCATTAAAGCCTTGCGCATTCAGAACGGCCTTTACTGGAGATGGGGATGGGAACATGAAGCAAGCTGCCATCCGTGGAGTTAACCACCGCTGAAGTTTCCCGGCAAGTTCGTAATCGCCACGGTAAAGGGCATCGAACATTTGCCGCATTTCCTTAACGTAAAGGTGTGAAGCAACGGAAACAACCCCATCGGCGCCAAGGACACGTGAAGTTAATGCCTGAGCATCCTCACCAGTAAAAACAAAGAAATCATCTGCCTTATGTTCAACAATGTACTCTAATTCTTCTAATGGTGTACACTGCTTGATTCCAGCGATATTAGGATGTTGTGAAAGTTCAACAACGGTTTCTGGAGCCATCTTTGAGCCAGTCCGACCAGGAATATTGTAAATAATAATTGGAATATTCACGTTATCCGCAACCGTCTTGAAGTGGGCCAGCATCCCCCGTTGATTTGGCTTGTTGTATGGTGGAACTACTACTAGGGCATAGTCAATTCCGTTAATTTGACCAACCTCATTAGTGAGGGCAATGGTTTCCTGAGGATTATTACTTCCCGTACCAGCGATTACAGGGACCCGACCATCAACGATTTCTCCAAACCGGGTATATAAAGCAATCTTCTCATCATGGGTTAACTCTGGAGTTTCACCAGTAGTTCCACCGATGACAAAACCATTACAACCACGGTCAATCAATGAGTTGGTTAACTTCTCTAACGCGTCAAAGTCAATCTCGTTATCACTATTAAAAGGCGTTACAATCGCTGTCAATAAATCTGCATTTGCTAATATTGTCATATTCTCTTCCTCCAATTATTCTGTCATCCGATATTCCAAGAAACCTGTAATCGCGTCAACACCGCGCTGGATTGCTTCTTCCTTTGGCTTTAAGGTTGCTGAATGCAATTGCGAATCATCATCGACTCCCAGCCAAAACATTGTTCCCGGAAACTTTGCCAAAAGAAAGCCAAAATCTTCTCCAGTCATTGCTGGCGCGGTTTCAATAAAGTTTACATTGGGCGTTGACTGCATGTATGAGATAAAACGCTTGGTCAACTCAGGATTATTCTCAACTGGCCAATAACCACCCTGGTTTAATTCCAAATTAACCGTCATATTATAACTTCGGCCAATTCCCTTACAAATATCTTTTAACCGCTGATCAATCGTTTCAATCATCTTTTGAGTTAGTCCGCGAATTGTCCCTTCAATTCGGGTATGGCCAGCAATCACATTCCGAATCGTTCCGCCATCGATTTTTCCTAAAGTAACTACCCCGCTTTGAATTGGGTCAATACTGCGTGAAATTACCGTTTGCACCTGGCTGATCAGCATTGCCGCCGCGACAATCGTATCGTTAGCGTCTTGCGGGTAGGCAGCGTGACCCCCCTTTCCGGTTAAGTCAATATTCACTTCAGTTGTCCCTGCAAATAGGGTTCCCATTCGACAACCAATTGCCCCAGCAGGCAAATCTGGATTATCGTGTAAGCCATAAAATTCGTCAGGACACCAGCGACCATGAAATAGCCCTAGTTCATATGACTGCTTACCACCACTCTCGCTTTCTTCCGCTGGTTGGAAGAAAAAGAGCAGGTTGTCCTTGGGCTGGTGTTCACTAAAGTAGGAAAGGACGCCTAAAGCCACAGTCATATGAATATCATGACCACAAGCATGCATCACTCCCGGGTGCTGAGAAGAATACGGCAAACCAGTCTGTTCTTCTACCGGCAAGGCATCAATATCCGTGCGATAGCCAATTGTCCGTTGCGGATCAAAGCCGTGAACTAACACCATCATTGAAGTTGGCAACTCATCTGGATTACGAATTTCTAAGAATTCCTGGTTCATCACCTTCACTGTTTCTAAAAGAAACTGGTGAGTTTCAGTTTCCTGAAGTGCTAATTCTGGAATTTGATGAAGATGACGACGAATCTTAATTAAATCACTTTCGCTTAACATTTTGCGCTCCTATAACTTTCGCAAGTCGTCTTCTAAGCCGGTCTTACTTTCAGTCTTGGCATCAACCTTTTTGACAAACTTAGCTGGAACCCCGGCAACCATTGTATGCGGCTCAACATCATGGGTAACGATTGCTCCGGCAGCGACAACGGCACCTTCACCAACATGAACTCCTTCAATAACCACGGCATTAGCACCGATTAACACGTTATCGTCAATCCGCACCGGTTGAGCTGATGCTGGTTCAACAACTCCAGCAAGAACGGTTCCCGCACCGATATGACAGTGCTTGCCGACAATTGCTCGGCCACCAAGAATTGCTCCCATATCAATCATCGTGTCATCACCAATTTCAGCACCAATATTAATTGTTGCCCCCATCATGACAACGGCATTGTTCCCAATTAGAACCTTGTCACGAATGGTTGCTCCTGGTTCAATCCGGGCATTAATTCCCTTCAAATCAAGCAAGAGAACTGCAGAATTACGACAATCATTTTCGATATGGTAATCAGCAATCAAATCAGCGTTTTCTTTTAATAATGGTTCAACCACTGACCAATCACCGAAAATTACACCGGTATGATCGTCAACAAATGATTGCACTTCTTCTGGAAAGTTAATTTCACTTAAGTTTCCCTTTAAATAAACCTTTACGGGTGTCTTCTTGGGAGCATTGCCAATGTAGTTAATAATCGCTTGCGCATCTAATTCAGCCATCGTTGTTACCTCTCTCTTCCTATTATTTACTAGTCATTATTGTTGATATTTACGATCTAAGTGAACCAAGTCAGCTAAAGACTCCCGCTCAATCACAAGCTGAGCCTTGCCATCTTCTGCAAAGACAACTGCTGGACGGGGATTACGGTTATAATTTGAAGCCATTGAATAGCCATAAGCACCAGTATCAAGCATGGCAAGAACGTCACCTGGCTGAGTTTCCGGTAATCCTTGATCCTGGGCTAAAATATCACCAGATTCACAGTACTTTCCGGCAAGACGGACATGTTCCTTGATTGGTGCTTGCGGATTACTTGCCAAAACGGTTTCGTATTCGGCTTGATAGAGTGCTGGACGAATATTGTCACCCATCCCCCCGTCAACCGTGACGTATGGTTTCAAACCTGGCACATCCTTGCGGGAACCAACCGTATAGAGGTTATATCCTGCTGGTCCAACAATTGACCGTCCTGGTTCAATCCAAATTGCCGGCATCGAGAGTCCTTTTTCAGCGGTTTCCTTTTTAATTGCCTTAATAATCGCATCGACGAATTCTTCGGGTTTGAGGGGGTGGTCAGCAGCGACATAACGAATCCCAAAGCCACCACCAACGTTAATTACCTGTGCTTCATAGCCAAATGCATCTCGCCAATGAGCGGCAACTTCAACTAACTTCTTTGCCACGCCTTCAAAGCCTGCTAGTTCAAAGATTTGTGAACCAATGTGAGCATGAAGGCCACGCATCTTCATTCGCGGATTAGCCAAAACCTTTTGCAATGCTTCATCCGCTTGACCAGATTGAAGATCGAAGCCAAATTTGCTATCAACTTGCCCGGTTTGAATGTACTTATTAGTGTGAGCTGAGATTCCAGGAGTGATTCTTAGCATTACGTCAACGGATTCATTTCGTTCTTCAAGCACCGCGGCTAATAATTCAATCTCATGGAAGTTATCAATCATGATTGTCCCAACATGGTGGTCGATTGCCATTTCCAGTTCTTCACGCGACTTATTATTACCATGGAAACTTACTCGTTCCATCGGGAAGTCAGCCTTAATTGCTGTATAAAGTTCCCCTGCCGAAACAACATCAACGTGAGCTCCTTCAGCGGCAGCAACCTGGTACATTGCAATTGCGGCAAAAGCCTTACTTGCATAGCTGACTGCATAATCAACGTGGTTAGCATCAAATACTCGCCGAAAGCTTCGAATTTGCTGGCGAATTTGGGAAACATCGTAAACAACTAATGGCGTTCCATACTCATGAGCTAATTCAATTGAATCACAGCCACCTATCATTAGGTGTCCCGCGTCATTCAACTGGTTAGCAGTAATTTGTTGGTTCATACTCATTCCTCCATTACTCATCCGGGGAAAACAAAGTGATAAAAAAATCCACTGTCTGCGCGAAGACAAACAGTGGATGTATTTTATCCGTTTTGTCGATAGTGCAACGTGGGCTGATATTGTCCCACGACAGTCCGTAACTTATTCAGCCACGCCCCAGTGCCTTAACCGTGCCAAGTTAAGTACTTCGGCGACCGCCCTGTTCATCAATTTTCATTGCTTGGCAGGCTAAAATTGATTACTGGTGTTGGCCGCGCCTCTTCGATTTATAAATATAATAAAGTTATTAGATTAGAATGTCAACGAAATCATTAAATTTTCTCATATTTATTTAATTAAATTTCATTAGCAATTGAATATTCCCTTCATATTTAGTCAATCTTTAAGTTTGACAATCATTAGCCAGCATTCTGTGATATTCTAGTAGGAATAAGTTTTTAAATTTATTTAAAGAAGAGGAGAATTGATCGTGTTAGAACGGATCTTTCATTTAAGTGACGCTCATACCACCGTCAAGGGCGAATTAATTGCTGCCCTGACGACCTTCGTGAGTTTGTCATATATTCTATTTGTTAACCCGAATATCCTGCATGCTGCGGGAATTAATAAGGGTGCTGCTTTTACGGTTACCGCAGTTGCAACGGCAATTGGTTGTTTCTTAATGGGATTAATTGCCAACTACCCAATTGCTTTAGCACCGACATTGGGTAGTGCTGCTTTCTTTACCTATAATGTTGTTATCGGAATGCACATTAACTGGCAAACAGCTTTAGCCAGTGTCCTCGTGGCCTCATTTCTGTTTATTTTAATTACAATCTTAAAGTTGCGGGAAAAAGTAGTTGATGCGATCCCACAAGACATCAAATACGCGATTTCTGCCGGAATTGGGTTATTTATTGCCTTCATTGGTTTGCAAAACGGGAAATTAATCGTTAATAACTCATCATCCCTGGTTGGCCTTGGCTCATTTGGTAACCCAGATGTCTGGTTGACCCTATTTGGTTTAATCTTAACCGTAATTTTAATGGCTGCCCGAGTACCAGGGTCAATCTTTATTGGAATGATCATTACCGCTATCTTTGGGATGTGCATCGGTCAAATCCCACTACCTCATGGTATCGTCTCAACAGCACCAAGTATGGCACCGACATTTGGTCACGCCATCTTCCACTTAAAGGACATTAATACACCACAACTATTCATGGTTGTCCTCACCTTCCTGTTAGTTACCTTCTTCGATACTGCCGGAACACTGATTGGGATGACCCAGCAAGCCGGAATGGTTGATAAGAATGGTAAGATTCCCCGGATCGGTAAGGCCTTTCTCTCTGACTCCCTTGCCATGGTTGAAGGGGCAATCTGTGGTACCGCACCAGCACTAATCATTGTTGGTGTCTTAATGGCAAATAACTTAAAATACATTAATTGGGATCGCTTTGAAGTGGCCTTCCCTGCCTTCCTCGTTGTGGTTGGGATGCCATTAACCTACTCCATTTCCGATGGCCTAGCCCTTGGAATGATCGCTTACCCAATCACCATGATTGCTTCCAAACACCACAAAGACGTCTCCCCAATGATGTACGCCCTCTTCGTTATCTTTATTCTGTTCTTTGGAATAACGAATATGAAGTAGAAGAAAGTGCGAGCCGTGACGAATTAGCAACTGAGCACTAGAAAATCTCGGACGATGATTGGCAACAATCAAGGACGAGATCACTAGGCGGAGGTTGCGGTCACGGTAAGCACGTTATGGCAATATTGCATTAGAAAAACTAGCAAGTCCCTGAGGAACACGTTTTAGCTATGTTGCCTTAGACAATTGCACAGGTTGCGGTCACGGCGAACACATTATGACTAGGTTGATTTTAGCCTAGTCTTTTTTGATCTCTTTATGGAGTACAACTGAGCTGAAATGTGATTTGCCCGAGTTTCTTCTACTGCTACATAGTCAAGATCGTTTCGCCCTAACCTTCCTCGAGCTAACGACCTCCACTTCCGATGATAAATCATCGTTCAGTGGAGAAATCGTTAGCCACCGGAAGGTTTTAACGGGCTCACACTCTATTTTTCTCTTGCATATTTATCAATCAATGTTAAAATTCGATTAAAAAGTTTGCGTGGGGTTCTCATGCAAGAAGGAGAATTGAGAATGAAAGTAGTTAAATTTGGTGGTAGTTCATTAGCTGATGGGGCCAGTTATGAACACGCAATTAAAATTATTACGAGTGATCCTGAACGGCGAGTAGTGGTTACTTCAGCCCCTGGGAAAAGAAATGCCGATGATATTAAGGTAACCGATCTCTTAATTAAATATGCACATGCAATTATTAAGAATGATGATCAGGAATCCATGGTCGTTCGCAAAACTATTCTAGATCGCTACCAAGCAATCGCGGATTATTTTGATCTCCCAAGTGGGCAAATGCAACCACTAGTTGAGCGACTCACTAATCTACCTAATGGGAATTACCCTAATAATAATTACCTGCTGGCCGCTTTTAAGGCTCATGGCGAACGACTAAATGCCGAATTAATGTCATTGGTTCTTAATCGCCTCGGTCATCCCGCCCGATTCGTCACTCCCGAAGAAGTTGGCTTAAAGGTTGCTGGGACACCAAATAATGCCACTGTGATTCCGGAAACTTATGCACGGCTAGCCAACTTTTCATTTAGCAAGCATGACATTATCGTTTTCCCTGGTTTTTACGGGATCACTCTTGCTGGTCATATTGCCACCTTCTCGCGGGGTGGTTCTGATATTACCGGAGCGATTCTTGCACGGGGACTGCATGCTAAAATGTATGAGAATTTCACCGACGTTGATGCAATCTACTCCGCTAACCCAAATGTAGTTAAAGATCCTCAACCAATCGCAAAGATGACCTATCGCGAAATGCGGGAACTCTCCTATGCTGGTTTCTCTGTATTCCATGATGAAGCGTTAATTCCAGCAATCCAAGGAAATGTTCCGATCAACGTTAAAAATACTAATAATCCTGAAAAACCGGGTACACTGATTGTTCCTGACTACTCTTTCCAACCAACTGATATTATTACGGGAGTCGTTAGCGGAAAGCACTTTGCGGCCTTATACTTACATAAATACTTACTGAATAAGGAAACCGGATTCACTTTACGCATTCTTGAAATTCTTGCTCGCCATGATGTTTCATACGAACACATGCCTTCAGGGATTGACGATATTACAATTATTTTCGATAAGAAGGAACTCGATGATGAGCTAGTTGATATTATTTGCAACGAAATTCAGGAAGAAATCGACCCTGATCGTTTGGAATGGATTGATAACTACGCAATTACAATGGTAGTTGGCGAAGGAATGCGTAATCGGACCGGTGTTATCAATGACATCTTAAATCCCCTTGCCGAAAAGCATATTGCTGTACCAATGATTAACATGGGGGCTTCCCGAATTGCGATTATGATTGGGACATATAATCAAGATGCAGATGCTGCAGTTCGTGCAATTTACCACCGCTTTTTTGTTAACTAGGAGGAAATTTATGACTGAATTATTAAAAGTTCATGGTTCTCAGAATTGTTTCTTTATTCTGGACCAAACCAAACTCCAACAGGAATTAACCGATGATGAGTTAGTTGCCCTTGCCCAGCAAATTACTAGCAAGGAGCATGGCCTCCTGGGTGGCGCTGATGGTGTTTTAGTGGTTAATCGGCCTGTCCGTGAAGGAGCCACCGCTCAAATGCGAGTAATTAATGCTGACGGCAGTGAAGCATCCATGTGCGGTAATGGACTGCGAACCGTTGCCCGGTATGTCGCCGAACGTGACGGCCTAGAAGATTTTAAGGTTGATACAATGGATGCCAGTCTAAGAGTCAGGAAGCAACCCGATTTAGCTCCTGGTGTGCCTGCATTTGCCGTTGAGATTTCACCTGTTCGTTTTAATAAGGAAGCTTTACCCTATGATCACTTAGGCCATGATCGTTTGTTAAATACCCTTGTTCCAGAACTTCTCCCTGGCTACCGCTTTTCAGGCATTGCTGTCCCTAACCCACACTTAATCTCATTTGTCGATGAAAATGGCTTCAAGGAACTGGGGCCGCTGGGTGAATGGCTTAATGGTGAAAATCCTTACTTCTCGGATGGGGTAAACGTTAACTTCGGTCATATTCTTGGGCCAAATAAGATTTTTGTAAAAACTTATGAACGTGGTGTTGGCTTTACGAATGCGTGTGGTACGGGGATGTCCGCTACTTCCTTAGCATTTGCCCTCATTCATCCTGAATTAGCTAGTTTTGGTAAGCCAATTACCGTTTTCAACCCGGGAGGAATGGTCCGGACAATTCTCCATCATGAAAATCACCGTTACTGGATTGAGCTGATTGGTAATGCAACATTTACCCATCATATTGCGGTTTCTGAAGAATCCTTACATAATGCAACAGTTACGGATCAAAATTCTAAAGTAGTCCCTACTGGAGAACAAGAAGATTATCTTAAATTCATTAACAACTTAGATAAACCAGAATTTTAAATAATTATCCATTTAGGGCTTGCGATACTATCGAGTAGGCACTATAATAAAGATGTTATAAAAAGTTCTGGGATCCAGTAATTTTACAGTTCTAGAAAAAAGAGACGTGATGTTTGGTCACGTCTCTTTTTTAGTTATTGGACTTACTTGGTTTCTTTTTGCTTTTAAATTAAATATAATTAAAGTTAAGAATAATTTTTAAGGAGTTCTTACCTTGCAAGAATATCAACTAATAGCCACCGCTGCTTCTGGAATTGAAGCACTGGTTGGTAAAGAATTACGAAATCTTGGTTACGATACTCGAGTAGAAAACGGTCGAGTACGTTATATTGGGACAATTAAAGATATTTTAAATACAAATATTTGGTTACGAACAGCCGATCGGGTCAAAATTATTGTTGGCGAATTTGAGGCCAAAACATTCGAAGAGCTTTTTGACCGAACCGAATCCTTGCCTTGGGAAAGTCTATTACCAGTTGATGCCCAATTCCCGGTAGAGGGTAAAAGTCATCATTCACAATTACATAACGTTCCTTCAGTCCAAGCGATTGTTAAGAAGGCAATTGTTCGTCGATTGAGTGACGTTTATCACCGTCGGACACGTCTTCCGGAAACTGGTGCTCTTTACCCGTTAGAAGTAGCTATTAATAAGGATCATGTAATGCTAACGCTTGATACCACTGGTGACAGTTTATTTAAGCGTGGCTACCGAAAAGCAAAAGGCGGTGCACCATTAAAGGAAAACATGGCAGCTGCCCTTGTAATGCTCGCTCACTGGTTTCCTGACAACCCATTTGTCGATCCAGTATGTGGTTCGGGAACTATTCCAATTGAAGCAGCACTATATGGTCATAACATTGCCCCAGGAATCAATCGTTCCTTTGTTTGCGAGCAATGGACTAACTTGGTCCCAGACGGTTTAGCTGATGATGTTCGTGACGAGGCAGATAGTAAAGCAGATTATGATGTTGAATTGGATATTCATGGTTATGATATTGATCAGAATATGATTGATATTGCTCAAGAAAATTGCCGAGCAGCTGGATTAACTCATGACATTACTTTCAAACAGTTAGCAGTTAAAGATTGGCATACTGATAAGGTCAACGGTGTTATTGTTGCCAACCCTCCTTATGGTGAACGGCTGAGTGATAAAGAAACTGTCCATGAGCTTTATCGGCAAATGGGGAAGCTTTACCGACCAATGACAACCTGGAGTAAGTATATCTTAACGGCAGACCTTGAATTTGAAAAATACTATGGTGCCCCAGCAACCAAGAAGCGGAAGCTATATAATGGAGCATTGAGAACCGATCTTTTCCAATATTGGGGAAAGAAAAAGCGGTAACGCTTACTCATTATCCTAATTAGTAATTTAACAAACCAAACATAATAGGAGGTATATTATGGACGTAGACGTACAAGCAATTATTAATTCATCAAGAAAAATTATGGCTATTTCTAAATCGCAGTTAGATCAATTAAATAAAGAAAATAATCCTGATAAACGTGTTAAAGAATCACTTGAAAGAAGTTATCAAACTGCTGCAAATACTCTTAAAATTGTTAACGGCATTAAGGCCACTCAATCAATGAATGAAGAAGCAATGAACCCATATACTAGCCCAGCAACTAACTCTAATCACCAACAATTAACTCGAGAAGAATATCGTCAATCTTCTAATAAAAATAATCAATAGCACCGAGCCCTTAGAATTGTAAAAACTTAAATTCTAAGGGCTTTAGTTTTCTTTAATTATAAAGGTTCTTACCGGTGATTCAGCTACTTCGAGTTCTACTAACTTACACCCAACTGATTCTAAATTGGCACTGATCGCTCTATACAAAAGTCTAGTTAAATTTTCCAAAGTCGGCACGATATTTTGGAATGCTTCAAGTTCATTTAAATACTGATTGTTTAGTTGATTAAGGATTTGATTAATACTATTTTCCATTATTTCAAATGCAGTAAATTTTTGACTTTTAATAAAGCAGTTAATTTCAAAAGTATGTGGATGGATTGAAGAATTTTTACCATCTATAGTTACCATATGAGTTGCATTGAGGAAAAAAGTTAATCTGTATGTTTCATTTTCCATTTTATTCTAAAAATTCTCCTTAAATCTTTTCTAAATAATTTCTTTATTTTTTTCATTTCAGTACTAAAGGATTCAACTTTCCAAGCGGCAGGTTCAGTCATTGAATTAATGATCCCAATAAACTGAATAGTGCTACACAACATATAATATAACGGTAAGGTTAATAGTATGTAAAACTTTGATACATAGTAATGACGTTCCTCCGGAAAAAAACGTAAATAATATTGAATATCAATAAAATTTAACAAACAAATAAAGACATAGAGTAGATATAAAATTACAAAAGATATCAGAATTAATTTAAGAGAATACTCAAATGGAATTAAAACAAGAAATGCTGCCATCCAAATAATTCGCAAAAATAAAATGGTATGATCCATAATCAAACGACGAACAATAAAGTTTTTAAATATATTTTTCAGACTCAATTGTTTTTTATTCATGTAATAGTGAATTGCTTCTAATTCACCACGTTGCCATCGTTGCCTTTGAGTATATAATTTATCTAAATTATCAAGGGGTTCAACATAGAAAATTGCCTCAGGACATAAAGCAACTTTTCCTTTAAGTTGATAGCGAATTTGAAAAGTCATATCAATATCCTCGCCAACAGTTTGAATATTATATAGCTTTGTTTGAAGAAGTTTTTCCCGGCGAAAAGCTGAAAAAGCTCCTGACATTGTAAATAAGTGATTTTCTTGAGATTCAATTGCCCGACCAGCTAGAAAAGACTGGGCATATTCAAAGTATTCATTTTCTCTTAGGAATTTTAATAATGGACTCTTAGTTTTCATAATTGAGTCCTTTTGAGTAAGTATTGTGCCAGTTTGTGCATCAAGTGCAGGATCACTTTCAAATGCTCTAACAATGTTCATTAATGCATCTTTTTGCAGTTGCCCATCACTATCTATATGAATAATATATTCGCCATTTGAACGATAGATTGCAGAATTCAGTGCACGCGCTTTTCCTTTAGTAGTATCTATCCATTGCATAAATAATTGTTGAAATTCAAAATGGGCCCGACGATATTCACTAAAACTGCGGTCAGTACTTTGATTATTCGCCACAATAATACTAATTAAGTGATCTGGATAAGTTGAATCAGCAACCGAGCGAATACAATTATAAATAGTATCCTCAGAATTATATACCGGAATTATTAACGATATTCTTGGCAAATAATTTAATGTTCTCAACCCTTTCAACTTTCTTCCTGCTATCCCTAACGTAATAAAGCCATATAACGCTGGAAGAAATTCATAAATCAAAGGAAGTAGGAGCCAAGAAACCCAAAAACCAAGTTCAATGATCATTCCGGATAAAAACACTTATTTCATACTCCTTTCTCAAAAATTTTTAGACCACCCGCGAATAATTTGTGGTTTAGTAAACACTTGATAATACAATAATATAACTACCACATAAAAAATAACTCTTCCAATTATGGAATGGGCAATAAACAATGCATTAATCCCATAATAATCTAAGATAGTAATTGTTATTAATAATCGAACAATATTTGCAATTAATATCCAAATGAATCCCAAGAAACCAATTATTAGTTTTTCGCCATTTTCATATATTGGAAAGAAAGCTAACATACTTATAAAGGCAATTGTCTCTAACATGCCTGAGCATTCGTAATTAATAAATAATTCGGCATAATTATTACTTCCAATATTTATTAAAATTGAGCTCTGAGAAATATTAATTGAAAAATCCTTCAAAATATATGAAATATACTTTAAAATTTCAGCAATAAATTTGGGCATTACTTGAGCAAAACAGATATTAGAAATAGAAGCTAAGATTATAAAAAGCCCGACACTTCCTAGCCAAAAGTAATATGCTGATAACTTTGTCCGTTTTAATAATGTCAACAAATATAGCCAAATTATAATTGCAAAAAGCATTAAAATTTTCATCATATAATACACCAAATTATTTAAAATCCTAACCATTGTGGAAGTGTACTAACATCCCCATTAGCTATACTATCCCTATTTTTATTTAAAATTGTTAATTGAATATAACTTATTTGATTAGTATTTCTAGTTTGATTAATCTTATTTAATGGTATCTCAATTTCAATTTGTTGTTTGCTTCCATGTTTGTTTAAGTATCCTTTACCTAGTTTTTGATTTTCTTTTTTATAATCTAGAAGATAGGATATTTTATGAATTCCATCACTTTTATTTAACTCTTGTAATTTGATTGTAGAACAATTCTGTTTTCCAAAATTGAGTTTATAATTTAAGGGTATTTTTTCATTACTTGTCGTCATTATATAGACATTATTATCTTGAGTTACCATCGAATACCTTAAGCTGCGATCCTTTAATATCGACTTATCTTTCCAATCTGAAAAATTGCCATCTATTTTTATAGTGCTGCTAGCTTTTATATTTTGACTTAAAAGGACGGTAAATATCATTATTAGTAGTCCTAAACATGCTTTTTTCACCCTTGCACCCCTATTTCACTAAATCATTAGTTAGAAATTTTTGATTTTAAAATAAAAAGTGAACGATGGTGCTTAAGTCAACATCACTTAATTAATCCCATCCCTCACAAATTATTCTATCACAATTGTTTTTATAGTCAAAAAACTTATAAAATAGGTTATTATAAGGTATCGTAAATCGATTAATTATCTCTTCATTAAACCATATGTCAACATCGGTTTACAATTATCAGAAATCACCGGTTTAAATGCTGCTTTGCATGTTGTTTCGTGTAATTTTTCATACGATAGGATTTACCAGAAATTTTAAATATTTCTGAATAATGGACTAATCTATCTAGAATTGCATTGGCAATAGTGTAGAGAAAGTTTGTCCCCATTTAGATAGCGGAATATTAGTAGTAACAATAATTGATTTTTTCATATCTCCTTGAAATTAGCTGAAAGAATAGATTAGATCCTAAATCATCAATTGGTAAGTAGCCAATTTTGTTGATTATTAAAAGATTATAACGAAGATAATTCTTGAGCATAGGCTCAAGATGATTCCCTTGATAGGCTAATTTCAGTCTTTCAATTAGTTCATGACAATTAACAAAATAAGTACTTAAATGATTTTTACATATTTAAACTCCTAGTCCAGTAGTTAAATGCGTTTTACCCACACCGGAACTGTCAATAAATAAAACATTGCGTGCAAACTCCAGTAACTTCTCATGTAAAGGGCAGTTATAAAATGTAGGAAATCGGCGGTGGCTATAATGCCCTCTAAGTATACAGATGAAATAGAAAATTCGTCTGGCACTTGG
>ERZ773028.351-NODE-351-length-38414-cov-7.979588_pt1 | contig 38414 bp, 58 predicted proteins | sample MGYA00511123_ERZ773028 | MGnify/ENA primary metagenome ERZ773028 (study PRJEB29015, sample SAMEA2738134) | human oral metagenome | biome: human oral; feature: human-associated habitat; material: saliva | place: China | collected 2206 ... | reverse complement strand
GGTCCTTTCTTGTCTGGATATGGAGAAGGTGATAGAATAGGGATATGAAAAAATTGAGTGAATTATTTGAAATAGTAGTGAATCATTTTAAAAAGGACAGTCCTGAGCGCAACCATCAAGAGGTGACAGAGGTAGAAGAAAGCGAATCGCATTTGAGCCGTTCTGGGAAAAGCCGAAAAAAGCCAATTTCTCAGCATCCATTTCGTCGATTTTGGCGTCGCTATCACCTGACGAAGATTGTTTTGATTCTGGGACTTGGTTTTGGTTTGGTGACAGGGGGCTATCTCTTTTATGTTGCCAAATCCACTAATGTGAATGATTTACAGAATGCGTTGAAAGCAACGACATCAATTTATGATAAGGACGGAAAAAAAGCGGGCAGCTTGTCAGGGCAAAAGGGAACTTACGTAGAATTGTCCAAAATTAGTCCGAACTTACAACATGCCGTCATTGCGACAGAAGATCGCTCTTTCTATAAAAATAGTGGTATTAACTACGGTCGTTTTATTCTAGCAATTTTAACGGCTGGGCGTTCTGGTGGTGGTTCTACCATTACACAACAATTAGCTAAAAATGCTTACTTATCTCAGGATCAGACCATTGAGCGGAAGGCAAAAGAGTTTTTCCTAGCTTTAGAATTAACTAAAAAATATAGTAAAAAGCAGATTCTCACTATGTACCTCAATAATTCTTATTTTGGAAATGGTGTTTGGGGTGTAGAAGATGCCTCTAAAAAGTACTTCGGCGTATCTGCCAGTCAGTTGACCCTCGACCAATCTGCTACTTTAGCAGGAATGCTCAAAGGACCGGAACTATATAATCCGCTTGCTTCTATCAAAAACGCAACGAATCGACGCAATACCGTTTTACAAAATATGGTAGCAGCAGGTTATATCAATCAAAATACTGCAAACCAAGCAGCAGCAAATGGTTTAGGTAGTCAATTGGTAGATGCTTATACAGGAAAATCGGCAGATTATCGTTATCCGTCTTACTTTGATGCGGTTATCAATGAAGCAGTGCGAGATTATGGCTTAACAGAAGCTGATATTGTCAATAACGGCTATCGCATTTACACAGAGCTCGATCAAAATTACCAAGCTAGCATGCAAGTCATTTATGACCGTAAAGATTTATTTCCACAAGCAGCAGATGGTACGAGGGCCCAATCTGGCAGCGTAGCACTAGACCCTAAAACGGGAGGAGTTCGTGCGCTTGTTGGGCAAATCAATAGTACGAGTGCCAATTTCAGAAGTTTTAATTATGCCACACAATCTTCAAGAAGTCCGGGCTCTACCATTAAGCCCTTGGTTGTGTACAGCCCCGCAGTTGATGCAGGTTGGTCTATCAATAAAGAATTGGATAATAGTACAACAACGTATGGAAATTATACCGTGAATAACTATGCTGGGATTCAATCCAGTCCGACTGTACCAATGTATCAGGCTTTAGCACAATCCTTAAATATTCCCGCAGTTGCGGCTGCCAATGAATTGGGGCTGAAAAAGGTTTTTGAATATGGTAAAAAATTTGGCCTGAATATGGATAAAGTGAATCAGACCCTTGGGGTAGCTCTTGGTAGTGGCGTAACAACTAATCCACTGCAAATGGCACAAGCTTATTCTACTTTTGCAAATAATGGGGTTATGAATGATGCGCATTTGATTACCAAAATTGAAAATGCTAGTGGGCAAGTCGTTAAAACTCATAAATCCACCTCGACTCGAGTACTCAACCGCTCAACAACAGAAAAAATGACGAGTATGATGCTGGGAACATTTACCAATGGTACTGGTGTGTATGCAGCACCTTATGGCTATACTATGGCTGGGAAGACAGGAACGACAGAAACTAACTTTAATCCAGATTTATCAGGAGACCAATGGGTTATTGGTTACACGCCAGATGTGGTTATCAGTCAGTGGTTAGGTTTTCCAAAAACAGATGAAAATCATTATCTTACAGGGACCAGCGCTAATGAAGCCTCCGCTATTTTCCGAAGTCTGGCAAACAGTATTTTGCCGTACACAAATGGCACGAAGTTTGGTGACAAAAATGCTTATGCTAAAAATGGCATCGCACCGGTGGACACGGCTGGTACAAATAATACTAGAAACCAAGGTGGTAGTAATTCAGATATCTTGAAAGATGTGCAAGATAAAGCTAAGAATCTGGTTGACCAAGCCAAAAAGGCAATCGATGATGCCAAAATTTCTGAAAAAGCAGGGAATCTTTGGGATGCTGTTAAGAGTTGGTTCCGATAGACTTGTCAAAAATTAGCTTTCCTGATATAATAAAAAAGATGGAGGCGTTATGGCACTAAAAAAAGCAAGTCTGGCGTGCACGGTTTGTGGATCGAGAAACTATTCAATTAAGTTGAGTAGTACGCCAAAACCAAAACGTCTGGAAGTAAATAAATATTGTAAACATTGTAGTAAATATACGATTCATAAAGAAACTAGATAGGAGAAAGTTGTGAAATTCATCAGAGATACATTTCAAGTGTTAAAAGATACAACTTGGCCAACTAGAAAGCAAAGCTGGGTAGATTTTATCTCAGTCATGGAATATACCGCTTTCTTTGTTGTTATTATTTATCTTTTCGATCTCTTTGTCACAAGAGGTTTAGTACGATTGTTAAATATCTTTTAATTTTTAACCTGCTTGCTATTTGTCAAGTAGGTTTTTATTGTAAAAAATAGCAGTTAAAAGGTTGCATTGGCTATTTTTGTGGTATAATAGGGCTAGAAAGAAACCGAAGCCCACAGGCTTTTTTATTTAGGAAAGGAAGAACTCATGGACAGTTTTGATAAAGGCTGGTTTGTTCTGCAAACCTACTCGGGTTATGAAAATAAAGTAAAAGAAAATCTTTTGCAACGTGCGCAAACCTACAATATGTTGGAAAACATTTTGCGCGTGGAAATCCCAACACAAACGGTACAAGTAGAGAAAAATGGAAAAACGAAAGAAGTTGAAGAAAATCGTTTTCCAGGTTATGTCTTGGTAGAAATGGTGATGACAGATGAAGCGTGGTTTGTCGTACGGAACACACCAAACGTAACCGGTTTTGTCGGTTCACACGGAAATCGCTCTAAACCAACTCCGCTTTTGGAAGAAGAAATCCGCCAAATTTTGATTTCAATGGGACAAACCGTTCAAGAATTCGATATTCATGTGAAAGTTGGCGATACTGTGCGTATCATTGATGGAGCTTTTGCAGATTATACAGGTAAAATCACCGAAATTGACAACAACAAAGTTAAAATGATTATCTCTATGTTTGGCAATGACACGGTTGCAGAAGTAAATCTGAATCAAATTGCAGAGCTATAATTCCTTGAAAAACATAAAAAGGGTTGGGAAAAATTTCCCACTCTTTTTATATGCTATTTTAGCTTACTTACAAGTTTTGATATTCTCGCTAAGAGCTTATGCTCTTGATAATGATAGATTTCTAGTTGTTGAAAACGAATACAGAATTCTTTGAAAATGTTATAATAAGGATTGATAGAACAAAAAAATCATCTTTAAGGAGAAGTTATGAAGACTATTTTTGAAAATCAAGAAGTCAAATTGAACCGTAAAAATGGAAGTACGGTCATTGTTAGAAATGATGGTTTTTCTTATCTAGATGCAAAAAGTGAAAAGAAAAATCTGAATATTTCATTTGATAAAGTTTCTACTATCTTGTCACTTCGTTATTGTAACTCTAATTCAAGTTATAATCTCATTTTTCGAGATAAGAATGGAAAGAATATGGCTGAATTTGATACAGATACCACCATTTACAATAATGGCCATAACATTTTAGAAACGAAAGCAATCCTACTGGCTTTTGCAGCAAGTAAACTTACAAAAGATTTCCCAAATAACCTAAGGGATCTTGATATAACACTGGCTTTTAGCATGAAAGAAAAAGAAATCCGTATTGCCAGTGGTATCATTTATGGCTCAAAGCATAAAATTAGTATTGAAGATATTCGTAGAGTACAATGTGTAACAAATGGTACGATTTCAAATCTTGCACTGTACAAAAGTGATAAAAAGACATTTTGGGATATGCCTGATATGAAGGTTCCTTGTAATGAAATTACTTTACCTTTATTTGAAGCGATTGTTACTAAAAATACAGGGAAGGGAATAGATTTCAGTCGTGGAAACGGTTTTGATCAAAAGACTTCTGAATTTATGATTATTCGTTACATGGATGCTAACTTTTTTGTCAATAGTGATGGAACTCTTGATAAAGAATGGCAAAAACAAATCTATGATAGAATGAGTGCATACAAATATGACCTTGCAACTTTATTAGAATGGGTATTGTAGATTGAGAGTATAATTTTTACATATAAGTTGCTTTGTAGAGATAGAAAAAGGGAATAAAATGAACTGTAGTCAGCTATTACAGTAAGCAATCCGTACAGAATTACGTGAATAAAATAGAAGCGGTCAGCGATGTCCGCTTTTTATGTATAAACAAAATAAAGTGTTACCAAATAGATAGCCTCAAATTTATTCCCAGATTAGTTTCAAAGTAAAACAAAAAGCCTGATTTCACAGGCTTTTTGTTCGGTTGATTCCTGACAGGTCAGGTATTGAAAGGCGGTAGACGGATTTAACACCCTTGATTTATCAAGGTTTACGGGCATTTCGCCCCAAATTCGCCCCAAATTATGCAACTAAGAAAATATTTTTGATTTTCTCGTAATTTCTTTCTGCCAGAGCTTCCATCTGGTGTGTATAAATTTTCAATGTGATGTCTGGACTTTCATGCCCTAATAATTTTGAAATGGTAACTATATCAACCCCATTCAAAATCAAAAATGAAGCGTATGTGTGCCGTAAAGAATGATTTCTGACTTTCCTGCCCACGATCTTCTTAATCATTTTATTACAAGCTGAATTAGACACACCGAAGCAAATTCTATTCTTGATATTAGCTTGCCAATGATTTTTCTTGTATTCCCGAAGAAGTTCTATTGTATTTGCATCAATTGGGACTTTTCTTTTTGATGATTCATTCTTCAAATCTGCAAAATCTTGAGTATTTGAGTAGTCAAAACTCTTGTTAATGTCCAAGATACCATTTTTGAAATCTATATCGCTCCAGGTTAGACCCATAGCTTCAGAAAAACACAATCCTGTGACAGCAAGAAGGTAGAGGGTGAAATAGGATACATATTGGATTTTCTCTCTTGTGAGGGCTAAGAGAGCCTTATACTCATTCTCCTCTAAAAAGTCGTTTTCTTCATCTCTAGTTGAAATTTGAGATTTCACTTTGGCACCTTCTGCAAAATTAAAGGTAATAACTTGCTCCCTTACGGCAACTTTCATGGCTCCCTTTATTTGGTAGTGGAATTTTTCAAGAGTTTCTTGGGCATATTTCTCACCAAACTCATTCAACTTTTTCTGATAGTAAAGTGGTGTGATATCTTTGACCTTCAATTCTCGGAAATAGTTCTTGATGTGCTTAAAGTTTTTTGAGTAAGTTTCCCAGGTCTTATCTTTCACATAAGGACGCTTATAGACCTCAGACCAAGTCTTGACAAAGTCATACAGAGTCACCTCACCATCAGTCAGAATATTTTGGGTCAATTTCTTTTCGACTTCCATTGCTGCTGCCTGAGCAAGTTTTTTAGTCTTGAACCCTCCTTTAGATTTTTGGCGGAACTTCCCTTTTTCATCTTTGTAAGATATGCGATATTCCCAGTTGTTATCCCTTTTTCGATAATATGCCATTTGTTTTTTACCTCATTTTCTGTTAAAATGGGTATAGTAAAGAGACCTACTGCAAAGCAGGCTTTTACTATACATGATTTGCCTTACGCTCTCTTCGACCAAAATTTGAGCGTAGGGCTTTTTTTATTTATTAAGATTTTTTAGTAATTCAATTATTTCTTCATTTTGTTTAATTTTAATCCAATTTTGTTGGATTTGAACCATTTCATAAAGGTTGGCACTGTTTGCAGTCAATGAAGAGTACAGCTTGTTTTTCATGATATTTCCAGCTTGTGCGACATGTTCAGGGTATTTTTCCCAAATATTGAGCATATCAGCTTCTTCGTAAAATTCACGAGAAGCCATATAATATTTTTCTTTTTCTGCATCAAGTTTTGCTTGTTTTTTTGCGTTGTTTCCAAATAATGCCATAATTTATCTCCTTAAATTATATTTGCTAAATTATTAAATTCTTCTTTGATTATTGTTTCGTCGGCAACAGTTTTTAATTTATATTTTTTCATAAAGTCAAGATAGTTGAAATGTTCTTTATCTTCACACTCCTCTAGTTCAGCTTTTACAAGGTAGTGAATCATATGACGATTGGCCTGTGTTTCGTATTTTTCCCTGAAAACAGTATAGAGATGTGGAAGATGATTTTTATGACCCAACTCATGCAGAATAACTTTTATTCTGTCTTCGTGTGGAATTTTCGAACTAATAAACATGGTTTTTAAGTGAGAGATATAGAATGCCTCGTTACTATACATATTGTATACTTCGTTATCAAAAACAGAAATTCTAATACCGAACTCTTGAAAAAGTTCTTTTTCTGTCATAAATATCATCCTTTTATTGATTGCATATAATTAAAAAAGGTCTTGTTATGATAACAAGACCTTTTCCAAGCAGGGAGACGTACTTCACATACGCTTAATTAATAAATCTCTTATCTGCTTGATTTAACAGTGTTTTTAACCTGTACTTAAATTGTACAACACTTGAAGGTCTTTTGTCAACTAGTTAGCTAACTTTTTTTATTTCTAAGGTAACCATAAGTGAATATGGTTTGGTATTGTTCGTAATGGTAACCTATTATGGACATATGAGTTCCATACTCTATTTGCGAGAATATCGGCTGCTTGTATGAGATAGTCATTTTCTGATACACAAGAGCGAGTATAGACAGAAAAGTCAGCGTTTAGGATAGGGGAATAGAATTTTTCATAATTGAAATTATAAATCCCCTCATGCAACTCTTCAAATACTCCATCCCCTAGTCCATAAAGTCCATTTGTCGCAAAGCCTTGTTGATCAATATTGATATGTAGTTCAATATCTTGATTTGGATCAATTAGGTTTTGAGTTATTAGATGTTGAAATAGCTTTTTTACAACTCGTCTAATCGCATAGTCTTTAAATCGTTGTCTAGATTTTTTATCAGCGAGTATATATTCTTTTAGATTTGAAACTTTCATACTGACATCAAAGCTGATTTCATTTTGCAAGATACGATAGAGAGAAGAGCGGTGGTTCATGTTTTCGAGATTGGAAGCTTTTAATTCAAACTCGAAGTTATTAGCTTCAGCTATCTGGTGCACTAGTTTTTTGTACTGTCCTTTAGCTTTATTTTTTGGAGAGTCTCCAATAAAACAGTGACCTGCATAGACAAAGTAGTTAGAGTTTTTCTCTAATCTTCCAGAATCGTCAATAAATAAATGAATTTTTTGTTTAACCATTGCCGCCCTCTTGACTTCGTAGGAAGGCCTCTATAATACTTTGTATGGATTTTTTATCTTGATCGGTCAACGGTTTGCCGTTGAATCGCATGGCTGTGCTGGCTAATTGTTCAACATCAACTTCTTGACCTTCAAAGTAAAATTTTTCTGGTTCACCAGCGATAGCTGGATTATCCGTCCTACCTAAAAGATAATCGGTAGATACACCGAAATAATCAGCAATTTCTCTCAATACTTTAGAACTAGGATTACTTCTTTTTAAGCGATAAAGAGTATTTGTTCCATATCCTAGCTTTTCTTCTAAAACATTTATAGAAATCCCTTGTTTATCAGCTAATTCTTTTATTTTGTCGAATGCTACAAACATTGAATTATCAACCTTTCTAAGCATAACGAAAAAATATTTTAAAATATTTGTATAAAACCGTTGACAATTTTAGTCAAATGTTTTAAAATTATATTCGTAAGCTAAAGAGTTAGCGAACAAGACAACTAAAAAATAAAGCCTAATGAAACTGATTGGCGTCGTTTTTATAGGTCAACCTTACATTTTAGTAAGTCTTTTCTCTATGTTCTAATTTTAAAACATTTGACTAAGCTTGTCAATAAGTTAGCTAACTTTTTAGTTAATTTTTTTAAAAAGGAGGAAGAATAATGAAATCTATCTTTGAACGGATAGCAAAAAGCCTTGAAATCATTGCAACTGAATTCAAGGCTTCGAGGGTAGCAAGGGAAGAACTGAAACAACATTTAGACCATATTGAAATAACCTTGCATGAATTAAAGGCTAATCCCTTTGGAATCAAAGAAAAGGAATAGCGTTTTTAATCTTGGCAGCATAATCAAGAACGGTGTCAATCGTATCTTTGAAATCAGTTTCAAGTTCAGAAATTGCTTCTGTCGTGATGTAGAGCGTGTAAAAACTATTATCTGCTAGAGTTCCTTCAATATAACCATATTTTCTTAGTTCAAAACAGGTATCTAGTATATCTTCTTTTGACCATTCAGGCATGATGTTAGTTTTAAGAAAATCAATACTGTGGAAGTTTCTGGCTTGAGATTTACGAATTTGTTCCCTTCTTCTCTTAATGTATTCAGCGTACATAGAAGAAATCAAAAACTTTGCATCGTTCGTTAGTTTGCTATTGTCTAATTTATTCATGGCTTATCCTCCTTTCCGTGATGATAAGTCAATTATATCAAAATCAAGAAAGGAAAATTATGAGTCAACAGCATAAAAAATGGATTCAGATTGTCAAAGACAAGCTGAATGAAGAAAATATGACGCAAACTCATTTAGCGCGAGCTTGTGGTGTCAAAAGACCAACTATTTCAGAGCTATTAAAGTATGGAAAGGGCAGCGACAAACTCAAAAACCGAGTTTGTGATGTGCTACATATTGAAGCAAGCTGGGTAGATTTGGAGGAAGAGTGATGGCTATTATCATTTTTATTTTCAACATCGTTGTAATCGTGACAAATTTGGTTATCATCCGTCGAAATTTACGTGAACATAAATTATTAAACAGAGTAATCAGGTTTTATTGGGATGATTTAAAGCGATAGTGAGATGAGTGTGTGGAGTTTGACAATTTCAACTTCTGGGAACTCTAGTCGCTTAATTTGACCATTTACATATATTTGAAAGAAAAAATTTGAAACTGTTCGTTGGCGTAGAAAATCACGTACTTCACCATAAAGTACGATGATGGTCTGACCTTTGTAGGATGTAAAAAAAGATTTATCAGCAAGGATGTGTTGGAATTTCTGGTAGTATGGCTGTCCGTCAATTATTAGGTGATCTATAGTGTCCCATTTAAGATTGTGATTAATAGTTAGTGTGCAAAGTTCATCAATTAGATTTTCCATTACTTTAAGTCCTTTCGGTTTGAAAACATGCTTTCTAGATCATTAAAAATATCTACAAAGTCTGCGTATTTGACTTCTCTTTCATTTTTTATCTCTTTATATTTATTAAGTGGTTCGGCAATCAACTTGTTATGTTTTGTCAAATATGGAAAGTTACTTTCAAATTTTGACATTAATTTATACAGTTGAACAAAAATTTTTTCAGGGATAGCTGATTGTCTATCGTCAATGTTATCAATAAGAGCTTTGATAGCTTCCATCTGACCGAGATAGTAGTCATTTTCTTGATGAAACAAGCTAACTTCTTGTGCCTCTTCTAATTTTCCACGAGTTATAAAAGCTACTCTGAAAGTATAGATAGTCAACAATAATCCAATCGGAGCTGTAAGAGTGTTAAATATTTCTAGCAATTTGATCATACTATTATCCCCTTAATTATTTAATTTAATTATATCACAGAAAGGAATTTAGATGAATGACTGTAACTAGAGAAATGTTGCCAATTGAAATCACTATTCTTAATGCTATTAAAAACAGTGCAACTTTTGAGCTTCCAATTCAAGCAAGCGAATTGAGAATAAGCACAGGTCTTTCAAAGCGAAAGCTAGAAGAAGTGATTGAGAGCTTGCGAGTGAATTTTCACCATCCGATAGTTGCCAAGAAAACTAAACCAAATGGCTATTATCTTCCTAAAAACAATGAAGAGCGCAAAGCAGGATTGGCACCTTACCAAAGACAAATTTTGACAGAACAGAAGAACCTTGCTGCTGTGATGTCGGTCAATTTAAAAGAATATTGGGGCAAAGAAAAAAAGCCTGACGGCAATCAGGCTCACATATAAAGATACAAGAGGATTATATCATGAATGATCTAATGAATCAACTATTGGATCAGTTTGAAGCTGGTCTGATGGATAGAGCATTAAAAGTCATGCACGTTGTGACAGACGAAAAGAGACGCTACCCATTGGAACTTAACAAGTCACAATGTGCCGAAATGCTCTTAGGTACTAAAGATACTGGAACGTTTGATGCACGTTTTAACTGTCATAGGGATTTTCCGAGGATTCTAAATGCTCGTGAGAAGTATCCTCGTGATGCAGTTATTGAATGATATCACGAGAATTGGCAAAGAACAGCTATTTAAAAAAGAACAAAAGGAATTATAACATGAACAATTTACAAATTATTGCAGTCGGAACAGTCGTATCAGTAATACTGATTGAATCACTCATTATGAATTTTAAGCTAAAGAAAGCTCTCAGAGCTAAAAAATCAGCTGAGACAGTGATTACGCATCTTGCGGCTCAGGCTGGATTTATCGACTATAAGACAGGACGTAGAGTGGATATAAACCCAAAGACACGTAAAGAAGTCTTTGTTGATTGAGGCAAGTTATGGATGAATTAAAAGTATTACCTCATAATATAGCTTCTGAACGAGCGGTTCTGGGCTCTATCTTAATTAATCCTGATAAAATTGTGACAGTTTCTGAACATCTCAAATCAGATGATTTTTATAGTCCGGCAAATAAAATTCTTTTTAAAATCATGCAGGGCTTGTTTGAACGTGGTGAGGCGATTGATACTTTAACTATAAAATCGGAACTTGAAGTTAATGGCGATTTGGAGAAAATTGGAGGTATTCCTTACCTAGCTGAGATTGTCAATGCGGTTCCTACGAGCTCACACGCTGAGCATTATGCCAAGATTGTGGCTAAGAAATCACAACTAAGGTCAATCATTGGAAATCTGTCTGATTCTATTGAAAATGCCTATAACGAAGACATGGATATTGATGAGATTATCGCAAAAGCGGAGCAGTCACTGATTGCAGTCAGTCAATCCAGCAACAAGAGTGGTTTCAGACCTATTCATGATGTGCTCTTAGAAAATCATACTAAGATTGAGGAACGGTCAAACAATTCCAGTCAAATCACTGGCATTGAGTCAGGTTTCTATGATTTTGACAAATTGACAGCTGGCTTGCATGAAGATCAACTGATTATCTTAGCGGCACGACCAGCGATGGGAAAGACAGCTTTTGCTCTTAATATAGCTCAGAACGTGGCAACTAAGTCCAATAAGGCGGTGGCTGTATTCTCTCTTGAAATGGGAGCTGAAAGTCTAGTTGAGCGTATGTTGTCAGCCGAAGGTACAATTATCAACCATCACATTAGAACAGGAAATCTGACAGTTGATGAATGGCAACGGCTTATTTATGCACAAGGTCAACTTGCTGAAGCACCAATCTATATTGATGACACCGCTGGAATCAATATTGGAGACATTAGAGCAAGAGCTAGGAGGCTATCACAAGAAACTGACAGTCTTGGTTTGATAGTCATTGACTATCTGCAATTGATACAAGGGTCACGGTCAGTCAATCGGCAGCAGGAAGTATCAGAGATTTCGCGTCAGTTGAAAATCATTGCTAAGGAATTAAAAGTGCCAGTTATTGCGTTGAGTCAATTGTCGCGTAGTGTGGAGCAACGACAGGACAAAAGACCTATTTTATCAGATATTCGTGAGTCTGGTTCAATTGAGCAAGATGCCGATATAGTAGCTTTTCTATATCGTGATGACTACTATCAACAACCAAAAGAAGGTCAGCCAGAAAGCAATGTTACCGAGTTGATTCTGGCCAAAAATCGACACGGTAGTCTTGGAACTGTCAAGCTGTACTTTCATAAGGAATATACCAAATTTTCAAGTGTGAAGGAGGAAGAATGATGACTGAGACATTTTTTAAAAAAGAGGTCGAAAAGTATCAGTATATCCAGATGCCCAAATGGCTCTTTAAAGATCCATATAAAAGACTATCTAGTAACGCCAAACTCATGTATGCTATGCTTTTTAATCGATTAGGTTTGTCTTTAAGTAATGCTTGGCATGATACAAAAGGTCAGGTCTTTATGTACTTTACAAATGCGGAATTTTGCGAAGAGTTGGGGTGCTCAGAGAATACCGTAACTAAAACTAAGAAAGAGCTGAAAGAAGCTGGACTTTTACACGAAGAAAGGCAGGGATTAACAAAACCGAACCGTCTCTATATCAAGGGTCCTAAAACGAGCTTTGAACCTCAAAATTTGGGAGACAGAACCGCAAAAAATACGGCTCTCGACCTTCAAAAAGTTCAGACAATAAAGACTGATAAGAATAAGACTGATAAGAATAATAATATAGCTGTAGTTAAAGAAGTCATTGACTATCTTAATCAAGCTGCTGGAACTAGATTTTCAGCTAGCTCACAAGCTACTCAAAAGCATATCAATGCGAGATTATCAGAAGGTTACACGATAGATGACTTTAAACACGTTATTGATGTCAAAGTTTATGAGTGGAAAGGTACTGATTTTGCTAAGTTTTTAAGACCTGTGACCTTATTTGGTTCTAAGTTTGAAAATTACGTCAATCAGCAATCGCGAAAAAACAAGAGAAGCTTTGCTTCTGCAGTTGATGAAAGGTTGGGCTTTTAGATGAATCCTTTTAAAAATTTTGAAACTAGACAAGTCTTGGATGAGACTTGTGAGGTACACGGTTGCAAGCTCTGGCTGACTAAAGTGCCGATAAAAGGAAGACTGGAAGAATTAAAGCAATGTCCTGAATGCACAAAGGCAGCCATCAACTTTTTTGAAAGTAAGCTAAATAGTCAAAGCAAAGTCAATAGCAAGCTTGCAGGCACTTATGCGGTCTTTGACAGAGACAGTCTGGTATCAGACAAGTTGAAATTGAAGAGTCTTGATAACTACGAGATTAAGGACGAGATTGACCAGCATGCTTTGAATTTTGCAAAGCGGATGGAGCAGTTTTACAGGTTAGGCAGGACAGGAAATGCTATTGTGACGGGACCGTCGGGAGTTGGAAAGAGTCATCTGACTTATGGCTTAGCCAAGTGGATGAATGAGCAATTCAAGGCCTATGAAAATCCAAAGTCGGTACTTTTTGTGTCGCTTATCACTCTCTTTACAAAAATCAAAGAGAGCTTTAATAGTGATAACGGCTACTCACAAGCTGAGATGGTAGAGTTACTGTCAAAGGTGGATTATCTGTTTTTAGATGACCTCGGCAAAGAGAGTCGAAAGGCTGACACTCGCAACAACGAGTGGGCACATCAGATTCTGTATAAGATTTTGGATAATCGTAGTAATACGATTATCAATACAAATCTGACGAGCAAGGAAATTAAGACTTTGTATGCTGACGACTACGGCAATGGTGCTTTGTCTAGTCGGATTTTGGAAGGGGTCACAGGGAATAGCTTTGTCTATCCGCAGGAAATGGAAGATAGGAGGTATTGATGAGTAAATTTATCAACGCTAATTGTCTTGATGTCATGCGTCAATATCCAGATGATTATTTTGACCTTGCTATTGTTGATCCACCGTACTTCAGTGGGCCAGAAAAGCGAAAGTTCTACGGACGAAAAATCAGCCCGATAGGTGTCCAGCGATTATACGGTCAAACATCAGAGTGGCAAATTCCAAATAAAGATTACTTCGACGAACTTTTAAGGGTTTCAAAAAATCAAATTATTTGGGGTGTGAATTACTATGACTACTCTTTTGGCTCTGGTCGTATTGTGTGGGACAAGGTCAACGGACAATCTAGCTTTTCAGACTGTGAACTAGCTTACTGCAGTTTCCATGGCAGCGTGAGATTGTTTCGCTATATGTGGAATGGCATGATGCAAGGTAAGTCAATATCAGAAGGTCATATTCAACAAGGAAATAAAGCTCTTAATGAAGTTAGGATTCATCCAACACAAAAACCAGTCAATCTTTATATTTGGATTTTACAGAATTATGCTAGCGTTGGTGACAAGATTTTAGATACTCATGTCGGTTCTGCTAGTAGCTTGATCGCTTGTGAAGAATTAGGATTTGATTATGTTGGTTGTGAATTGGATAAGAATATCTTCGATTTAGCTAAACAACGACTTGAAGCCTATAAAATGCAAGTAAAATTATTCTAGGAGAAAGAAAATGATTAAATTATTAAGAGAGATTTTTCCACAAGGTAAAGCAGGATGGTTGAAGTATTTCGACTGGTGTGGATATCACTCATATGTATTTAAACCGATTGAAAAAACACTCGGTTTAATCAAAATCATCTGCGATGGGTTATTATTTTTGCTGGCATTAACAGCTTTAATACTTCTTTTCCCGCTAACGCGGATTGAGTTAAGAGTGAGGTCTTCTAAAGTTAAAAAGAAAATGGAGGAAAAACAAAATGACTAAAACACTTGAAGAGAAGGTTGAACAGTGGTTTATTGACCGCAATTTGCATGAAGCAAATCCAGTCAAGCAGTTTGAGAAATTGATGGAAGAGTCTGGTGAGCTATTTGAAGGTATTGCCAAAGACAAGCCTGCGCTTATCAAGGACGCTCTGGGAGATATGCAAGTCGTACTGATTGGACTTGAGCAACAGATTAAGAATGGCGCTGAGATTGAAGCTAGCCCGCAGGAAATGGAGCTTTTGCTCTTAGTTTCGAGTTTGGGAGAATTGGCTCAGAAACTCTATAGACATGTTGTTAATGAAGAAACTAAAGTTCCGCTCGTTCGTCCTGAATTGATATCGCTGCATAATTCTATTCACGCAATATCTATTCATAATCTGACGACAGCTGATGACTGTTTAGCTCTTGCTTATGATGAAATCAAAGATCGCAAGGGGAAGATGATTGATGGTGTATTTGTGAAGGAGGCGGATTTAGGATGAAAGCAAAAGGACTTTATCTGGCTCTCATCGCTTTGTCGCTATCAATGTTTAATCTAGGTCTTATAGCAGCAAAGCATTACTACGAACCTCAAATTGAAAAATTAGAAAAACAAATGAAGAAAAAAGAGGATAAAAAGACAGTTATCATCCATCAAGCTGATAATACTGGCGGTATGATGGTTGGCAAGATTACAGAAAAGAAAGTCATACAAGGCCACTATACTGTGACCGCTGGCGCTTATGGAAATTTTTTGGTAACGGAAGAACAATATAGAGAAATTGAAATCGGGGATGACATCCCAGAATTTTTGAAAGGACGTGGGCACTAAAATGAAATGCTATAGTGAACAAATTGCTGATTTAGCTTTGAAAAAAAGTGGGCTTGGGGCTTGCAGAACACTTCCTGATCAAGCATTTCACACAACGATTGAGCAGGATGTCATCAACAAGCCTAGCCATTACCAAGGTCGCTATGGTATGGAATCTATTGAAATTCTAAGAAATTTTATGACAGATGAACAGCTAGTAGGCTTTTATCTCGGAAACAGCTTGAAGTATCTAATCCGTCACCAAAAGAAGAATGGGTTGGAAGATTTGAAGAAGGCTAGAAAGAACCTGGATTGGCTCATTGAGAAAATGGAGGAAAAGAATGATACCAAAATTTAGAGCGTGGGATCCGCATGAAAAAAAGATGGTTGACGACACGGAATTAGTAATTTGGGGCGGGAATATCTATCAAGGAAATAGACAAAAAATTTTTGAAAGAATTGTAGAAGGCAAAAAAGGGCTTATCGGTTACAGCATTGACGATAAGTATCTCATGCAATCAACAGGGTTAAAAGATAAGAACGGCACAGAAATATTTGAGGGGGATATAATAGATACCACAGATTACGAAGGAGGCCTTTCTAGTGTTGGGAATCCTTTTGTGAAAATAGAACGCGATAAGTACGGGTTTGTTGTAACAGGAGATTTTCCGGATAGCCCAATCACGATTAAAGAATTTGAGGTTGGACGCAAATTTGCTGGAGTTGAAGTAATAATCGCAGGAAACATTTATGAAAATCCTGAGTTGGTGGAGGTAATCGATGATTAACAATGTTGTATTGATTGGTCGCTTGACCCGTGATGTTGAGCTACGATATACACCCTCAAATATCGCAGTCGCCACCTTCAACCTTGCTGTCAATCGTAATTTTAAAAATCAAGATGGCGAGCGAGAAGCTGATTTTATAAATTGTGTGATGTGGCAGAAGTCGGCTGAGAATCTAGCTAACTGGACACGAAAAGGTATGTTGATTGGCATTACTGGACGAATCCAAACCAGAAGTTATGAAAATCAGCAAGGTCAACGTGTCTACGTCACGGAAGTTGTGGCAGACAGTTTTCAAGTGTTGGAAAAACGGGATAATTCCGCTAATCAGTCAAGCATGGATAGTCAGATGCCGCCAAATTTTGGGAATAGCCAGCCTATGGATATTTCAGATGATGATTTGCCATTTTAGAGAGAAAAAGAAGAATGAATGAAGAAATATTGAATGAATTGAAAAAGCTTCTAGGGTTATTTCCTAGATCATATATCAATCAAAATTTAGAAGTGATTCTAATCCCAAAAACAAACACTTATTTTAATCTTGAAGGAGTTGGCTCAAGACGTGACATTATCGCAAAATTGCTGATGTGGTGTACCAGAACAATTGCAAAAGGTCAACCGTTTCGTAATAAAAAAAGAAATGATATGTATAGAGAAGCTACTAAAAGAGCTCTAAATTATTACCTAGGAACACTTTTTTCAGATGAAGATATCAATTTGATTTATCAAAGATTAGGCAATGGCATCAATCAAGACTTGACCTATAGTTTTATTGATAGTGATTTTGATATGGAGGTACTAGATGACAGAACATAAGAAACCAGCCTATATCATCATCCAAGAAGCAATGGTTGAGCGAATTCGATTTTTAGAAGATGAGCTTTACAATCGTGCTTACAAAGATATCGAAAGGCAAGAGGTAGAGATCGAGAAGTTAAAAGAAAAATGTGTCAATCTTATGCTAGAAAATGCAGATTATGTCTGGGACGAAATGGCTCGCTCTGCTATGGCTAAGAGAGCAAACACGAGGAGATGGAGGTCAAGAGGATGTATCTAAAATGTAAACACATGCAGATTGTGAAACATGCCTTGCAATACTATATTCAGCGCGAAGGTGCGGATGAACATGATTTAGTAGAGGTGGGAAATGATATTGCTTGAAATTATCGAAATTTTAGGAGCTATGATTATCATAGCGAGCTTGATGGTTCTATTATTGGCTATTGTGGTAAGCGGATGGAGGGTAATTTTTAAAAATGAACAAAAGAATCAAGAAGAAGAAAGCTAAGCAAGCCAAATTGAAAAAGCAACAGGAACTGGAACAGTTGGTTCAAAATCCTAAGCAAATTCGTGAGGCATTGATGTGTGTTGGCACCGCTCTTAGTAATTTATTTACTAACTTAGCAGTAGCCTTTGCTAATGTAGCTGAACATTGGAAAAAATGGGGAGAGCAATTTGACAAAGAAAACAGCAAGTAAGACAAGACGTGATTTCCTTGAGTTTGAACTTGAGGCTAAGTATCTAAAAATTGATAAACTTATTGGCCAACGCCGTCATGAGTTAGAAAGAGTCTATGCAGTCAAAAACCTGACCATGCCAGACATCGATGATTCAGGAGCTAGTCGCAGTGGGACTTCAATCAATACTTCTGAAAATTTAGCTGTTGATTATTCTAGTGATCCAATGATTCTAAAACTTGAAGAATTTCAAACAGCCATTTCAAAACTGCTTGATGTACTTGAACCTGATGATAAGAAAATTTTTCATCTGAGATGGGGAGAGCATACTGGATATGATTGGATTCAGGTTTGGCACATCATGGAAAATGGTGAGACGGGCTATCTGTATAGGCATAGCAAACAGATTTACAGAAGACGTGAAGTCATTCTTGACACACTCGCCAAATTCCTTTACATGTAACTTGTCAAAAAAATATGTAGAATTGACAGAAACAATCTGGTAAATTAGTACCATGAGATAAAAACGAAAGAGGCAGAGATTCCACACTCTGCTTTTTTCGTGTAACAAAGAAAGGTGGTGAGAGGATGAACTTAGTAGAACCTATTCGAGATAAAGATGATATACAAGCTATGAAAGATTATTTGATGGAGTGGAACGAGCGTAATTATATGCTTTTTCTTGTAGGTATAAATTCAGGTTTTCGTATTAGTGATATTGTTATGCTAAAAGTTAAGGATGTTCAGGGTTGGCATATACGCGTCAAAGAAAAGAAAACTGGTAAAATTATTAAACGTAAAATGCCACGTCCTCTCAAAAACGCTCTTCGTAAGTACGTTGAAGGAAAACCACTACATCATTATCTTTTTCAAAGTAGAAAAGGAAAGAATCAACCTCTAACTAGACAGGGAGCATATGCTATTATCAAGACGGCTGCCGAAGATTTGGGAATTGATAATGTTGGTACTCACACAATGAGAAAAACGTTTGGTTATCATTATTATAAAAAATATAAAGATGTTGCTACATTGATGGAAATGTTCAATCACGCTAGTCCAGCTATTACACTTCGCTATATTGGTATAAGACAGGAACAGTTAGATTTAACGATGGCTAATTTTTCATTATGATTATTTTATATTTTTTAAAATCTATTATGTTACATAACGAAGCAAGAGTAAATTCGTTTTTGAGGGCAACGCTAGAGCTTATTAAATTCAGGTTTTAAGAACAAAAGCGAAAGTAACACAATATAAGATATGACAGATTCAAGGGTTAAAATTGGTATATTTTTATATATGGTTTATAAAGAAGTTAGAAAAAATCTTCGTACAAAGAAGTGGATTAAATTTCGAGATAGGATTATGAGAGAACATGACTATCTATGCCAAGAAAGCTTACGTTATGGCAGGCGAGTGCAAGCAGAGATGGTTCATCATATTTATCCAGTTTCAGAATATCCTGAACTTGAATTTGAAAAATGGAATTGTTTGCCAATGCTCAATAAAATTCATAATACATTTCATGATCGAACGAACGATAAGATAGTCGGTCAAGGATTATATTGGCAAAAGAAACGAAAAAAAGAATTTTTGGATTTTTACAAAAATCTAAAAAAATAAAAATTTAATTTTTTCGATTTTTGAAATTTTCAATTTTTGATTTTTAATTTTATCCCCCCTACTTGAAAAAAATTTTTTTGAAGTCGTGGAGACCGAGGAGAGGAACTTTTTCCAAATACGGGGCGTTTCAAAACAAAAGGGGTGAAAAAATTGACGATTAAAGTGAAAGGGGTGATGTTTTGGCAAGACCAATTACAAAAAAGTCTATTGCCTCCAAAGTTAAGAAAGTGATGAAAGAACTGGGAACTTATCGGAAAGAGTTTGAACAGATTATTGAAATATATGCTGGCATGCTCTATCAATATCAGGAATACGAGAAGCAACATGAAGAGCTTGGTTATCGGGTAACAGAGCCATATGTTAATAAAGCAGGAGCAGAGAACGAGCGAAAGCTACCGATAATCACTGTTATGGAAACTTTGAGAAAGGACATTCTGTCTTACTCGAATCAGCTTATGCTTAATCCTAAAGCGTTAGGTGATGAAATCCAGAAAGAGAATACGGAATCACCGTTACTGAAAGTTTTTGCGAAGCAGCCTAAGCCGAAAGGCAGGGCGTGAATATGGTTACAAATCTTGAGAGAGCCAAGATATACGCTACCAACATTATTAGCGGTGAGATAGTTGCATGTGAAGAAACAAGGCTTGCTTGTCAAAGGTTTATAACAGACCTTGAAAATCCAGATTACTATATTGATACTGATATTGTTGATTTTGTGGTGGAGTTTATCCAGACTTGCATTGTGCATCAGCAGGGTGATGACAAATTTGGTGTATCTATTCGAGAGAAACCTCTTATCTTGCAAGACTGGCAACACTTTATTGTCGTAAACTTATTTGGTTTTTATCATGTAGGGACTGGAGTAAGGCGGTTTAAAGAGGCGCTCATTATGCTGGCTCGCAAAAATGGGAAGACTGCGTTTACTGCAGCGCTCACTATCACCATGTCATTGATGGACCGGATGAGTGGTTCTAAGGCATACGTAGTCGCAAACTCAATTAAGCAAGCGCTTGAAGCGTTTGGTTTCATGAAATTTAATATGGAGCGCTGGCAAGATAAGAATATACGCTTCAAAGATAATAATGCTGAGCACTCTATTACTGGAAATTTTGGTTCAGAGGGGTCGTTTTACATCAACGCCTTGGCTAATGATGAGAGTCGGCTAGACTCCTTAAATGGGAATGTCATCATTATTGATGAAGCGCATACCATGCGAAACTCGAAAAAATATGGATTGATGAAAAAGACTATGAGCGCTTATACAAATAAGCTGCTCTTTATTATTTCCACTGCTGGAGATATTCCGAATGGTTTCTTGGCGAATCGAGTTAAATATTGTCAAAAAGTTTTAAAGGGCACTGTCAAAGATGAGGCTCTTTTTATGTTTATCAGCAAGGCTGATCAAAACAGCGAGGGCGAGGTCATAGACTATACGAGCGATGAGGTTCTTATGCAAGCTAATCCATCAGTAGGTGTTACAGTCTCGTTAGAAGATTTACGAGAAGAGGCACTACAGGCCATGAATGATCCACAGACAAGAAATGAGTTTCTGAACAAGACTTTGAATATCTTTACAAATAGCATGAACGCTTATTTCAATGTGGATGAATTTATTGCTAGTGATGAAGATTATGACTGGAGCTTGGAAGAATTAGCTCAGCTACCGATTAAGTGGTTTGGCGGGGCTGACTTATCTAAGATGCATGATTTGACCGCTGCCAGCCTCTATGGTCTTTATAAAACTAACGATGGCAAGGTGATTGATATTACTATCTCTCACGCTTTCTTTCCAATCGTCAATGCTCACAAAAAAGCGAACGAGGACTCTATTCCGCTATTTGGTTGGAAAGATGACGGATGGCTGACGATGAGCAATACTCCAACAGTTCTTTATGATGATGTGGTGAATTGGTTCTTGAAGATGCGCAGAATGGGCTTTAGCATTCCGAAAGTGGGCTTTGACCGTAAGTTTGGTCGTGAGTTTTACCTCAAAATGCGTAAGGCAGGAATCAAGGTTGTGGATATGCCGCAATATTTTTGGCGGAAATCAGAGGGCTTCCGTAGGATTGAAATGAAAGTAAAAAACAAAGAGTTTTATTATTGTCACAACGAAGCCTTTGAATACTGTGTGGGAAATGTTAGAGCGATAGAAAAGACGGATGATATGATTCAATACGAAAAATTAGATGGTGATGGCGGCCATCAACGCATTGACTTATTCGATGCAACAGTGTTTGCTGCCTGTATGGCTCTTGAAGAATTGAGGTAATGAAAGGAGGTGAGAAAAAATGGGAATTTTTGAACGGTTTAGAAAACGAAATAAAAATCCTACAATTCAGTTTTTGTCTCATCAAAATTTTGGTTTGATGGTTAGTGATAGCTATACTCCGCTTGGAAGAAATCCAGATGTATTGATTGCAGTCAATAAGATTGCGGATTTGGTGTCTAACATGACTATCTATTTGATGGAGAATACGGACAAAGGTGATAAGCGAGTTCTTAATGAGCTATCTCGTAAGATTGACATCGGACCTTGTCATAACATGACTCGTAAGAGTTGGGTTTATAAAATTGTGCGTGATTTGTTGCTATTTGGTGATGGCAATTCAGTTGTTCATGTGCAATATCATGACGGCTTCATCAGCAATCTATTACCATTTCCAATGAGTCAGGTTAGCTATAAGATGGACAATTCAAACGGTTATAAGATTGTCTACAACAATCAGGAATACGGACCAGATGAGGTTATTCACTTTGTGATGAATCCTGACCCTGATAGCTATTTTCAGGGAACGGGCTATCGGGTGGCATTGCGTGATATTGTGAGTAATCTTAATCAAGCAACAAAGACTAAAAATGATTTCATGCGCAATAAGATGTTGCCTAGCATGATTATCAAGGTTGATGCTTTTAGCGAAACTCTGTCTACAGAGGAAGGGCGCAATAATTTGCTTAAGAAATATTTTGAGTCCAGCAAAGCAGGGCAGCCTTGGCTAGTGTCTGAGGATATGTTTGATATTCAACAGGTGAAGCCTTTGACCTTAAATGATATTGCTATCAATGATTCGGTTGAACTAGATAAAAAAACGGTGGCAGGACTTATCGGAGTGCCTGCTTTTCTGTTGGGTGTAGGAACGTTTAACAAAGAGGAATATAACAATTTTATCAACGGGACTATCAAAGACATTGCTTTGATTATCTCGCAGACATTGACTAGGGACTTGCTTTATAGTCCTAATATGTATTTCAAGTTAAACGCTCGCTCTTTGTATTCTTACAATTTGACAGAACTGGTCACAGCAGGCACTAGTCTAGTAGACCGAAATGCCATTCGAAGAAATGAACTTCGCGGCTGGCTTGATTTGGCTCCAGATGATGAAATGGAAGACCTTCTTGTTCTTGAGAATTATCTTCCTGCTGACAGGCTTGGTGATCAAAAGAAATTGAAAGGGGGTGAGACAGACAATGATGAAACGTGAATCTTATCGTACAGCGACTTTCGAAACTCGTGAGAATGAAGAAAAAAAGGAGCTGATTATTTCGGGTTACTTTATCAAATTTGAAGAGGAAACCGAAATTTTCCCTGGTTATCGTGAGGTAATTGACAAGCATTCGCTAGATCGTGCGCTAGATGGCGCAGATATTCGAGCGTTATTTAACCATGATACTTCGCTGGTTTTAGGTCGGACAGGAAATCATACGCTAACACTAGAAGTCGATGAAATTGGTTTGCGCGGGGATATTACTATCAATCCTGATGACCCGCAAGCAATGGGCGCTTATGCTCGTGTTAAGCGTGGTGATGTAGTCGGTTGTAGCTTTGGTTTCATGCCAAAAGAAATCGATAGCACGCAGACAGAAGATGGTTTCCTTGACCGCATCATGGACATGGAATTATTTGAAGTTAGTCCTTGTACTTTTCCGGCCTATCCACAGACGGAAATCGCTGCTAGGGCTAATGATTTGGAAAAGGCAAAAGCAAACATGCTTGAGCGGAAGAAACAAAAATTAAAGGAGAAATATTCGCATGAATAGACAGATTATTTTAGGCGCAAAAGTAAAAATGCGTCAGGAATCATTGGTTAAGCTATTGGCTGAAATTGATGATATGGAGGAACGTTCTGCAGTTATTCTGCGTGAAGCAGAAGAAGCACAGACAGAGGAAGAAGTAGATAAGGCTGATGAGGACCTTGCTGCGTTGGAAAAAGAACTTGATGAAAAGAAAGCTGAAAAGGAAAAGCTGGAGCAAGAAATCAAGGAACTGGAAGATGAAATCGAAAAATTAAATCAAAAAGCACCGCAACCAGCTGCAGAAGCTGGCGAACGTGTACAAGGAGGAAAAATGGAAATTCGTGAAGCTTTAAATCAATACATTCGCTCACAAGGTGCGACAAGAGACGGAGGCTTGAAAATTGTTGACGGCGGGGCGCTTATCCCTACAGAAGTGTTAGCTCCTCAAAAAGTACCAACAACTGATGATCATTTAGTAAATCTGGTAAATGTAGTAAAGGTTAATAGCGGTTCTGGTAAATATCCAGTTATCGGAAAATCTGGCAAGAAAATGTCTTCGGTTGAAGAATTGGAAAAGAATCCAGAATTAGCAAAGCCAGACATCAATGATGTTGACTACAGCATTAAGACCTATCGTGGATATATTCCTGTATCTCAAGAATTAATTGATGATGCAGACTATGACATCATGGGACTTGTTGGCGAAGAAATCACAGATCAAGACATGAATACAAAAGATGTAGAGATTGCTAAAATTCTCAAAACAGCAACTGCTAAAGCTGCTCAAGGGTTGGACGGTTTGAAAGATGTCATCAATTCTATCAAATCTGTTTATGATGTTCACTTGGTTGTGACAGATTCTCTCTTTGCTGCACTTGATAAAGTGAAAGATAAAAATGGCCGCTACATGCTACAACCAGATGTAACTTCTCCAACGGGCTATAAATTTGCAGGGCGGATTATTCATAAATTCGAAGACAAAGTCATGGGAGAAAATGAAGGTGATATGAAAGCCTTTATCGGTGATGTCAAAGCCTTTGCTACGCTCTTTGACCGTGTGCAAGCTTCTATCAAATGGACAGATAATAACATCTACGGTCAGTTGATGGCTAGCTTTGTCCGCTTTGATACCAAAAAAACGGACAGCAAAGCAGGTTACTACGTAACTTATACCGATGCACCAGCATAAGAATCAGGAGGAATTGTAAATGACTTATAAAGTAATTCGAGCATTTGCTGACACGACTGATAAAGGTCTAGAACATCAAAATGGTTATCCTTACGAGGTTGGTGATACCTATCCTCGTGAGGGTTTTAAACCTGCGGATAATTTTATGCAATCTCTATGTGATGGGACTAATACAACTGGTTCTATCTTTTTGGTTCTTGAAGAGGAAGCAACCATTCCTGAAAATGATAATAATCCCAAAGTAGATGTAGAAAATGCTCATTTAGAGGACGATCTTCCGGCGGAAACTGAAGAAAAACCAAAAAAGAGCACTCTCAAAACTACAAAGCAACAGGAAGCTGAATGATGAAAGAAGAAGTGATTTTAAAACTTCTAAAGTTACAGCTTGGCATTTCAACTAGTATTCGTGATGAAATCCTGAAATCTAAAATCAAATCAGCCATCAGTGAGTTAAAGAATGTGCAGGGGTTGAAGCTTAACCCTGAACGTTCGGACCATGTGGATTTTGTGGTAGACTATGCTGCTTATCGCTATAAAAGTGGCGAGGTGGGAAATATGCCTCGTCACTTACAATGGCGTTTGCATAATCTTATCATGGGAGGTGCTCAGTAATGTGGAATGATGAAATCACTCTGATAAAGCGTATAGAAAATGGCTATGATGAGTTAAAACAGCCAGTTTTTGACGAACGAGAAACAAAAATTTTGTGTAAGGTTCGTTCTACAACTCGTGCTGAATTTTATCAAGCACAAGCCGCGCAAGCTGATTTGCGACCAAGCAAAGTAGTTACGGTTCACACTTATGAGTACCAAGATGAAGAGTTCGCTATATTCCTTGGTAAGCGCTATAAGGTGACACGAACCTATGAAGTAGATGTCAATGAGATGGAGTTGACTTTGGAGGAGGTGTTGTAATGGACCTATCCAATGAAATAGCTAAATATTTAAGTGAATATTCGGAAGAAGTCGAAAATGAGCTGGACGAACTGGCAGAGGAAACAGCCAACAAGGCTGTATCAACGTTGAAAGCGAATAGTCCACGGCGCAAAGGGAAATATGCTGCTCACTGGAAAGTGACCAGAAATAAAAAAGGCAACTACGTTGTACACAATGCCCCTAAAACCTACCGTCTTACTCATTTGCTGGAACGTGGTCATCTGCTGCGGAACGGTGGTCGTAGTAAGGCACAGCCTCACATTGCACAAGTTGAGCAACAGGTGATTGAAGAAATCACGAAAGGTGCTGAAAGGATTGTACGAGGATGAAATTAGTAGAATTTGCTGAACTCTTAACTGAAACAGGACTAACTGTTCAGTATCATAGTTTTAAAAAGGGACAGGCTCCCAATCCTCCTTATGTAGTTTATACGACTGGTCGGCCGGTCGTACAGCTAGGGGACAATCAACAGGAATTTAAGGTTGATACTGTAACGGTTGAACTTGTAACAGATAAGAAAGAGCTGGCTTTAGAAGAGAAGCTGGAAAGCTTGCTTAATCAAAGCAAACTCTTCTTTGAAAAAGAAGATGAAACTTACATTGATTCTGAGGAGTTATTTGTTGTGACTTACTCAGTCTATTTATATTAAAGGAGAACTACATGACAACAGAAAAAAATAAAGTAACCTTTGGTCTTGAAAATGTCCATTGGGTAGAAATTGATAGTGAATCAGAAGAAGGCGTATTAACGTACGGTAGTACAGTACATCGTCAACGCGGCGCGGTTGAACTGACTTTGGATCCGTCTGGCGATACAAATACTTTTAAGGCAGATAATATTAACTTCTATACTTCCGAAAGTAATGACGGTTATACTGGAAAGTTGAAAATTGCCAAGCTAACTGATTTGTTTTCTCAAACTATTTTGGGTGAAATGCTAGATCCTACTAGCAAAGTGATGACTGAGGTGGCAAATGCGAAGAAGAAACGTTTTGCCTTGATGTTTCAAATTGAGGGAGATTCTAAAGGAACTCGTCACGTACTGTATAATTGCTCCGCTCAACGTCCTTCTGCTGGTTCTGCTACTAAAGATGGCGGCAATGTCAACACTACCGAGCTAAACTTCAACGCTTCTCCGCGCCCGCTTGATAAAGTCGTGAAACGGCGTACGACCGAAGAAACTCCAGAAGAAACTTACAAGAAATGGTTTGAAAAACCTTTTGAACCTAATCAAGTTTAAGGAGGACAATATGCAACGCACAGTAACAATCAATGACAAGGAGTATAGGCTAGCAAATAATGCCTATACTCCTATTGCTTATAAAGCAGAGTTTGGTAAAGATTATTTTCAAGACTTGTTGGGAATGTTTAAAAACAGTGGGACGCTTCAAAAAATCCTGACTTTGTCAGAAAATGAAGAGTTCAAGACAGAAGATATGGATATTGCTTTGCTGGCCGATTTTGATATGACTTTTTTCCAACGGCTTTTTTACATTTTTGCAAAATCAGCCAACCCTCGAATTGAGACTTTTGAAGAGTTTTATTTAGGAATGGAAGCTTTTCCTTTCGATGTAGTCGGGCAGCCTTTGATGGAAATGTTAAGCGAGGGTATGCAGACTAAAAAAAAGTCGATGAAAGCGCAAATGCAAGTGATGAGTCCTTTACAGTAGAATCTTACTTTTCTTGCTGTAAAGAAACAGGCCTGACTATAGATGATATGAAACATATTAGTTTGGGCATGGCTCTGGATTATCAGACAGACTATGTCAATCTTCGGACAGAAAACGAAGAAGGGACTACTAGAAAAGCAACACAGGCAGATATGGATGCATTCTAACGAGTGCGTCCTTTATTTTATCAAAAAAGAAAGGAGGAATTATGGCGGGAAAAAATATCAAAGGGATTACGATTGAAATTGAAGGAAATACTCAGCCCTTGCAAAAAGCTCTGAAAGGTGTTGATAGTGCTGCCAGTAAGACAACTAAAGAAATTCGAGAAATTGACAAGTCGCTCAAGTTTGATACTGGAAATATTACTTTGTTGACTCAGAAACAAGAGTTATTAGGTAAGCAGGTACAAACGACTAAAGAGAAGTTGGAAGTATTAAAGGGTGCGCAACAACAGGTTGAAGCTCAATTTAAGAGTGGTGAAATCGGAGCTGAGCAATATCGAGCTTTCCAGCGTGAGGTTGTCCAGACTGAAAATGTGCTGAAAGGCTATGAGAGTAAGCTGGAGGGTGTTAATAAAGCACTTGAAAGTAATGGAAATAGTACTAAGTCTAACAAAGACCAGCTGAAAGAGCTCCAGAATGAACAGAAACAGCTGGCTAGTGAATCTGAAAAGGTTGTGAGCAGTTTTAAGCTGCAGGAAAGCCAGATGGGGTCTAACGCTTCTGAGGCTGACAAGCTGGCTTTGGCTGAGCAAAAAATCGGTAAGCAGAGCGAGATTGTCGAAAGACAGATTGCGAATTTGGAGAAACAGCTAGAACTAGCTAAACAAGAATATGGTGAAAATTCGGTTGAAGTCAATAAGTTAGAAACTCAACTGAACGAATCCAAATCAGCCTTTAACAGGCTAGCAAATGAGATGGAAAATCTTGGCAGTTCAAGTAAACAGGCCAATGACGGCTTATCTGAGACGAATAATCTCTTAAAGGCAGAGCTTCTTAATCAATTTTCAGAAAAACTGGCAGATATCAGTCAAAAGTTGGTTGACTTTGGGAAGAATGCTCTTGAGGCTTTTAGAGAAATTGACGAAGGTATGGATACCATCGTCACCAAAACTGGGGCAGGTGGCAAAGCTCTTGAGGAAATGCAGGAAGTTGCTAAAGGTATTGCAACTGAAATGCCTACTAATTTTAGCAATATTGGTCAAGCAGTAGGAGAAGTAAATACTCAATTCCAATTGACAGGAGATGCACTCAAAGCTACGTCTAAAGATATAATCAAGTTTGCTGAAATTAATGGTTCTGATGTGACGAATGCCACTATCCAATCTAAGCAAGCACTTGAAGCTTACGGTCTTTCTGTTGATCATTTATCAGATGTACTGGATTCTACAACATATGTAGCTCAAGAGACTGGAGTGTCAGTAGATGATTTGATGAAAAAAGCTACTGATGGAGCTCCACAAATTAAAATGTTAGGTCTCAGCTTTGATGAAGCAGTTACTTTAATAGGACAAATGGAACAACATGGTGTAGACTCGTCAGCTGCTTTATCTGGATTAACAAAAGCAGCAGGAACTTATACCAAACAAGGTAAATCCATGAAAGAAGGGCTAAAAGAGACCATTGAAGCTATTAAAAATAGCAAGAATGAAACTGAAGCTATGAGCCTAGCTATGGAAATTTTTGGAGCAAAGAAAGCGCCACAGATGGTAGATGCTATCAAACGCGGTACTTTAAGCTTCGAAGACTTGGGTTATACAGCACAAGTCTCAGCTGGTTTAGTTTCCGAAACATACAAAAACACTTTAGACCCAATTGATAAATTCACCACTGCACAAAATGGTTTAAAAATTGTTATGGGTGAAGTTGGAGGAGCTATTGCCGAAACATTTGCACCAGTATTGGAAGTTTTGGTTGGTATTTTTAAACAAGTTGCTGAATGGATTAAAGCTTTGCCTGGTCCTATAAAACAGTTTGTGGTTATTCTTGGTACAGTTGTGACGGTCGCTGGTGTCCTTGCACCTATATTTCTCACTTTACAAGCTGCAGCAGTCGCTTTAGGGACTAGTATAGGAGGAATGATAGCCGCCGCCTTACCTATTATTGGCATTGCTGCCGCTATAGCGGCTGGAATAGCCGCTGTAGTAATTGTTATTAAGTATCTTTGGGAAACAAACGAGGGCTTCCGACAGGCTGTAGAAACGATTTGGAATGCCATCATGTCTGTTATTAACACAGTCATACAATCTATCTCAAACTTTGTCATGTCTATTTGGGGAACGCTGGTTTCTTGGTGGAATGAAAATCAAGAACTGATTAAAGCGACGGCTGAGAAAGTCTGGAATGGAATTCAAGAAGTCATCAAAGTTGTAATGGATATTATAGGACCATTTATACAGGCTTCTTGGGAGAGTATTTCAACGGTTATTTCCACTGCGTGGGAAGTGATTAAGACAGTTGTCGAGACTGCTATCAATGTTGTTTTAGGCATTATTAAAACCGTTATGCAGCTGATAAATGGCGATTGGTCAGGTGCTTGGGAGACAATAAAAAGCGTGGGTGAAACGATTTGGAATGGTATCAAATCGGTAGCAGAATCTATTTTCAACGCATTGGCTCAAATCTTATCAAGTATTTGGGCTGCTATTGCTAGTACAGCTTCTAGTATCTGGAATGGTATTAGCTCTGCTTTAAGCAATGTTTGGAACTCGCTTTTGAGTACGGTCTCAAATGTATTTAATAGCATTTCTAGTGCAATCTCAAATGTTTTCAATGGTATCAGTAATACTGCATCGAGTGTTTGGAATGGCATTAAGGATACTATCGGGAATGCTATCAATACTGCTAAGAATTTAGTAAGCAATGCGATTGATGCCATTAAAGGATTTTTTAATTTTCAAATTTCCTGGCCACATATCCCACTACCTCACTTTCGGGTAAGTGGGTCAGCAAATCCACTTGACTGGCTGAAAGGTGATCTGCCTAGTATTGGAATCGACTGGTACGCTAAAGGCGGTATTTTAACTAAACCGACCATATTCGGGGCTAACGGTAGTAACTTAATGGTTGGTGGCGAAGCTGGAAATGAAGCTGTCCTACCTCTCAACGAGCGAAACCTGAGTGCTATTGGGCGTGGTATTGCTGAAACGATGCAGGGTCAAGCACCAATCATCAACATTAATATCTCTGATAATGTCATTCGAGAAGAAGCAGATATCAATAAGATTGCATCTGCGGTCGCAGATAAAATCGCTTATGAGTTAAGACGTAAGAGAGAATTACAAGGAGGGACTACATGATTAAATATAATGAGTTAGTAATTGACGGTATACATACATCGTCTTTTCCTTATAAAATTATCATTTTAGAATCTCCTAAAATTCAAGTCGGAGAGTCTAAAACAAAACTTTTAAGCCACGATGGCATCAGTGGCTATATTATGCAATCAAATGAACATCGAGAACCGATTGAAAAGGCCTACACAATTCAAATGGTTAATCCTACAGAGCAACAAATTTTGGATTTTTGTGCGCTGCTTGCTAAAAGAAATTTTTGGCTTGAGAATGAACAAAATAAACTCATTCGCTGGTGGTGCTATCAGGTAAAAGTCAGTGATACTGAAAAGGATAAGTTTGGAGTGTATTCTCTAGAAGCACGTTTCGTCTGTCATCCTACTAAATACATGAAGAAAGTTGATAATCAAATATTGTCTAAAAATGGTGTATTAGTGATGAAAGGTTCTTCATTGGCATTTCCTAAAATTATTATCACTGGCCAGAGCGCATCTGAGACGACTTTTACGGTCGGGAGTCAGGTCATTCGGCTTGAAAAGCTCTCAGAATCGGCCTATATGACCAATAATCCTGTAAATCCTAGCTTCTTAGACGAACAAGGGAAACCTATAAAATGGTCTGGAGATTTTATCAGTCTGAATGCTAATCAGACTGATAAAAATGTCGGCGTAGTTCTGGGTCCTGGTATTCAGTCTATCGAATTTGAAACGAATTGGGGGTGGATATAGTTGCTTTTTTTATTAGATAGAGGTGTAAAAGCTATCAAATGGAATGGCATACCGCTTCATGAAGCTGAATCTGCTATCGTCAAGGAAGAACAGAATGGCGACTTCACCCTGAATGTACGCTATCCGATTACTGATAGTGGTATTTATCAGCTCATTCAGGAAGACATGTTAATAAAAGCTCCAGCGCCTGTGCTAGGTCCGCAGCTTTTCCGCATTAAGAAACCGATTGAAAATGATGATCATCTGGAAATTCAGGCATATCATATTACAGACGATGTGATGAAGCGTTCTGTCAAGCCGCTTAAAGTTGTAAATCTAGGTTGTGCTATGGCACTATCTCAGATGGTTCAAAATGCTAAAGCTGATATTCAAGACTTCTCTTTTACCAGCGATATATGGGATAAGAGAACCTTCAACACTACAGAAGATGATACGTTATATAGTATCTTACTTGATGGTAAGCATTCTATTGTTGGTACATGGGAAGGTGAACTGGTTCGGGATAACTTTGCCTTGACAGTGAAGAAAAACCGTGGGACTAACCGTGGAGTCATCATTACAACTCATAAGAATCTAAAATCGTACCAACGAACAAAAGATTCTCAGAATGTTGTCACCCGTATCTATGCTAAGTCTACATTTAAAGCAGAGGGAGCTGAGCAAGAAACGACTCTCAAGGTCACTGTAGACAGCCCACTTATCAACTCTTATCCATACGTTAATGAAAAAGAGTATGAGAATAACAATGCTAAGACAGTTGATGAATTGAGACAGTGGGCAGAGGCTAAATTTAAAAACGAGGGTATTGATAAATCGTCAGATGCTATTAAAATCGAAGCTTATGAGCTTGACGGTCAGATTGTTCACATCGGTGACACGGTCAATCTTAAGAGCAGAAAGCATAATATAGATATTTTTAAAAAAGCTATCGCTTATGAGTTCAATGCTCTAACAGAAGAGTATATCTCTCTGACGTTTGATGATAAACCGGGAGTTGGCGGTTCTAGAGTGTCTAATGGAATATCATCTGTTGCTAATGAGATATTAGAAATAGGAAATTCGGCTCAAGAAATTGCTATCGAACGAGCTCTTAGGAATGCTGATAAAGCATTTGATGCAGAATTTGAAAAACAGAAAAGCTTAATCAACGATGGTATTGAACAAGCGAAAGCTAAAGCGGAACAAGTTAAATCTGAAATCAATCAATCCATTGAACAGAAATTGCAGCAGACGAAAAGCGAAGTCGTTGAGAAAGTCAAGCAAGACTTAAATCAAGGTTTGGCAAGCGCTAATGCTGAGATTAATAAGGTCAAGCAAAATCTAACGAATTTACAAAGCAATTCAGAAGCTACTACCAAGCAGTTGAAATCTGACCTAGTCGGCATCCGCACTAAACAGAGCGAAGCCGAAGCCGAAATTAACAAGCAGGTACAAGCACTAACTAAAACTAAAGAAGAACTGGTAGGCGTGAAGTCTGCTCAGGCAACCTATGAGCAAACGACTACTCGCAGGCTGGCGGAGCTGACGAACTTAACCAACGGAAAGGCAGAACGGTCTTACGTTGAGCAAACGTCACGAGAATTGCTAAGCAAGATTGCCAGTGTTTCTGTTGGTGGCCGGAATCTTTTTTTAAATTCGCTTTTTAAGCAGGACATCAAAAAGACTGGTATTTGGACGACTAGCACCTATGCGGCAAGCACTGACAGTGCCAATAAGTATCTAGGTCATAGCGCCTTGAAGATTGTCGGACAAGATCCAGTAGAAAAAGATGGGAATAATCCTAAAATCACCTATCCAGCTCTAGGAATGTTTGGTGAGGTTGTGGCAGGAAGTGCAACAGACCGAGATGTGGTTATTAGTTTTTATGCAAAATCTGCTAAAAACGGAACAATCCTCTTATCAAGATTGGGAAATGTGGGCTACGTAGATAATCAAAACGTGAGCTTAACAACTGAAATTAAGCATTATGTAGTAAAAATCCCTAGAAGCGCAACAAAAAACGCCAAGCATGCGACTAACGAATGGCTTTTTAGACTTAATCAAGCTGATACTGTCTGGATTTGGATGCCAAAATTTGAATTTGGAACAATTGATACAGCCTACTCAGAAGCTCCTGAGGATATGGGCAGTCAAATATCAGCAGTCGAATCTAGCTTTAAACAACGTGCTGATTCACTAGAAGCAGGTGTGACACGCTTAACTGAGGGGCTTAAGACTAAGGCTGACACCAGCGCGGTTAATGTACTAGCTGATAGTATTAAGCAATCTGTTAAGTCGTTAGAGACAGATACACAAAACAAGCTGAATCAAAAACTGAGTACGGCTGAGTTTGAAGTGCGAGCGACTGGTATTAGACAAGAGATTGTCAATGCGACTAAGAATAAAGCTGATAAGTCACTGGTCACAGCTGAGGCGGGCAAGATACGTGAGGAGATTAGCCGAATTTCTGTCGGCGGGAAGAATTTACTGAAAGGCTCAAAGGGAGAATTTAAGCCTGATATAAATCCATCTAATTTTGATAACAATGTTTTATACATGCAATCCACTTCGATTGATTTAGTTAAGGGTGAGAAATATCTGATCTCCGCTAAAACCGATGGAGTTTTTAGCAACAATCACAACGGCACTCAAGAAAGTGACAATGTGGTACTCTGGCTGATGGATAAGACCGTTACGAATTATCAGATTGTGTCCGATAGTAATACTGGCACGACAGGAACGCTCTTTACGTGGAACAAACCAAACGGAACCTACCACTTGCGAGTTAACACCTATCATAAGGACACTCGGAAAAAAGTATGGGAAGTTAAGGTCGAACGAGGGACGATTAAGACCGATTGGAGTCCGGCACCAGAAGATACAGACGAACAAATCACTGCAGCCCGTGCAATTTTTGAAAAAACTGCAGAAGGTCTCAAAACGGACATGACCGCCGTTAAGTCTTATGTGGCAGATGATGGTAAACGCAGAGAACAGCTAGAGCAGTACACACGCACAGAGACAGCACGCAGTACAGAAGCGCTGCGCAAACAAGTATCTGAAAGCTATGTTGCGAAATCTCAACACACAGAAGACGTACGAGGAATTACAAGACGATTTGAAGAGTTGGCAATCGGCGGGAACAACTTACTAGCTTATGCGAATTTAAACGAGGGTGGCTATTATCAAAATGCTTTGAAACAGGACCCTGCATACATCTACTCGAATTTGATTGAAATTAAAAACAAAAACTACTGTTTGCAAGTTTGGGAAACGAACGATGATGCCAAAAAAATCTGGGTAGGGATGCAGTATTTTGATGAAGCGAAGAAACCATTAGTCAATGGTTATAGCTCGCTTTATTTCAGCAGTTATCGAAAATATGTCCTAGAAGTACCTGCAACCGCAAAGTATATCGCTATCTCACTTGATAAAAGGGCGCTAAATAAAGACGAAATCAAATTTAAGCTAGAAGTAGGGACTGTTCCAACTGACTGGAGTCCTGCGCCGGAAGACAGCAAGAATTACACAAACACGAAGTTAGCAGAGTACAAACAGACGGTAGATGGTGAGTTAAAAAAACTCCAATCTTCTGTTGGTGAAATGGTGAAAAAGACGGATATTAATATCACACCTGGACAAATTAGTTTCGGAACGGGTAAAGTTGTTAACGGAAAAACAATTGCCAGCCTTTTTGTACAAAATCCCGAAAGCATCGAAGCCATTACAAAGCTTATGCGCATAACGGGTGACTTGATTGTGGACGGGTCTATCACAGGACGTGATTTAGCAGCTAATACAATCACAACTGCCCATCTAGCAGCTGGAGCAGTTACGACAAAAGTTCTGGCAGCAGACGCAGTAACAGCTGATGAATTAAAAGTAGATTATGCTCTCGTTCGCAAATTGACTGCGGATGATGCCTTGTTAAACAATTTGGTAGCTAAGCAAGCGTTTATCAATAAACTGTCAACGATTGACTTTAGCGCTACGCAAATTAAGGGAGGCATATTAAAATCGCTAAATAATCATTCCACCTTTGATTTGCAAAGATCCATTTTAACATTTAAACGAAATGATGATTTTACCACTGTTTTGGATGAAGACGGACTATACCTAAAAAAACAAAATAAAAAAATTTTAGGTTTAACATATAAAGAGTATTCTGCTCATTCCAATTTTACGAACAATGCTATGGCTGAGTTTGAATTTAATAATGACACCTCATTGGCTTTTTCTACAAGTGAGTTTGCTTCTGTTTTTATGGAAATTTATCCTAAGAAAGAAACCATTTATATCAGAAGTGGCTTTAAACTCTATTTCGGTGAAGGGCAAAGCGTAGCGTTAGAACATGTTTACGGGACATTAGACGGTGTTGATTATTCTGCGTTTCGAGTATTAGGGACTGATAGAGACCAATTGATGTTCTTTAGAGATGGGCGGATCGAATTGTATCACAAAAAATATTAGGAGAAATATATGAACGAAAATTTATATACTTATATGTTTACGGATTTAAAGAATCAAATCGGCGATAAAGTGCTAGAAGTAGCAGAATTTAAAGCACGATTGATTCTGGCGCAAACTGAAAAAGAACATTTTCAACAACAAGTCGAAGACCTTCAGGCACGAGTGGATGAGCTGGAAGCTCTGCTTGAAGAACAAACGAAGCCAGCCGAAGAAAAAGGAGAACAACTATGACATTAGAAATCGTAAAAACAAGAAAACTTGTAGGCAACATTAAGATTGATGATACCCTTGTAAAAACAATGACCGCAGACATCGATGAAAAAGGAATCACTTCTTTTAGTGAGTGGATTAATAACACGGAATTATATTCTAAGAATCGCCGTGAAATTCGCAAGCAGGAAGCGGAATTTCAAAACAAAATCTATGAAGTAGAAGATGCGATTATTTCGGAATTAGAATCTGGAAATAAGGAAAAGTAATCGAGGTGGCCAAATGTGGATTTACTAAGTTTTGTAGACAAATTGACGCCAATTCTAGTCGTCATTATTCCAAGCTATTTTAGTTTTCGTGGAACTCAAAATAGTAAAGAGACGGATAAAAAAATACAAGTTTTATCCGCAGAAATCGGTGATTTAAAAGAAGCAGTTGTCGGTGTGCAAGATATCGGAAACAAAAACAATCAAGATTTAAGTCTAATCCAGAAAGGGCTTCAACGGTTGCAGCGTTTTCGACTGCAGGAAAATTTAAAAAAAGCACTGAGACGGGGCTGGACTACCCAGCATGAGTTAGAAGAACTCACCCGTCTCTTTGAAAGTTATGTCGAACTTGGTGGCAATGGAGCTATCAAGATACTGTTCGAAAAATTTTCGAACTTAGAAATTAGAGAGGAAAAATAGCATGAATAAAATTAACTGGAAAATCCGTTTTACTAAAAAGAACAAAGCATTTGTTACTAGGGTATTCGTAGCAGTATTTATTCCTATTCTTACATATTATGGGCTTAAAGTCACTGATATTACAAGCTGGACTGTGTTGTTAGATTTAATGGCGAAAGCATTTTCTAATCCATTCATCTTGGTAATGTCGATCTTTAACTTCATCAATATCATTCCCGATCCTACAACATCAGGATTTGGTGATTCTGAAAGAGCGTTAGGATATAATACTGTTAATGACGCCAAAGAAAAAGAAGAAACAGAAAAACAAACAGAAACAGACAAAGGAGAATAAACATGAGTAGAATCGAATCAAGTATTGCAGAGATGCGCAGGTTGCAAGCAATTCCTGCACATTACGATATGGGCGACCGCTATGGGAATGACGCAGACGAAGACGGACGCATCGAGTATGATTGTAGTTCGTCTGTCAGTCAAGCTTTGGGGTTAAGCCTAAGCAACAACACCGAAACTCTTAAGAGCAATTTGCCAACAATTAGGTACAATTGCGTTTATGATGGCGTAGATGGCTCTTTTGACGCTCGAGAAGGAGACGTGGTGATTTGGGGCCCTCGTGATGGATCTAGCTCGCTTGGTGCGTTTGGGCACGTTTTGATTATGACAAGTCCAACTACTGCGATCCACTGTAGTTATGGCTACGACGGAATAGTAGAAAGTGATTATAATCAAATTTGGGAAATCAACGGACGACCTCGCGAAACAGTTTTCCGCGAAAACGGACAAGCCACAGCACCACAATCAGCACCATTGGCTAATAAATCACAAAATCTAAAAATCTATCGCGTAGATGATTTGCAGTCTGTGAACGGCATTTGGCAAGTACGTTGCAACGACCTTGTGCCAGTCGAATTTGATTGGACGCAGAACGGTATTGCCTGCGAAGATATTGACCTTGTGGACGAAAACGGCAATTTGTTAGCAGATCAAGAGACAAAAATTGGTAGCCTATTTGTCATCAATCCTAAAGCTATCATTTCTGACGGTCAAGGAGCTTACGGCTCTGGTAATTATTACTGGCGACACGTTACACTTGCAGCAAGCGGTCAAATCTGGCTGTCGGTTTGGGATGTCAATCATTTGCTTTATGGATAACAGTAAACCCTAGCTTTGGCTAGGGCTTTTTTATTGTAAAAATTTTAAAAAAAATAAAAAAAGTTGGTAAAAAGTGTTGACATTCACGGCATACCGTGATATAATATAATCAGAAAGGAGGAAAGATATGAAAATCTCAGAGATTGCCGATTTAATGGTAGCAACCGGAACCCTGTTGACAGGGATTGCAAGTGTTATCATAGCAATAAAAAAAGAGCCAAAAGAACGCAAGCCACGCAAAGCAAAGCGGTTCAAATAAGGCTCTTGTAGGTCGGGGGCGAAAGCCCCTGCTCCTACTTTGATTATATCATATCAAACGAAAAAATGAAATATTTACCAATATTCGTACTCGTGTTCTTTGTATTTGTAGCAATCCTAAAGGATAAACGAAAATGAAATCAGAAAGAATTCCAAAATGAGAGAAGAAATCCAAAAACTACTTGAAAGTAATGAAAGTACAAGCTCAATTGCTAAAGGGGCAGAGATTCCGTGGTCAACTGTAGCTGATTTAAGAAGTGGTAAAACAAGCATGGATAAAATGACGTTATTGACTGCTGAAAAATTGTATAGCTATGCAAGAGAGGTTTTGTCATAAAAACTAAAATATTTTAACAATTGTTCAATGATAATAGACCGATTGTTTGTATAAAAAGCCATGAAAATAGAAATAAATACTTTGCAAAAAATAAGGCAGGAAAAACAGTCCGCCCCAAATTCGCCCCAAAATATTTTTAAAGTTAGCCTGATTTAACCTGACATAAAATCAAAAAAGCCCGACTTTACGGGCTTTTTATTCGGTTAATTCCTGATAAGTCAGGTACTGAAAGGCGGTAGACGGATTTGAACCGACGATCAAGCTTTTGCAGAGCCGTGCCT
>ERZ773028.346-NODE-346-length-38877-cov-6.540389_pt1 | contig 38877 bp, 29 predicted proteins | sample MGYA00511123_ERZ773028 | MGnify/ENA primary metagenome ERZ773028 (study PRJEB29015, sample SAMEA2738134) | human oral metagenome | biome: human oral; feature: human-associated habitat; material: saliva | place: China | collected 2206 ... | reverse complement strand
GATATGATTTTTTAATAGAACCAAAGAATAAGAGTAAAAGAGCCTTTATAATGGAATTTAAATCAACAGATAGTGTAGAAAAATTAGAAGAAGTATCAAAAGAAGCCTTAAAACAAATAGAAGATAAAAAATATGATATATCATTAAAGCAAAATGGAATAAAGGAAATAACATATATAGGAATAGCATTTTGTGGAAAACAAATAAAAATAAGTTATAAATAATAAAGTAAGAAGGTTAGTATAATAGGAAATGTAAAAATTTTATCTATTATATTAATCTTCTTTATTTTTTAAATAAAAAAGAGAATTTTTTAAGTTTTTATCCTCAAAAAATTCTCTAAAATATTGATTAATTTTTTTATTTAATTTCTTTAATAGCTTGTATAAATCCAGCCAAATTTTGAATTTCACTAGGAATAAGAATCTTTGTAGATTTTCCATCAGCAACTTTTTCAAATGTAGCAAAGGATTTTAATGCTAAAATTTCTTTTGTTGGTTTAGCTTCATTTAAAACTTTAATAGCTTCAGCTTCAGCTTTTTGTACTTCAAGAATAGCCTGTGCTTTACCTTCAGCCTCTTTTATTTTAACTTCTTTTTCAGCTTCAGCTCTCAATATTGCAGATTGCTTTTCTCCTTCTGCAACAAGAATAGCAGATTCTCTTGTAGCTTGAGCTTCAAGAATTTTTGCTCTCTTTTCTCTTTCAGCTTTCATTTCTTTTTCCATTGCAACTCTAATATCATTTGGAGGAAGTATAGATTTTAACTCAACTCTATTTACTTTTATTCCCCAAGGGTCAGTTGCATCATCTAATTCTTGACGCATTTTAGTGTTAATAATATCTCTTGATGTTAAAGTTTCATCAACTGTCATATCCCCTATAATATTTCTTAGAGTTGTAGCAGTTAAATTTTCAATAGCTGATAAAGGTCTTTCAACTCCATAAGTATATAACTTAGGGTCAGTTATTTGGAAATAAACAACAGTATCAATTTGCATAGTTGCATTATCTTTTGTGATAACTGCTTGTGGATCAAAATCAACAACTTGTTCTTTAAGAGAAACGATTCTTGATACTCTATCAAAGAATGGGTTGATAAAATTTAAACCAGAACTTAAAGATTGATAATATTTTCCTAATTTTTCAACAATATAGACTTGTGATTCAGGAACAATTTTAACAGCTTTTAACATAACTATGGCTATTAAAATTATTAATAATACAAAAAATGGTATGTAAAACATAAAATAAAACCTCCTAGTTTATTTTTTAATAATAATTTTATTACCTTTAAAAGATGAAATTACAGGAATATCTCCCACTTCAAAAATTTCATTACTAAGTGCAGTCCAAATAGAACCCTTGTAACTAACATCATAAACTTTCTCTTCTTTATTAGTGTCAACAACTTTTTTTATTACAATACTTGTATCAATTATTTCTGCATCAAAATTATCTTTCTTTTTAGAAAGAATTTTTTTAGCAAATGGTCTAATAAACAAAATTGCTAAAATAGAAATAATAGTAAAGAAAGTTATTTCTACTTTTAAATTATCAAATGCTAAAGAAACAAATATTGTTATAGCAGCTGCAAAAGCAAACCAAACTGAAACAAGTGCAGGACCCATAAATTCAATAACACTAAATATAATAGTAAGTATTAGCCAAAATACATATCCCATTTTATTCCTCCTCCCTTGAAAATCTTTATATTTTATTATAACATAAAAAAATTATTTTGTATCAAAATTTTCCTAGAATATAAATATATACTTTTAAAGTTAATTGTAAACAAAATTTCAGAAATGTTTTAAAAAAGTATAAAAAGATTAATAATTTTAAAGAAAATGTGATATAATTAGTTAATAATGAATTATTAGAAATTTATTAAAAGTTTTTGTAATAAAAAAGGAGGAGAGAAAATATGTTTAGTTACTTACAAAAAATAGGTAAGGCACTTATGGTACCAGTTGCAGTTTTGCCAGCAGCTGCTATAATGTTAGGAATAGGTTATTGGATAGATCCAAGTGGTTGGGGGGCTAACAGCCAGTTGGCAGCATTTTTAATAAAAGCAGGAGCAGCAATATTAGATAATATGCCAATATTATTTGCTGTTGGTGTTGCTTATGGACTATCAAAGGATAAAGATGGTGCAGCAGCACTTGCAGGACTTGTTGCATTTGAGATAGTTACAACTTTATTATCAACAGGAGCTGTATCTCAAATAATGGGTATCCCACAAGAAGAAGTTCATGCAGCATTTGGAAAAATTAACAATCAATTTATAGGTATACTTTGTGGAGTTATATCAGGAGAGTTATATAACAAGTTCCATAAAATAGAGTTACCTAGATTTTTAGCATTTTTCAGTGGAAAAAGATTTGTTCCTATTATCACATCAGTTGTAATGATAGTTGTTTCATTTATTTTAACATATATATGGCCAATTATTTATGGAGCATTGGTAACTTTTGGAACAAGTATTGCAAAACTTGGTCCAGTTGGAGCTGGAATATATGGATTCTTTAACAGATTATTGATACCAGTTGGATTACACCATGCTGTAAACTCTGTATTCTGGTTCAATGTTGCAGGAATAAATGATATAGGTAGATTCTGGGGAAGTCCTGATATGGCTTATGCTGATTTACCAGAAATTTTACAAGGAACATATCATGTTGGAATGTATCAAGCAGGGTTCTTCCCAATAATGATGTTTGGACTTTTAGGAGCTTGTGTTGCATTTATTCAAACTTCAAAGCCAGAAAATAGGGCTAAAATATTTTCTATAATGGTTGCTGCTGGATTTACAAGTTTCTTAACAGGAGTTACAGAACCAATAGAATTTGCATTTATGTTTGTTGCACCAGTTCTTTATTTATTACATGCATTACTTACAGGAGTTTCATTATTCCTAGCTGCATCATTTAACTGGATGGCAGGATTCAGTTTTTCAGGGGGATTTATAGATTTCTTTCTATCATTAAAAAATCCTAATGCAAACAATCCATTTATGTTAGTAGTTTTAGGTTTAGTATTCTTTGTAATTTATTACTTTGTATTCCTATTTGTAATTAAAGCATTTAACTTAAAAACACCAGGAAGAGAAGAAAGTGAAGAAGAAAAAGCAGAAACTATAAAAGTAAAAACTACAAATTCTGAATTAGCAGAAACATTAGTAGGTCTATTAGGTGGGGCAGATAATATAGTTGAAGTGGATAATTGTACTACAAGACTTAGATTAAAAGTCAAAGATAGTGCTAATGTCAAAGAAACTGAAATTAAAAAATTAGTTCCAGGAGTATTAAAACCTACAAAAGAGTCAGTACAAGTTATAATAGGACCTCATGTTGAATTTGTTGCTACTGAATTAAAAAGAATATTAGGAAGATAAACATTGACTATTCAATAGAAAAAAAGTTAAAATGTAAACATGAAATAATTTCAAAATTAAATATTTTAATAAAGGGGGCAATGTATATGAAAGTTTTTACCACAGAAAATATTAGAAATATCTCTCTATTAGGACATAGAGGCTCTGGAAAGACTACACTTGTAGAGTCTATCCTTTATGTTAAGGATTATATCAAGAGAAAAGGAGATGTAGAAAATGGAACTACTGTTTCAGATTTTGACAAGGAAGAAATCCGTAGAATTTTCTCAATAAACACATCTTTAATTCCAGTTGAACACAATGATGTTAAACTTAATTTTCTTGATACACCAGGATATTTTGATTTTGTTGGAGAAGTAGTGTCAGCGTTAAGAGTATCTGCTTCTGCTGTACTTGTTTTAGATGCAACAGCTGGAGTGGAAGTTGGAACTGAAAAAGCATGGAAGCTACTTGAAGAAAGAAAATTGCCTAGAATTATTTTTGTAAATAAAATGGATAAGGGTTATGTAAATTATCCAAAACTTTTAGCTGAATTAAAGGAAAAATTTGGTAAAAAAATTGCTCCTTTCTGTATTCCTATTGGAGAAAAAGATGAGTTTAAAGGATTTGTAAATGTTGTAGATATGGTAGGAAGAGTATTTAATGGTAAGGAATGTGTAGATACTCCTATTCCAGATGACATAGATGTTAGTGAAGTTAGAAATCTATTATTTGAGGCTATTGCTGAAACTGATGAAGTTTTAATGGATAAATATTTTGCTGGAGAAGAATTTACAAAAGAGGAAATAGTGAAAGGACTACATAAAGGAGTAGTTAATGGAGATATAGTTCCTGTTATGGTTGGTTCTGCTCAACAAAATATAGGAATACACACTTTGTTAAATTATTTAGAATTATATATGCCTTGCCCAACTGAATTATTTAGTGGTCAAAGAATAGGAGAAGATCCAACAACTCAACAGGAAAAAGTTGTAAAAATATCTTCTGAAAATCCATTCTCTGCAATAGTTTTTAAAACTTTGGTTGACCCATTTATTGGGAAAATTAGTTTCTTTAAAGTAAATTCAGGAACTATTAAGAAAGAAACAGAAGTATTTAACCCTAAGAAAAATAAAAAAGAAAGAATTGCTCAAATTTTAACAATGCAAGGAAATAAACAAATAGAACTTGATGAATTGCGTGCAGGAGATATAGGAGCAACAACTAAATTACAATTTACCCAAACTGGTGATACTTTATGTGATAAAAACTTCCCAGTTGTATTTAATAAAATAAGGTTCCCTAAACCAAATATTTATTCAGGTGTATTACCAGCTGATAAAAATGATGATGAAAAATTAAGTACAGCAATACAAAGAGTTATGGAAGAAGATCCAACATTTGTTATGAATAGAAACTATGAAACAAAACAATTATTAATAGGTGGACAAGGAGAAAAACATTTATACATAATTTTGTGTAAGATAAAAAATAAATTTGGTGTTCATGCTGAATTAGAGGATGTTATAGTTTCTTATCGTGAAACTATACTTGGAAAATCAGAAGTTGAAGGAAAACATAAAAAACAATCTGGTGGAGCAGGTCAATATGGAGATGTATTCATAAGGTTTGAACATTCTGACAAAGATTTTGAATTTATAGATGAAATCAAAGGAGGGGTTGTTCCTAGAAACTATATTCCTGCTGTTGAAAAAGGACTTATAGAAGCTAAGGAAAAAGGAGTTCTAGCAGGATATCCTGTTATAAATTTCAAAGCAACTCTATATGATGGAAGCTATCACCCAGTTGATTCTAATGATTTATCATTTAAGTTAGCAGCTATCCTTGCTTTTAAAGCTGGAATGGAAAAGGCTAAACCTGTTCTTTTAGAACCATTTGTAAGAATGGAAATTAGAATTCCAGAAGAATATATGGGAGATGTAATGGGAGATTTAAACAAGAGAAGAGGTAGAGTTTTAGGTATGGATCATACTGAAACTGGTGAACAACTTCTACTTGCAGAAGTTCCAGAGGCAGAAATATTAAAATACTCTATTGATTTAAGAGCTTTAACACAAGGTAGAGGGGAATTTGAATATGAATTTGCAAGATATGAAGAAGTTCCTGAAAATATTTCTAAGAGAATTATAGAAGAAAGAAATAAAGATAAATAAAATAAAAAAATAAACTGCACCTCTAATCTTACATTCAAGATTGTTGGTGCAGTTTTTATTTTATCCTTGTCTAAAAGTAACTCCTACTTCTCCAATTGGATGTTTCCAAGATTTTACAATTTTTCCATGTGAAAGCACTCTACAAGTTCCACATTCTAAACAACCTAAATGGCTAAAACTTAATTTTCCATCAATATATTTATAGCATTCTGCTGGACAAGCCAATAATAATTTTCTAATTTCTGTTTCATCTGTATAATTTTTATCTACATCAATATGGGAATTTTCTTCATCAACATGAAAAACATTTAATCCAAGTTTATCTTCTATTGTCATCTTCTTCATTATTAAAACGCCTCCAATACTGTGGTAACAAAATCTACAAGTTTTGCTGCTGTTGTATGTTCTGCCACAGAGTGGATAACATACATCATCAAACTTTGCCCTTGCTTTCCATCAACTGTAAATGCTTTTGTAGCAATATCATCAACCATTGCAGGAAGACCTTCAAAAATTTCTCTTCTTCCAAGTAAAGTAGGGAATCCCTTATATTGATTTAAGTCTTCCATGATAAAACTACTATCAATCAATTTTTTATAATAAGATAATGTAGCTGCACTAAAATCTCCAATTTCATGTGCTTTGATAACTGCTTCAGCAGCAAGCCGACCAGATTCAATAGCAAAATCCATTCCACGAACTGTAAAACCTAGGTTAATGCAGAAACCAGCAGCATCTCCAGTTATTAAAACTCCATCTCTATATAATTCTGGAACCATATGAAGTCCTTCTTCTGGAACTAAATGACCTGAATATTCAATAGAAGTTCCTCCTTCTAAATATGGAGCAATAGCAGGGTGTTCTTTAAATCTATCCAATAATTGATTGATAGATAAATCACTATGTCCAATATCACTTAAAGTAGCAACAACTCCAACAGAAACACTATCTTTATTAGTATAAAGTAATCCTCCTCCAAATCCACCTAAGGTAGGGTCTCCACAAGAAAGCCAAGCTACTCCTTCTCCATTATTTACAGCAAAACGCTGATTAATAACATCTTCTCCTAATTTAATAACTTCTTTTGCTCCAACAGCTACTTGATGAGGTTCTAATTCTTTTTTCATACCTAAACTTTGTGCTAAAAGAGAATTTACTCCATCTGCAAGAATAACTACATCTGCATATAGTTCTTCCCCTGTTGCAGAAACTCCTACTACTTTTCCATCTTCTACAATAAGTTCATCTACTAAAATTCCAGGAATAATTTCTGCTCCTGCTTCTTCTGCTTTGGAAGCTAACCATCTATCAAATGTAGAACGAAGCACTGTATAAGAAGCATTTTCGTTATTTGAACTTAACTTTTTAGATCCAAACCCTATATCAAAAGAACTATCTTCACTCATTAAAGAAATTTTTTCTCTTGTTATCTTTCTTTCAATGGGAGCTTCCTCTGCAAAGTTTGGAATAATTTTTTCAAGACTGTGTCCATAAAGACGACCACCTGTCATATTTTTTGCTCCACAAAAATCTCCTCTTTCCACTACAAGAACTGCAAGTCCAGCATTTGCAAGAACAATAGCTGCAGAGCAACCTGCCAAACCGCCACCTACGATTATGGCATCAAATTTTTCTTCGCTCATATCATTTCCTCCTATAATTTTTTCTACTTTTTTCCTTGAACCATTACACAAACTCCAAACATTTTGCTACAGTGTTTAATTTCTTTTAAGCCTAGTTTTTCATATAGCAAAATTAATTCTTTCTTTTTAAGAAATTGTTGTGTTGATTCATATAACCAAACATATTCTTTATAATATTTTTTTCCACCACCAAATAATGGCATAATATACTTAAAATATATTTTATAAAAAGGTTGTATCCATAAACAATCTGGAACAAAAGAATCTAGACAATATATAAAGCCACCTTTTTTTACTACTCTTATCATTTCTTTTAGAACTTTTTCATAATCTACAGTATTTCTTAAACCAAAAGAAATAGCAACAGCTGAAAAACTAGAATCTTTAAATGGTAAGCATAATGCATCTGCTTCTTTCCAGACAATATCTAAATTTTTACTTTTTTTTACTGCTTCATTTAACATTGCAGAAGAAAAATCTACTCCAATAATATTCAAATCTTTTCTTTTTTCTGCCAGCCAAATAGAGATATCCCCTGTACCACAGCATACATCTAAAAAATCAGCATTTTTAGGAATTTCTTCAACAATTTTATCAACTAATTCCTGTTTCCAGTTCTTTTGCAAGCCAAAACTAATTTTATTATTTGTTCTATCATATTGAGTATGTATATTTTCAAATACTTCATGGACAAATTTTGATTTTTGCTCTTTATTCATATTACATCATTTCCATAATTATTTTTGTTAAAATAGCAATAAAATAAGCTATATTTACAATGATATTTGCTTTTACAATATTTTTCATTTGCTCTATTCTTTTGTGAGCTAAGAACTCAGACTGCATAAGAAATTTAAAACATCTGTATCCCAATAATAAGATAAGTACAGGAGTGATATAACCTATTATTCCCAATAGATAAACAGATAGAGCACTTGTTACTAATAACCATATTACAATTAAGATATGATAAAGATTTTTTGTATTTTTTCTTCCAAGAAGAACTGCCAAAGTATGTCGTTTAGCTCGTAAATCTTTTTCAATATCACATCCATTATTAGTCATCATAATCAATGCAATTCCTATCATCAATGGAAGAGCATACAGAAAAATTTCATTATGTAATTTCCCATCAGAAACTGCTGCCACTCCTAAAGGAATTAGAATTCCCATTACAAAACCTGAAATAATTTCTCCTATTGGAAGATAGGAAATTGGAAATGGACCTCCTGAATACAGAAGAACAACAATTCCTCCAATACATCCTATTCCTAATGGTAAAAATCCACTTTGTATGCAAGCAATTATTCCTAATACAGCACCTAAGATTAAATGGATAATTCCAAGAATAAGAGCCTGTTTAGGATTAATAGAGTTATAGATTAAAACTGCATCACTTTCTTCTACATAATCTTTTTCACTGTCATTCCCCTTGATATAATCCATATAATCATTAAAAGTGTTGACAGAGGATTGCATAAAAATACAAGTAAAAATCAATAAAATACTTTTCCAAAAACTTAAAGGGTATCTTTCTAACTTACAGAACAATATTCCAAAAAGAACTGGCCCAATTGAAGCAATCCAAGTATGAGGAGATGCCAATTGGATGGCTAATTTTACGGTGAGTTGATTATTTTTCAATTTTCTACCTCCAAATCATTCAATATTTTTTCTAAATAAACAGTTATTTTTGAATTTTGCCCCAATTCTTTTATTAGTTGTCTGTTAATGTTAGAAAGATATTTAATTTTTTCATAGCTTGCTTCTATCCCACCAAATTGAATGATATAATTTTGTAATTGGAGAATTTCTGCAAGAGATAATTTTTCTTCTTTATTTTTTCTCATAATAGGCAATAAAACTTCTTTAGCTTTTAGATTTTTTAATGCCATAATCACTGGAAAAGTATAGATTCCATTTTGAAAATCTTTGTGAGTTTCCTTACCTAACTCTTTTGAATTAGAAGTAAAATCCAAAATATCATCTTTTAATTGAAACATCAACCCTAAGTTTTTTACAAATAATCCTAATTTTTGAATAATTTTTTCTGAACAACCAGCTTCTTTAGCACCTATATAAGAAGCTGCTTGAAAAAGTGCAGCTGTTTTTCTTTCAATATTTTCAAAATATTTTTTTTCACTTATATCTTCCTGATAACGACAAAGGTCCTGTTCTATCTCACCTATACACATATATTCCACAGTTTTTGATAAAATAGAAACAGCTTCATTCAAATTCTCCACAGCTCCATAGTAAAAGATTCTAGCTATCAGAAAATCTCCTGCAAATACAGCTGCATCTTTTCCATATTTTCCTTGTACAGATACTTTTCCTCTTCTGTAAGGAGAATCATCCACGATGTCATCATGTATCAGAGAAGCAAGATGAGTAAGCTCTACCATTGCAGCTAATTTACAAATTTTTTCTTTATTATTTTTCCAATTTGAACCTAAAAATGCACATAGCAACAAAAGTTTTGAGCGAAGCATCTTTCCTGATAAATTGAGAACATCATCTAAAACAGCTCCAACTTGACTTTCTTTTATGGAATAGTCTGCAATTAAATGAATGTAATATTTAACCTGTTCTATCCACTCTTTCAGTAATATTTCTATCAATTAAATTAGTCCCCTTTTCTCTGCAATAATTTCAGCTGTATGTTTTACCTTTATATCATCAATTCCACGAGCATCCAATCCACCTTTGATTTGCATTAAGCATCCAGGACAATCTAAAGCTACAACATCTGCACCTGATTCTTTAATATTTTGAATTTTCTTTTCCAAAATAGGAGCAGAAATTTCAGGATATAATAAACTGTAAGAACCTCCAAAGCCACAACAATTGTCACAGTCATTCATTTCTACAAATTCAACACCTTTAGTATTTTTTAGTAACTCTCTTTGTTCTTTTGATACTCTTAAACTTCTCTTTAAATGGCAAGAATCATGATAAGTAATCTTTATTGGTTTTCCATCTCCAGTTTCTGCCATTCCTCCAAGTTCATAGAATAATTTACAAAAATCATAAGCTTTATCTGCTAATTCTTTTGCTCTCTTGTGCATTTCTGTTCCTTCTTCAAAGAAAGTTGGGTACAGATGTAATTGGTGTGTACAAGATGGGCAAGCACTTACAATGTAATCATATTTTTCAGCTTCCATTCCTTTGATATTGATTTCAGCTTCTTTTTTAGCATTTTCAGTATCTCCCATGTTTGTTGCTGGACATCCACAACAAGCTTGTCCTAATGGCATTTCTACTTTATATCCAATAGAATTCATATCTGCTACCACTGCTCTTGCAAGATCTGTATAGACAAAATCTAATAGGCAACCTGCAAAAATGGCCACTGTTCCTTTTGGATTTTTTACATCTTGTTTTATTGTATGGAAAAAATCTCTTAAAGGTACTTGTGCAATTGCAGGGAAACTTCTACCTTTTGTCATTCCAGATAAAAACATTGGTAGATGACGAATCATAGGTTCTCCCTTTGTAAACATTCCTTGTGCAACAGAAGCAATACGAAGCATAGAATGGAATAATTTACGATCTGACACAGCATCTAATGCAAATTTCTTTAAGGCATCTGGCTTTTCTTTCATATTCTTTTCACGCAATTTCATAATCATATCAGAGATATGTAAGCCTCCACCACAAACTTCATTACATCTTCCACATTGTAGACAGATATTTTGAATTTTAGCAGCTCTTTCTTCTGATACTAAAAAGTGAGTTAGCATTGTTCCAATTCCACCTGTATAAACATTAGAACCATATACATGTCCTCCTACTAAGGCAAATGCAGGACAAACATCTAAACAAGCTCCACATCTAATACAATTAAATATTTCACGGAAATCTGGTTCTGCCAAAATTTCTCTACGACCAGGATCATCTAAAATAACACAATAAAAATCTTTTTTACATTTTTCATCTGTTTCTTTGTCAGTTGTTACTTCACAAGCTCCAGTATACATAGAGATATATGATGTAATTCTTTGAGCTGTCCCATTTCTAGGTAGAGCCTTAAAAATATGACGAGCATCAGACAAAGATTTTACAAATTTTTCAATTCCAAAAACATATAAATGAATTGGAGGTAAAGTTCCTACCATACGCCCATTTCCTTCATTTGTCATTGTGAATACAGTTCCTGTTTCTGCAACTGCCACATTTGCCCCTGAAACTCCCATATCTGCATGAGTAAATTTATCTCTCATTACTCTTCTAGCTGTTTTTACTTCTTCTGAAATGATAGGGTTATTTTTTACTTTTGTGTAATCAGTAAAAAGATCAGCTACTTGTTCTTTGTTCAAATGTAGTGCTGGCATAACCATATGCACAGGGGTATTTCCTTCCAAAGCAATTATAAATTCTCCAAGGTCTGTTTCTTGAACTAAAACTCCATCATCTGCAAGTACATGATTCATCTTAATTTCTTCAGAAGCCATAGACTTTGATTTTACAATTGTCTTTACTCCTTTTTCTTTTACCAGTTTACGAATCCATTCCATTGCATCTTCTGTACTTTTAGCATGATAAACATGTCCACCTCTTGCTTCACAATTAGTTGTAAATTCTGTTATCATTTCATCAATATGTTCTGCTGCATAAGATTTTACTTCTGCAATTTTTTCTCTAGTTTTTTCAAAATCAACCCCAGCATAAGATTTTTCTCTCCTAGCAGGGTAAGTTTTACAAAAATTTCCAAGTGTTCTTCCAAGTGTAGCATTTTCTAATGCAAAGTGTATCTCCTTTTTTAAATCTTCACTAGCCATCGTTCCTCCTATTATCCTTAATTTCTAAAATTTTACTGTATCTATTCATCATCTACAATTACAATAGATACTTCAATTGGACCGTGAACACCAACAGTTCCCACACATTCAATATCTGCTGTACGGCTTGGACCAGTTATGAAACCAACAAAGTTAGGAATTTTTTTCATTCCACTTAAAATATCAAACATATCATCATAAGTGGGAACAATAGTAGAACCTTTTACTACTCCTATATAATATTCAGACATTGTAGCTACCATTCTTCCATCTGCATCATCTTGTTCTTGTACTATTGTACCAAGTTCTGCAATTCCATGTTGTGCTTCTGACAGTCCTCCCTTATCGGTTTCTGCATGAAGGCGAATATGATCTGTGTGTACAGTAATTCCATTTTGTTGAAGAGAAGAAACAACTCCTGCTTCCTTTAACATAGGAGATTCAAATAAAGATATTGAATCAACATTGTGCTCTTTAAACAATTCTGTAATTACCTTTCCAAGTTCTGCTTTTGGTGTACGCATACAGTTTCCATTTACACTTTCCAAGTTTTTTTTGAAGCTCTCATACAAGTCATCTGTAATACTCTTCATTTTATCATCTCCTTTATATAGTTTAAAAACTAACTAATTAATTAAATGTTTAATTTCTTTCTAAGTATAATTATAAAATAATAGTTTTTTACTGTCAATAAAAAAATCATATATATTATAATTGTTTATTAAAAATATCAAAAATTCTTAAATATTGCTTATTATGTTAAAATATGATACAATTTTATTGATTTTTAAAAAGGAGAAAAATTATGGCTAGAATCATTATTTTTACGGGAAAAGGCGGAGTTGGTAAATCAAGTGTTGCAGCAGCACATGCATTATCTTCTGCAAAAATGGGTAAAAAAACTTTATTGGTCAGTGCTGATACAGCACACAATTTAGGAGATATTTTTAAAATACAAATTGGTTCAAAAATTACAAAAATTTCTAAAAATTTAGATGCTTTGGAGTTAGATTCAGATATTGTGAAGCGTGAAATTTTTCCAGAAGTAAAAAATACTATGTTAAATTTAATGGGAAAAAATGGGATTGGCATCACTAACCTAAATGAAAATTTTTCTTTACCTGGTTTTGAAAATCTTTTTTCACTTTTAAAAATTAAAGAAATATATGAAGGTAATCAATATGAACATATTTTAGTTGATTGTGCACCAACGGGGGAAACTCTTGGTCTTTTAAAACTTCCAGAACTTCTTGCATGGTATATGGAAAAATTTTTTCCCATTGGAAAAAAAATTATTCGTGTTCTTTCTCCTATTTCAAAACTAGCATATAAGGTTGTACTTCCAAGTGCTAAAACTATGGACACAATAGAATTTATTCATAAAAAGCTTTTAGAGCTTCAAGAACTTTTAAAAAATAATGAAATTTGTAGTATTAGATTGGTTTGTATTCCAGAAAAAATGATAGTGGAAGAAACAAAAAGAAATTTTATGTATTTAAATTTATATAAATATGAAGTTGATGCTGTTTTTATCAATCGTATTATAACAGATGAAGTAGAAAATTCTTTTATGCAAAAATGGAAAAAAATTCAATCTAAATATATCAAAGAATTAGAAGAAGTTTTTTTTGATATTCCTGTTGTAAAAATTCCTTGGTATCCAAAAGAAATTATTGGAGAAAAAGGTTTGGAATTACTATGTAATACAATAGAAAATCTTCCAGATTTATTTTCTGTAAAAAAGGTTACTCAAAATGAAGAATATTTTCCTTGTGAAGATGGGTACCTGCTAAAAATTCAACTTCCTTTTGTAAAAGAAGAAGAATTGAAAGTTTATCGTCATGAAATGGACATTAATATTAAAATAAATAATGTAAATCGTTGTATTCCTCTTCCAAATGTTTTGAGAAAAAGTCATATTGTTGACACAAAATTAGAAAATGGAAATTTATATGTTCATTTTCAAGTGGAAAAGAAAAAGGAGGAAAAGTCTTGAGAATTTTAATTTATACAGGGAAAGGTGGAGTTGGAAAGACAAGTATAGCAGCAGCAACAGCACTTTTTTTAGCAAATTCAGGAAAAAAAGTTATACTTATGAGCACGGATCAGGCTCATAGTTTAGGAGATGTTTTAGATAAAAAATTAAATGGAAAAATCTCTCAAGTATTTCAAAATTTAGATGTAGTAGAAATTGATACTATAGAAGAAAGTCAAAAAGTGTGGAGAAATTTACAGGATTATTTAAAGCAAATTATTTCTGCAAAGGCAAACAATGGAATAGAGATAGATGAAGCGTTATTATTTCCAGGATTGGAAGAAATATTTTCCTTACTTAAAATTTTAGATATTTATGAAGCAAATAAATATGATATTATGGTTGTAGATTGTGCACCAACTGGACAATCTCTTTCAATGCTAACATATTCTGAAAAGTTAAATATCTTGGCAGATACTATCTTACCAATGGTACAAAATATAAATTCTATTTTTGGTTCTTTTGTCTCAAAAAAAACTTCTGTTCCTAAGCCAAGAGATATTGTTTTTGAAGAATTTAAAAATTTAGTAAAAAGATTAACAAAACTTTATGAGATTTTTCATAAACGGGATAGTACCAGTATTAGAATAGTTACAACTCCTGAGCAGATTGTCTTAGAAGAAGCGCGCCGAAACTATGCTTGGCTACAACTTTATAATTTTAATGTAGATGCTATCTATATGAACAAGCTATATCCAAAAGAAGCTATGGAAGGGTATTTTGAAGGCTGGAAAAATATCCAAAAAGATAGTATACATCTTGCAGAAGAAAGTTTTTCTGAGCAAAAACTTTTTAAGTTAGAATTACAGGCTGAGGAAATTCATGGAAAAAATTCTCTTGAAAAAATAGCAGAGATTCTTTATAAAAATATTAACCCAGCAGAAATTTTCTGTCAAATAGAATCTTTTAGAATAGAGGAGGTTAATGGAACCCGTATACTTACTATTCATTTACCTTTTGCAAAAGAAGAAAATATTTCTGTTATAAAAGAAAAATATGATATTATAATTTCTTTATTAAATGAAACAAGACGGTTTCACTTACCTGATAAACTAAAAACGAGAAAAATTAGTGGGTATTCCTATAAGAATGGTGAATTAATAATTAGTATGGATTATGAGTAAAAATTTTTATTATTTCTTATAAATAGTATTGATAGAAAATTTTCTATGGATACTATTTTTTATTTTAAGTAAAAGTTAAATAGATATAAATAAAATATATTGTACTATAATAGGAAAATATACAAAAAAATATAAAAAAAGTTTGAAATTGGTTAAAAAATATGTTAAATTTATATTAACAAAAAATTATTTAAACTCTTTATTCCTAACATGAAAAAAGAGTATTTATAAAATTTTGTAAGTCAGTTGTGAAAATTAAACTTGCTATAAGGAGGAAAAAATGGGAGATCATATTTACAACAAAGTAAGTGAAGATTTAGTGGAAAAATTTAAAAAAATTGTTCCAGGAAAAGTTTATACTAAAGATGAGATAAACAAAGATTTTTTTCATGATGAGATGCCTATTTATGGAGAAGGAGAACCAGAAGTTGTTATAGATGTAACAACAACAGAAGCAATTTCTGAAATTATGAAATTGTGTTATGAAAATAATATTCCAGTTACTCCAAGAGGAGCAGGAACAGGATTGACAGGAGCAGCCGTAGCGGTAACTGGTGGGGTTATGTTAAATATGACAAAAATGAACAAAATTTTAGGTTATGACTATGAAAATTTTGTTGTTAAAGTAGAACCAGGAGTTTTGTTAAATGATTTAGCAGAAGATGCTTTGAAACAAGGATTATTGTATCCACCTGATCCAGGTGAAAAGTTTGCAACACTTGGAGGAAATGTTTCTACAAATGCTGGTGGAATGAGAGCAGTAAAATATGGAACTACAAGAGATTATGTTAGAGCTATGACTGTTGTACTTCCAACTGGTGAAATTATAAAATTAGGAGCAACAGTTTCAAAAACTAGTACAGGATATAGTTTATTAAACTTAATGATAGGTTCAGAAGGAACATTAGGAGTTATAACAGAATTAACTTTAAAATTAATTCCTGCTCCAAAAGAAACTATAAGTTTAATTATACCTTATGAAAATCTTGATGAATGTATAGCAACAGTTCCTAAATTTTTCATGAACCATTTACAACCTCAAGCATTAGAATTTATGGAAAGAGAAATAGTATTAGCTTCTGAAAGATATATTGGTAAGAGTGTGTTCCCTCAAAAATTAGATGGAGTAGATATAGGAGCTTATCTATTAGTTACTTTTGATGGAAATAATATGGAAGCATTGGAAGAAATTACTGAGAGAGCTTCTGAAGTAGTTTTAGAAGCAGGAGCATTAGATGTTTTAGTTGCAGATACTCCAGCTAAGAAAAAAGATGCTTGGGCAGCAAGAAGCAGTTTCTTAGAAGCTATTGAGGCAGAAACTAAATTATTAGATGAATGTGATGTTGTTGTTCCAGTTAATCAGATAGCTCCTTATTTACATTATGTAAATGAAACTGGTAAAAAATATGATTTTACTGTAAAAAGTTTTGGACATGCAGGAGATGGAAATTTACATATTTATGCTTGCAGTAATGATATGGAAATAGGAGAATTTAAGCGTCAAGTTGAAGAATTTTTGATGGATATATATAAGAAAGCATCTGAACTTGGAGGGTTAATTTCAGGGGAACATGGAATAGGTTATGGAAAAATGCAATTCTTAGCTGACTTCTCAGGAGAAGTAAATATGAGACTTATGAGAGGAATAAAAGAAGTATTTGACCCTAAGATGATTTTAAATCCAAATAAGGTTTGTTATAAAGTGTAGTATAAACAATTATAATTATAGGAGGTAATGTTATGGCTTATTTAATTTCTGAAGAAGCTCAAGATTTATTGAAGGATGTAAAAAAATTCTGTGACAACGAAGTGAGAGAACAATGTAAGGAATATGATAAGAGTGGAGAATGGCCAAAAGAAATATATGATAAGGCTATTGAACAAGGTTATCAAGCACTTGAAGTTCCTGAAAAATATGGAGGACCAGGGTTAAAAAGAGTTGATATAGCAGCATTAATTGAAGAAATGGCAATAGCTGATGCAGGTTTTGCAACTACTATTTCAGCAAGTGGTCTTGCAATGAAACCAGTTTTCATTTCAGGAACTGAAGAACAAAAACAAAGAATGTGTGATTTAGTTTTAGAAGGTGGATTTGGTGCATTTTGTTTAACAGAACCTGGAGCTGGATCTGATGCTAGTGCTGGAAGAACAACAGCTGTTAAAGATGGAAATGAATATGTTTTAAATGGTAGAAAATGTTTTATCACTAATGGAGCAGTGGCATCTTTCTATTGTATTACTGCTATAACAGATAAAGAAAAAGGATTAAAGGGAATTTCAATGTTCTTTGTAGAAAAAGGAACAAAAGGACTTAGCACTGGAAATCATGAAGATAAAATGGGTATAAGAACATCTAACACTTGTGATGTAGTATTAGAAGATTGTAGAATACCAGCTAGTGCACTAGTTGGAAAAGAAGGAGAAGGATTTGCAATAGCAATGAAAACTCTAGATCAAGCTAGATCTTGGATAGGTTGTATTGCAGTTGGAATTGCTCAAAGAGGTATACAAGAAGCCATAGCTTATGGAAAAGAAAGAATACAATTTGGAAAACCTATAATAAAAAATCAAGCATTACAATTTAAAATTGCAGATATGGAAATTAAAACAGAAACTGCAAGACAAATGGTAGCTCATGCTTTAACAAAAATGGATTTAGGTTTACCTTATGGAAAAGAATCAGCTATTGCAAAATGTTATGCTGGGGATATTGCAATGCAAGTATCATCTGAAGCTATACAAATGTTTGGTGGATATGGATACAGCAGAGAATATCCAGTTGAAAAATTAATAAGAGATTCAAAAATATTCCAAATTTTTGAAGGAACTAATGAAATTCAAAGAATCGTAATTGCAAATAATGTGATTGGTCGTTAGGAGGAAAATTAATGGAAATATTAGTTTGTATAAAACAAGTTGCAGACGATTCTGTTGAAGTATTTATGAATGAAAAAACAGGAAAACCTGCATTAGAAGGAGTTGAAAAAGTAGTAAATGCTTTTGATACTTATGCTTTGGAAATGGCAGTAAGATTAAAAGAAGCAAAAGGAGATATTACTGTAACTACTCTTTCATTAGGTGGAGAAGATGCTAAAAATGGTTTAAAAAATTGTTTAGCAGTTGGAGCAGATGAAGCATTCTATATTAAAGATGAAAATTATCAAGAAAAAGATGCTGTTATCATTGCCCAAGCTCTTTCTAAGGGTATTAAAAAAATGGAAGAACAAAGAGGTAAAAAATTTGATATTATTTTCTGTGGAAAAGAAACTACTGATTTTGCAACTGGACAAGTTGGAATTATGTTAGCAGATGAACTAAATTATGGAGTGGTAACTAATTTAGTTGATATAGATGCAGAAGGTGGAAAGGTTACTGCTAAAAAAGAAACAGAAACAGGTTATGAAAGGGTTGAGATTACTTCTCCTTGTATAGTAACTGTAAATAAACCTAATTATGAACCTCGTTATCCAACAATCAAAAGTAAAATGGCAGCTAGAAAAAAAGAAATAGCTGAAGTTTCTATTGAAGTAGCAAATGAAAGTGCAGTAAAAGAAGTTAAATTATTCTCACCTCCAAAAAGACAAGCTGGAGTGAAAATAAAAACTGGAACTGCTGAAGAATTAGTTGCACAAGCTATTCAAAAAATGTTGGAAGCAAAAGTATTTTAGGAGGTTATAACATGGGAAAAAATATAATGGTATATATAGAAACAGCTGATAACTCTCCTATCAATGTTTCTTTGGAGGCTTTAACTTTAGCAAAAAAGATTTCAAAAGAAAATAATGAACAAGTTATGGCAGTTTTAATTGGAGAAAATTTAGATGAAGCAGCAAAAAAATGCTTTGATTATGGAGCAGATGAAGTTTTATATGTAGAAGAAAATAAAAATGAATTAGAAGCTGTTGGAAATGCTTTAATAGATGTAAAAGAAAAATATAATCCCTCTGTTATTTTCTTAGGTTCTACAATAAATGGAAAAGATTTAGCAAATATAGTAGCAAGTAAAATGAAAACTCCAGCTTTTGTTGATGCTGTAAATGTAAAATATGAAAATGGAAAGTATTTAATGACACTTCCAATGTACAGTGGAAATATCTTAAAAGAAGTAACTTTTGAAGGAGATAAAACACTGGTTATTGCAGTTCGTTCAGGAGCTTGCAAAAAAGAAGTTTGTGAAAATGCTAAATCAGGTGAAGTAAAAAAAGAAAAAGCAGCAGACAAAAATTTATTTACAAAAATAGCAGAAATAGTTCAAGAAATATCAGAAACAGTTAATTTGGAAGAAGCAGAAGTTATTGTTTCTGGTGGTAGAGGTATGGGAAGCAAAGAAAACTTTGAGCTAGTAAAACAATTAGCTGAAGTATGTGGTGGAGTTGTTGGAGCAACAAGACCTGCAACAGAAGATGAATGGGTGCCTCGTTCTCACCAAGTTGGACAATCTGGAAAAATTGTTGCACCAAAATTATATATTGCCTGTGGTATATCAGGAGCAACTCAACATGTATCTGGTATAATGGGTTCAAATTATATTGTAGCAATAAATAAAGATGAAGATGCACCTATTTTTGAGGTTGCAGATGTTGGAATTGTAGGAAATGTTATGGATATAATACCAATTATGATAGAAGAAATTAAAAAAATAAAATCTTAGAAATTATTCTATAATTAGGAGGCAGATTGTATGGGACAATGGATTATAATTTTAGCACTTGCTCTTGTAGGGCAATTTGTTAGTGACCTTATTTCTTTTCCCATTCCAAAAACAATTATTGCATCTATAATATTATTTTTGCTTTTGGAATTTAAAGTTGTAAAGGCAGATTATTTTAAAGAGGCTTTGGCAAGTTGTAAAAAACATTTAGCTTTTCTTTTTCTTCCTGTTGGAGTAGGAATTATGACACAGTTAAACTCTCGTCCAGTAATGGATTATATTAAAGTGTTAGTTATTATGATAATTAGTACAATCTTGATTATGTTAGTTACAGGAGTGTTAGCTGACATTATCATAGGTGCTCAAGAAAAAATACTAGGAGGTAAAGATAAAAAGGAGGGTAAAAATGAATGATATAATACAAAAAATTCTTTTTAGCCCATTCTTTGGGATAGTGTTATCTTTAATAGCTTATGAAATTGGAAAGTATTTCTTTTCAAAAACAAAATCTATATTTTGTAATCCTCTTTTAATAGGAATTATATTAACAATAGTATTTTTAATGGTTTTAAATATTCCATTTGAAGCTTATGATAAAGGTGGAAGTATTATAAAAATATTTATAAGTCCTGTTGAAAGTGTTATAATAGGAGTTGCTTTATATGAACAATTCCAAATTTTAAAAAGAAACTGGTTCCCTATTCTTGTTTCAACTGTTTTAGGAAGTACTTTTTCAATTATCATTTTATATATATTAGGAAAAGTTTTTGGACTTCCTGATGATATCTTCCATGCAACTTTACCAAAATCAGTAACAACAGCTATTGCACTTGATATTGCTTCAAAGTTTGGTTGGCAAGAATCTTTAATACCTATGATGACAGTATCAACAGGTATCATAGGTGCTGTTATTGCTCCAGTAGTTACTAAATTTATGAAGTCTCGAGTAGCTAAAGGTTTAGCAATGGGAACAGCAAGCCATGCTGTTGGAACAGCAAAAGCAATAGAAATGGGAGAAGTAGAAGGAGCAATGAGTGGATTAGCTCTTAGCTTATCTGCAATTTCAACTTCATTTATGATTCCACTTTTAATTAATACAATTTTAAAACTATAAGTATTTATTAAAATAGTATTGAAGAATTTGACAGTTGGCAGGCAACAGAAAAACCTGAAGATAAAATAATTTTAAGAGTGTCTTAAACAGACGCTCTTTTTTTGCAAGTTCTCTCCAGAAAAAGGAAACAGAAAAATATATTAATTATTTTTATTGAAGAGGAGGGGAAAAAATGATATAATATATCATGCCAAAATGAATATTAGATGAATATTTTTAAGGAGGGTGAGTTTATTATGAAAAAATTTATTTTAACATTATTTGTTTTATCTTCTATTGGGATATTTGCAAATGATGAAATTATCTCTGAGTTAAAAGGACTTAATGCAGAGTATGATAATTTAGTAAAGGAAGAAGAGGCTCGTTTTCAAAAGGAAAGAGAACTTTCAGAAAGAGCAGCAGCTCAAAATGTTGAGCTAGAGAAGTTAAAAGCAAGTATTGAAGAAAAACTTGAAGCAGCTCCAGAAGAAAGAAAAACAAAATTCTTTAAAGATACTTTTGATGGTTTAGTAAAAGATTATTCAAAATATTTAAGTCAAATAAATGAAAAAATAGCTGAAAACAGTGAAATAGTAAGTAATTTTGAAAAAATTCAAAAAATAAGATAGGAGGGTGAGAAATGAAAATAAAAGAAATGTTGTTAATTTCTCTAAGTATAGCATCTTTAGTTGCATGCAGTAATAACACAACAAACAATGAAGATAGAGATGCTATGAAAATATTGGAAGAAAAAAGAGAATATTATGAAAAGCAGGACAAAGAAAAGGCAAAGGTAGAGGAAGTCAAAGCAATGCAAATGACAGAAGCTGAAAATGCTGGAGAAACAGTTGTAGAAGAAGATAGTAAAATGCAAGAAGATGAAGCAAAGCTAGAAGCAGAAAGAGTAAAGAATATGACTGCTGATGAAAAAATGATTTATAGAGTAGATAAGGCAAAAGAAAAAATAGATGCTATGTTAGAAACAGCTAAAAAAGCAAGACAAGAAGAATTAGATGTTGGAGAAACAAAGGCAAAAGTTGAAGAGGCGTTGAAAAATATTACAGAAGAAAAATAAAAGGAGGGGAAGATTTTGAAAAGAATATTATTAATACTATTATCTTTATTAATGCTTGCTTGTACTAATAATAATACAAGTGTAGATGAAAGTAAAGAAGCTCAAGTATCAAGGTTGTTAAAGGAAGCAGATAAGAAAAAAGAAGAGATAAAAGAAGAAGTGAAAGTTGAGGAACAGGTAGTTATAAATGATAAAGGTGAAGAAGTAGCAGTTGAAGAAGAACAAATAGTTGTTGAGCAAGATAAGAAATCACATAAAGGAATGACAAGAGGGGAAATAATGGAATATGAAATGACAAGAATTTCAGATGAAATGAATGCCCTACAAGCAGATGTGCAACAGTATCAAGAAAAGAAAGCACAATTAAAAGCATATCAAGAAAAATTAGAAAAATTAGAAAAACTAAATAATGCAGGTCTAAGATAAGAGGGGGGAAATATGAAAGATTATAAAAAAGTTGAAAATTGTTTAAAAAGTTTTTTAAAAAACAATAAAAGATTAAGTTATTCAGTAGCACTATTGGTAACATTTTTAATAAATGGTGGTTTTTCTTATGCTGATGAAGCAGTACAAGCCCCATTAAGAACAGAATTAAAAGTAAAAATAGAAAAGGAACAAGAAAATATATCTCAAATGCTGAAAGAAGCTGAAGAAAGCATGAAAGATATAGATTTAAAAATAAAGAAGTTAACACAAAGAGGACAATTTTGGGTAAAACCATTAGAAAAATCAAATCAAGTGTTCTTCTTTGTAAATTGGGGAAATTATAGTAAAAATAAAAATAAAACAGAAAGTAATTTCAATGGACCTGAATATTCTGCTTCTAATGGAAGTACTATGAACTATGGTCAATTTTATAATGGAAAATGGTATGGAGAATATGGAGTAGTAAAAAATCCATTGGAATTTGTTGATAGTATAGATTTTGGAGCAAATATAACACCAAAAGCAGTAGCTGAGAAAACGATAGTTGAAAAAACAGTAGTAAAGAAAGATATAACAGCTCCAGTTGTTACTCCACCAACAATTGAAGTGGGAGAAATAACATTGACAGCTCCTGAAGAAGTTGCAATAGGTGAAATGGAAGCTCCTAATGAACCAAATCTAAGTGTAACTACACCAAGTACAGTTCCAACATTGCAAGGGATAACAGTTGCAGCAGTGTCAGAAGTGAATGTAACTCCAAGTACACCAGAAGTAGCAGCAGCACCAACAATAAATGCACCAGGAGTACAACCACCTGCTACACCAGCTGGGTTTATACCAAGATTAATTACACCTCCTGAAGCACCAGTTGTTACTTTACCTAAAATAAAAATTCCAGCAGAAATTTCTTACCCTGGATTTGGAAGTAGTATTCAAGACTATTATGATTATTGGGGTGGTGGAAATAGTGCTACAATGATAGACCAAATATCAATAACAGCTGGTAAATTTAAGGCTACATCAGGATCAGGAGCTTATATACAAGGATATCAAGGTGAAGGTGGTTATTCAGCGACATCATCTACTCTTGTTAAAGGAAGTCCTACAGGAACAATTCCAACAACAAATCAATTTCATTCATTATCAAGAAATTATTTCTTTGGAATAAGAAATTCAGCCTTTATGCAATGGGCGTCTGGAGTTGAAATTTCTTGGTTTGGTCAAGGTGGAAGTCAATTGATTTACATGGAAACATCTAATCATTCTCAACAAAATTTGGATAAATTAAATGCAGGAGGAGTTTTAGGAGCAGATCTTTATAATGAAATTAATTCTTATAAAACATTATCAGGTTTAAAAGATAATGGTGACGGAGCAGTCGGAATTAACTTACATAATAATAAGGGTAATATTTATTTAGGAAATAGTGAAACAAGATATCAAGCAACAACAACTATTAGTAGCACTAGATTAAGTGTGTTTAATAATGAAGGAACAATAACAGGATTAAATCTTACTGGAGGAGAAAATGGAACAGATGGAAAAAATGGTAGTAAAAAGCAAGTAGTATATTTTAACACACCAGACACTAGTAGTGATCAAAGATGGATTTATGGAAATGGTAAAAATGGTAAAATTAATTTATATGGTTCAGAAGCAATTGCTATGTATTTTACAGGTTCTGGTGAATCCAATCTTCAACAATATGTAAGAACTGCATTTGTAAATGATGGAGAAATAAATTTATATGGAATAAATAGTAGTGGAGTTGTAGTAAATCAGAATCAAAAACTAAGACCAGAAAGTGGGATTTATCTAAACAAACCAGTACATTTATATGCAGATGGGGCAAGAGGCTTATATATACCAGGGGATATATCAAATTTACCTGCAAAGAATGTTATTGTCCGTGTAAAAATCGGAGAAAAAGGAAATGATACAGCGGGCTTTAACTGGACAGATATTCAAACTGGAAATACTAAAAATATAAAGAGTAATGGAAATTTTGAAGGTGCAGAATACTCAACAGATTATGTAGACAATGCAATAGGAGTAATGTATACAAATGCAAGTACTAATGCTAAAATGCAAGTTCCTGATATTACTTTAGAAAAACATTCTAAAAAAGGTATAGGAATATTAGCATTAAATGGAAAGCTAACAGTTACAAATGGAAACATAAGTATAAAAGGAGGAATAGGAAATACAGCACTTGTAGCTAAAAAAGAAAGTGCAGCTTTACCAGGAGGTGAAATTGACTATACAGGAGATATTAATATAGGAAAATCTGATATAGATAATAATGTTGAAGCTAAAGAGGCAATGGTAGCCTATGCAGAAGGTAAAGATATCAAAATAACTGGAAAAGTTACTGTAGATTCAGTTGATTCAGTATCAATTTACTCAAAAAATGGAAAAGTTACTGTAGAAGGAGATGTATCAATAAAATCCAAAGGTAAAAATGTAGTAGCCATGTATACAGATAATGGAACTATTAATGTAAATAGAACTGCTCTTAGTGGGAAAACTGATATTGATATTACTGGTGGTATTGACAAAGGAAAAGCTACAGGAGTTGCACTTTATGCAAAAGATGGTGGAAAAATAAATGCTCAAAAATTAAGTTTAAAAGTTACAAATGGAAGTGCTGGAATTGTTTCAGTTGGAAAAAATACAGATCCTTCTAATCCAGAATCTAATATTGATTTTACTGGAGGTAAGTTAGAATATAATGGAGACGGTTATGCAATATATTCAGATGGAACAGGAAAGATAGATTTATCTGATGCTGAATTAAACTTACATGGAAGATCAACAGCTTTTGATGTTGATTTAGGAGCTTCAACTTTACCAACAAAATTAAATTCAGGAACAAAGATAAAAGTACACTCTGATGATGTTATTGCATTTAATTTAAAAAGAGCAACAGGATTAACAACAGTTGGTGGAATAGAAACAAGTATAAAAAGTAAAATAGAAACTAAATTGGGCTTAGGATCAGGCTCTTTAAATAATTTATTTACTGGAAGTACATCAAATAAATATAAAGTGGCAGCAGTAGATGGTGGAGAAATAACTATTGGAAATCTTGATAAATCTGGAACAGCAGCTGATACAACACCAGGAGCTAAAAAAGATGGATATGAATATTTCAATAGATTTTTAGCTCAAAGATTAAAAGCTACTGCAAATGGAAGTACAATAAAAGCTGTTTTAGACAGTGCTTTTGCAAATGCTAATTTTAATGGTCAAGTTGTAGGCTTTGAAATGAATTCAAGTAAAAATGCAACTAGTGTAGACGAAACAGCTATTAATTTAGTTAATTCAAAGATAATGGCAGATAGAACAGATGCAGGAGCAGGTGCAATAGGAGCATTTATTAACTATGGTTTAGTAAATATAGATGCAACATCAAAAATAGAAGTTGAAAAAGAAAACAATGTAGTTAATAAGCAAGCTGTAGGAGTATATGCAGTAAATGGTTCTAAAGTAGATAATAAAGGAACTATTGATGTAGGTGGAGATCAATCAGTAGGTATCTTAGGAATGGCATATAGAGAAGATGCTTCTCATAATCCAATAGTAAAAGAATTTGGTGGAAAATTAGGAGAAGGAACTGTTAATATCACAAATGAAAAAGATATAAAAATGTCAGGTAAGGATGCTATTGGTATCTATGCAATGAATAACAATACCGACACAACAGTAACAAGTCATTTAGTAACAAATAAAGGAACTGTTGAAGTAGGAGATTCAGGTGAAAAGACAGCAGTAGGAATTTATGCTAAAGGAGTAAATGTAAAGCCTGAAGGTGGAAAAATAAAAATAGGTAAAAAGGCAGTAGGAATTTATGCAGAAGATTCTCAAGTTGGAGAAGCAAATAAAGATTTAGGAACTATAGACTTTAATGGAGATGATGGAGTAGGTATTTACTTAAAAGGTAGTGGTTCAAAATTAGTTGGAAACAAAGTTACTTTAACACAATCAAAAGATTCTAAAAATAAAGTAGGAATACTTGCTGATCGTGGAACAAACTCTATAATTAAGACAGAAGTAGCAGTAGGAGCTCTCAATAATGTAATAGCATATTACTCAAAAGGAAATCATGAATTCAATGTTCAATCAAATGTAACATTGAATGAGAATAGTATTGGTATTTCAGGAGAAGGTGATTTACTATATGGTGATGGAACAAATACATATACTATGAAATTAGGTAAAAGTTCTACTGGATTATTTGGTACAAAAAAGATAGGTTTAAAAGATAAAACAAATATTGAATTAAATGGAGAAAATTCTGTTGGAGCTTATGCTAGTGGAGCAGATGGAGAAATTACTTCTGAAGGAACTATAAAGTTCTTAAAAGAAAAAACTATAGGTCTATATGGAGCAGATGGTGCAACTATTAAGGATAAAACTTCAATGGATTTTAGCAATGTAAATGCTAAAAATAATATAGGAGTGTATTTGGCAGGTGCTAATTGGGAAAGAGATACAGCACTTACATTTAGTTCTGCTCATGAAAAAGGGAATATCTATTTATTTGCTCAAGGTGGTAGTGAAGGAGCAACAGATAAAGGAAATAAAATAACTTTAAAAAATATATTTAATGTTAGTCCTTCAAATGATCCTACTGGAAATGAAAAAACAATAGGAATGTACTTAGATACAGCCGTAAAAGGTAAATCAACTTATGTAGATAACACAGTAGATATGAGTAATGGCAATGCAAAAGTTTCTGTAACAAAAAAAGCTATTGGAATTTATGCAAAAAATGCAGATAATAGTAAAAATAATATAATAAATACATTAAAAGTTCTTTCTGATGGTCAAGGCACTGTTGGAGTATTTACTGATGGTAACTTAAAACTTAGTGGAACTGGTGGATTAATTGAAGCTCAAAATGCTGGAATAGGACTTTACGGAAATAAAGGGACAGTTACTGTTGAGGGAACACATAAAGTTGAAGTTACTAATGCTGGAACAGGTATGTATTTAACTAAAGGTAGTCATTTAAGTGGAGGAAAATTAGAACTTGAAAATAAAACAGCAGGAACATCAGCAGCTGGAATATATTATGAAGGTACAGGTAATGAAGTTGACCATAATACTGACATAGAAGTAACAGCTGGAGAAAATTTACTAGCTATATATGCTAATGGCTTAAAATTAAATAACAATAAAGAAATTCTTATAAAAAAAGGAAAAAATAATGTTGCTGCATATATAACAGGAAATTCTACATTTAGAAATAAAGGAAAAATACAATTAGGACATCCTACACAAAATGATTTTGAAAGTGGTATTGGAGTATATGTAGTAGATGGTGAAGCAATAAATGAATCAGGAAAAACAATAGATATTTACGACTTTGAAAATACAGCATCAGGAGGTTCTCTATCAGTAGGAATGCTTGCAAATGCAGCCAGTGGCAAAACAGCAAAAGTTACTAATAAAGGAACTATTAATGCCAATGGTGAAGTTATTGGAATGGTTGTAGAAGATAATTCAGAAGGTCTTAATGATACTGGTGCAGAAATAGTTGCAAAAGATAAAGAAGCTATTAATGCAAAAGCAATAGGAGCATATGTAAAAGGAGCTAATGCTAAATTTGAAAATAAAGGAAAAATTTCTGCTGAAAATATAGCTCTTGCACTTCAAGGAACAAAAGAAGGTAATATTAAGAATACAGGTACTCTTAATTTAACAAAGACAGGGGCAGTTGGAGTGTATGCAAAAGATTCTGTTGTAGATTTTAATATTGCACCAACAGTAGCAGGGGCAGATAAAACAGTTGCCTTATATGCATCAGGAACTACTAAAATTAAAAGTCAAATAACATCAGCTAGTGGAAAAGCTCATATAGGAGTATATGCCGAAGATGATGCTGAATTTCTATCAGGTTCAAAAGTAACAGTTGGTAATGGTGATGGAAAAGATTATGGAATAGGTGTTTATACAAAAGCAGGATATAATAAAACTGTAAATACTGATATCAAATTAACAGGAGAAAAAACTATAGGTTTCTATCTTGGAGCAACAGGAAGTAAAGGTTCAACAGTAACTCATAATGGAACTATTGATGTTGGAAGTGGAATAGGAGCTTATATTCCTGAACATTCAAAATTTGTTGCTCAAAATACTACTTTTAATGTAGGAGATAAAGGAACAGCAGTTTACCTAAAAGGTGGAGAAGTAGATTTAGGAAAAACTGGTACTGCAAATATTAATTTTAATGGAACAAATGGAAGAGCAATATATCAAGATGGAGGAACTATAACAACTGGAACAGGGTTGCATATAACTGGTTCAGGAAGTTTCTTAACACTTAAAAATGCTAATTCTAGTATTAATTCTCTTGTAGAAGTAGGAGCAAATGGAATAGGTATAAATGGTATTTATGATATGCCAGGTAAAGACTATACACTTACTTTGGAAAGTCCAAATGGTCATATTAAACTAGGTGGAGATAAAGCAACAGGAATAGCAGCAGTTGTTAAAAGTGGTGTTGGTCCAAATAAAGTAAATATAATAAATAAAGGAGTTATTGAAACTACTTCTGGTGAAAAAACTACTGGAATATATGGAAAAGGTGCAAATATAGAAAATGCAACTGGAGCAAAAATAAATATAGGAGCTAAAGGAGTTGGAATTTATACAACTAATGATAGTAGTCTTGAAAATACTACTCTAAATAATGCTGGTGAAATTAATTTAGAAGGTGATGAAGCAGTAGGAATAGTAGCAGTTAAAGCAAAGACTAACCAAGATTTTGTTGTAGGAAAAATCACTGGAACAAAAAATAAATTAGTTGGAGCATATTTTAAAGAAAGTCTTGCAGCTACAAAAGTTAAAGATTTTGATATTTCTTTAGGAGATAATGCAAAAGGATTAGTCTTTGATGGAGGAAGTGATTTTACAGTAACATCATCATCAACTAATAAAGTAAAAATAGGAGACACAACAGGAAGTAGTCGTGGAATAGGAATAGCAGCTCTTGGAGTAAATGGAACTGTTTCTAACACAGATGTTGTAGTTGGTAAGAACTCTTTGGGACTATATGTAAAAGATAAAAAATTAACATTTGACTTAGCTAGTGGAAAATTAGAATCATCAGATGCAAACAGAAGCTCTATTCTAGCTTATGCTGATGGAAATAACTCAGAAGTTGCTTTAAATGGTGGAGGAACTTTAAAAGTAGGAGCAAATGGTATTGCATTAGGAACTAAGGGTGGAAAAATTACTGCTAATGCTGCAACTACTGTTGAAGTAGACGGAGTAAAAGGACTAGGAGCATATGTAGAAAATGGTGGAAGCATAGATAGTAATTTTGATATTAAAGTTAAGAGTGCTGAAGGTATTGGAATGTATGTTAAAGGTGGAGCAGTAAATTCAGTTGCAAAAGTATCTGAAATAAAAGGAAATAAATCAATAGGATATGTTTTTGAAAATGTAACAAATGCTGTTAATATAACAAATTCAGTTCAATTAACTGATGCTAGTGCAACTGAACAAGTTGGTGTTGTAGCACAAGGAACAGGAAATGGATTAACAGTAACAGGAATATCTGTTGTTGGAAGTGGTAATACAGGAGTATATAGCTCAACAGGTAAAGCAGTTACAAATAATGGAACACTTGATGTTGGAGATTCAACAGGAAAATCTTCTATCGGTATCTATTCAAAAGGTGGAGCAGTAACAAGTAATGGTAATGCTACAATAGGAAAGAATTCAGTTGGTATCTATGGAAAAGATGCAGGTGTTGAATTATCAGGAGATATGACTATTGCTGAAAAAGGTATTGGACTATATGTAGATAATACTGATGCAACTAAAGGAGATACAAAAGTAACTGGTAAACTTGCAGTAGGAGCAAATGGAGCAATAGGAATACAAGCAACTAATTCTAAAATTGAATTAGGAGGAGATTTAACAGTAGGAGATAATGATAGTAAAGGTATATTCTCAAAAGATGCTGGAGATGTAACAACTAATGGGGATATAACAGTAGGAAAGGACTCTGTCGGTATCTATAAAGAAGGTACTGGAAAAGTGGAAACAGCAGCTGGAAAAACTTTAACAATTGCCGAAAAAGGATATGGAATATATTCAAAAGGTGCAGAAGTAATTAATAAGATGAATGTTACAGTTGCTGAAGATGCAATTGGTGCTTATGTAGAAGGTAATGACTTGACTTCAACAGGAACAGTTACAGTAGGAGATAAAGGAGTAGGTTTACTTGTAAAAGGAACTGGAAAGACTTTAACATCAACAGGAAATATTACAGTAGGTTCTAATAATTCAGTAGGACTTTATGCAGGAGATGATGCAAATATTTCTCAATCTGGAGATATCACAGTAGCTGATAACAATGGAATAGGAGTTTATTCTAAAGGTAGTGGAAATGTAACAACTTCTGGAAATATTACAGTTGGTAAAGATTCAATAGGAGTTTACAAAGATGGTAAAGGAACTATGAATATAGGTGTAGCTTCTCAAACAATGACTATTGGAGATAAAGGATATGGAATTTACTATAAAGGAAACTCAGTTGCTGATAGTATAATCAACAGTAATATGAATATGACTTTAGGAAAAGAAGCTGTAGGTATTTATGGTAAAAATACAAAAATTGATCATACAGGAAATATTACAGTAGGAGAAACAACTATAGGTTCTGATGGATATTCTAATCCAGATTCAAATAAAAACTCTATTGGAATATTTGGAGATAATTCAAATATTAACTTTAAAGGAACTATGACAGTTGATAAACCATTATCAGTAGGACTTTATGCAGCAAATGGTGGAAGTATAACAGTAAAAACTGGTTCAACAATAAATGTTAAAAATGGTGGAATTGGTATAATGACAGGTACAAAAGTTGATACTATCACTTTAGAAAGTGGCTCAACTCTTAATGTTGATGGAAAAGCAACAGGAGCAGGAGCAACACCAAAGAATGTTTCATTTGGTATCACAGCATATAGTGGAGCAATTAACAACCAAGGTACAATTAATGTAACAAATGGAGCAACAGGAATATATTTAGCTGGTACAGCTTCATTAGTAAACCAAGGTACAATAACTGTTGATGCTACTTCAAAACCTCAAGATAAACCAGGTACAAATTCAAGTGCTGAACTTGGAGGAATAAAAGTAACTGATAAAGGTGTAGTTACAATAAATGGTAAGGTAATAAATGGAGGAACAATAAAAATTAAAAATGGTAAATTAGATATGGATGGAATGGCTATAGATATTAGTACAGGAAAAGTAATAGTTGATGCTAAGTCTATTTCAGGAGTTGCTGAAGTACTACCTAATTTCTCACAAGGAAATTCAGTACAAAAAGTTACTGTAAAAGATGTATTTAGAACTAAAGATGAAGGAATAGGAGCATTTTCAGGAGATGTTAAATCTAAGTCTGTATCTTGGATAGCTAAAATATCTAAAGATCCTAATGATACAACAACAACTACAAAAGATATAACTATGGTAAGAATTCCTTATAATAGTTTAGTATCTGGTGAAAAATATAAGAACTTAGCTAGTGGACTAGAAGATGTTAGATCAAAGATAGCAGCTACTTCATCATCACCAATATTTAAGTCTTTAGATAATATAAGTTCACATGGAGATTTTGCAAAAGCTATTGCAAATATTCGTGGAGATATATATTCTAATATTCAAGAAAGAATGAAGACAGTTGAAAGTGCTTTTGATAGATCTTATGATGAACTTCTATCTTCATATAATAAAACTAGAAATGTAAATAAATTTAGTGTTATTTATACAGGTGGAGAACATAAAGATAATACATTAGGAGTTTCAGGATACAAGCATAAGACAGTTGGAATATTATACTTAAATGATAGAGAAGGATTTACATATGGTGGAAAATATGGTTGGTCAGCTGGTATTGTAGGAAGTAATTTTGAATTTAAAGGAGATACTAATAAAGGTTCTAAAGAAAGAGTAGTATCAGGAAAATTAGGATTACATTATCAAACTCCATTAAATAAAAAAGATGACAATGCTGGATTAAAATGGTTAACAAGAGGAGAATTAACAGTAAACACTCATAGAACTAAGAGAAATAGCCAAGTAGGAAGAGATACTTATCAAAATAAGGCAAGTTTCTATTCAACTGAATTATCTTGGAAAAATACACTTTCTTATGACTATGATATAAATACAAATTGGACAGTAAAACCATATGCTGGAATTGACATGTCTTATGGTCATATCTTTAAAATAAAAGAAAAGAATGAAGGTTTACCATTAGAAGTAAAAGGTAAAGATTACTTTGTAATAACTCCAAATGTTGGTGTTGAAACAAAATATGTATTACCATTAGGAGCAATACATCAATTATTTACAAAAGTGGATACAGAATTTAGTTATGATGTAACAAAACTATATCATGGTGTAAATCAAGCTAAGATGAAAAATGCTTCAACTGGATATTATGATTTATCTAAACCAGAAAGAAGAAGAGCAAGAGTAGCAGTAGGAGCTGAATTAGGTTTAGAAAAAGAAAATGCATATGGAGTAACATTTAGAGCTGAATATCAAGGCTATAAGAAAAATAGCTTCAATTATGGAGTAAGATTAAATTACAAGTTCTAAAAAATTATATTAATACCCTTTTATATTATAAGAATACTAGATGCAGAAATGTGTCTAGTATTTTTTTTATATAAAGCTAGTTCTTCTGATATATTAATCAAAGTGAAGAAGTTATACATCACAAGTTGTTAAAATATTTTTTTAAAAAGTATATTTTTAACAAGTATCATAAAAAAGTATATACTATGGATATACAAAATATACAAGGAGGTTTATATGGAAGTGTTAAGAGTTCAAAAATGGGGAAATAGCCAAGGAATAAGATTACCAAAAAAAATTTTAAAAGATTTAGGGATAGGTGTAAATGATAAAATATTTAAATTAGCAGTAATTCTTCCAATAATAAATAATATAAAAGATTTTCCATTTCATGTATTATTAGATGAAAGAACAAATATAAAAGGTGCAATATTATGTGAACATTTAAGAACAGTTGATTTAGAAGAAAGAAAATATGATAAGATTGAAGAGATACCAGAAGATTTGTTAGAAGAAGTACTTGAAAAAGTAAGTTTAATTTTTCAATAAAACTGAATAGCACCTATAATCCATATTTTTGAGATTATAGGTGCTGTTTTTTAATTATAAATTATTTATTTCTTTTGTAAAATAACAAGCTACTTCATGATTTTTCTCAATACCTTCTAAAATAGGTTTTTGTCCTTTACACATATCTTTCATAAATTTACAACGCCCTTGAAATACACAACCACTAGGCAAGTTAATAGGACTAGGTACATCTCCCTCAATACTAGTTATCTTTTCAGAAAAATCCATATTGATAGAAAATAAAGAACTTAAAAGAGCTTTTGTATATGGGTGATAAGCACTATCCTTTAATTTTTCTCCTGGCAAAACTTCTAAAATATTACCCAAATACATAACTGCAATTTCATGAGCAAAGGACTGAACAAGTGCAATATCATGACAGATAAAAACTATACATAAATCCCTTTCTTTTTGTAATTTAACTAAAAGTTCAATTATATTTTTTTGTATAGAAACATCAAGAGCAGATGTAGCTTCATCACAGACTAAAACTTCTGGTTCCAATGATAAAGCTCTTGCTATACCAATTCTTTGCTTTTGACCCCCACTCATATTATGAGGATATTTATGAATGAAATCAGCAGGTAGGTCAACCATTTTAAGAAGCTCAATAGCCTTTTTTTCCTTATCTTCTTTTTTTAATCTACCATAGTTAATAAGTGGTTCAGTTAAAATATCTATTACTTTCATCCTTGGACTAAAAGAAGCCCCAGGGTCTTGATAGACCATTTGTATATGTTGTCTACTTTTCCAAATTTCATCTTTAGAAAATTTACTAATATCTTTGCCTTTATAAAAAATTTCCCCACTTGAAATTTTTTCTAAATTCATAAGCATTCTTAAAAAAGTAGATTTTCCACAACCAGATTCTCCAACAATTCCTAATGTTTTACCTTTATACATAGATAAATTTATATTATCACAGGCAGTCAGAGTATTATTTTTAGAAACTTTAAATTGCTTTGTTACATTTTTAGCTTCTAATATTAATTCATTATTCTTAGACAAATCTCTCACCATCCATTTCAGGAATTGCTTTAAGTAATTTTTTTGTATACTCACTCTTAGGATTATTTATAACTTCTTCCCTTGTACCACTATCAACAGCTATACCATTTTGCATAACTACAATTTTATCTGCCATATATGCAGCAACTCCCATATTATGAGTAACTATAATTATACCAGTATGAAATTCATCTCTTATTTCCATCATTTGTTTTACAATTTGAGCTTGAGTAGTAACATCTAAGGCAGATGTAGGCTCATCTGCTAAGATAAGTTCTGGCTCAAATGTAAGAGCCATAGCAATCCCAACTCTCTGTTTCATACCACCAGAGAGTTCATAAGGGTAACTGTTCATAATATTTTTAACTTCTGGCAAACGAACTTTTTCTAGCATAAAAAGAGCTTTTTTTTCTGCCTCAGCTTTGCTTAAATTAGTATGAGCATTTATATATTCAATATATTGAGAGCCTATTTTTCTAATAGGGTTTAATGTAGCACCACAATCTTGAGAAATCATTGAAATAACTGTTCCTCTTAATTCTCTCCACTCATTATTTGAAAGATTTAACAGTGATTTTCCATTGAAAATTATATCCCCAGAAACAACTTTACCCTGTCCTAGAAGCCCACCTATTATTGAACGAAGAACAGTAGATTTACCACTTCCAGATTCTCCAACAATACTTATAATTTTAGCTTTTTCCATAGTTAAAGAAAAATTTTCAACAACAGCATTTTTCTCTCCATATTGTATCGTTAAATCTTTAATTTCTAACATTTTTTCTCCTTCTATTCAGTAACTGTAACATCTTTTGTTAACCAATAATAATCCATTGGGAACATTTTTAGATTTTGTACTTTTTTATTTGAGTATAAGAAAGTAGTTTCATATCCAAAGAATACTGTTGCAGCATCATTCATTATTAATTGTTGAATTTCTATTGCTAATTCTTTTCTCTTTTCTGGATCAAATTCTACATTTAATTTATCTAATAATTCATCAACTTTTGCATTCTTATATCCTGCTTGGTTAGATGCAGATTCACTATCCCAGTTTTCATATAGATATTTTTCAGGGTCTCCTGTATTAGCAGCAAGTACATTCCAAATTAATAAATCAAAATTACCAGAATCTCTCATATCTAAAAGAGTTTCATAGCTAACAGTTTTTAAAGTAACTTTAATACCAACATCTTTTAAATTAGCTTGAGCAGCTTGTGCATAAACTTTTAATTCTTCTCTGCTTGTATATATAACAAAGTTTAAATCAAGTTTAGAACCATCTGGTTTTTCAACAAATCCATCACCATCTACATCTTTATATCCAGCTTTTACTAATATTTCTTTTGCACTTTCAGGATTATAAGCATTTTCATCAACAAGTTTATCAAAACCAAAATCTAATGTAGGAGGGATAGGTGCTTTACCAGGAGTAGCTGCTCCACCTAATAAATTTTCACAATATGCTTTTTTATTTAAAGCTCTAAGTAATGCTTGACGAAGTGCAATATCTTTTAAAACTCCATTTTGATTCATAAAAGCATAAGTAGATCTAAGTGATTTTAATTCTTGAATATTTATATCATCTTGTCCTTCAAAATCAGCCTTATTTTCAATTTTTAGGTTGTAAGCGACTCCAATTTCACCACTTTTTAAAGATAAGGCACGAGTACTTTGGTCATTGATACATTTAAAATTAACTTTTGCAAGACCAGGTTTTCCACCCCAATAATTTTCATTTCTTTCAACTATTGCATATTCAGTAGGTACAAATTCTTTAAATACATAAGGTCCTGTACAGATAGGAGCATTTGTTGTATATTCTTCAACATTATCAGAAGTGTCTATTATTAGGAATAGAGGGTCTGCTAAACATTGTGGTAAAATAGCAACTGGTTTTTCAGTAGTTATTTTTAAAGTTTGTCCATCAGCAACTATTGAAGTAGGTTTAAAGAATCCTTCAGCTCTTTTACTTTTTCTAAATGTTCTTTCAAAAGAAGATTTTACTGCTTCAGCTGTTAAAGGATTACCATTAGAGAATTTAACTCCATCTCTAATTTTAAATTCCCAAGTTAATTTATCATCACTAACCTTCCATTCTTCAGCAAGTGATGGTTCTAATTCTCCATTTTCATCAAAACGAACTAAGTTTTCTCCAACACCATAACGAGTTATAACCCAACTAAAATATTGTTCAGTAGGTTCAAGAGTATCAGCAAAACTTGTAACACCTACAACGAGTTCTCCATTAGCATTTGTTGTTCCTGTTGCAGAAGTTTCTTCTTTTTTATCTCCTCCACAAGCTACTAAAGTAAACATCATTAAAATTGCCATTAGAAAAGCAAAACTTTTCTTTGTAAAAATTTTCATTAATTACCACCTTTCCTTTTTTGTTAATATATTAAAATTTTATTGCTTCTTAAAAATCTTCTTCCTTAATATCAATTAAATCTTTAATATTATCTCCAAGCATATTGAAGACAACCACAACTATGACTATTGCCATTCCAGGATATAACATAAGCCAAGGAGCTTTTGCAAGGTATGTTCTTCCTTCATTTAACATTGAACCCCATTCTGGAATAGGAGGTTGAGCTCCGAAGCCTAAAAATGATAATGCCGAAATTTCAAGCATCAATGCTCCTATATCTGAAATTGCAGTTACTAACATAAGAGTAACCATATTTGGTAAAATATATTTAAATAAAATATCTTTATCTTTACTTCCAGTAAGTCTTGCAGCTTCAACATATAATTCTTTTTTTATTTTTAAAACCATACTTCTTGAAAGTCTTGCATATTTAGGCCAAGTAACTGCTGAAATTGCAATTATTGCATTTGTCATACTAGGACCTAAAAGTCCAGCAATGGCTATTGCAAGAATAATACCAGGGAAAGACACCATCATATCAGCAAGTCTCATTATAATAGTATCAACAATTCCACCAAAGTATCCTGCTAAAAGTCCTAAAGTAGTTCCAAGAGTAAAAACAACAGCAACAAGCATTAATGTCATAAAAAGCGAATATCTAGTTCCATAAATAATACGAGATAGGATATCTCTTCCTAATGTATCAGTTCCTAATAGATTTATTTTATCAGGAGCACGCAAAGGTTTTTCCATTATAGCAATCAAAGGATCTCTAGGAGCAATTTGTTTAGCAAAGATAGCAACTAACACAATAAGTAATGCCATTATAAGAAAAAATACAAGTTGTTTATGTAATTTTATAAATTTTGTTACTTTCAATTAATTTGCCCCCTCAACTCTTTTATCTAAATATTTATATGAAAAATCAACTATAAGATTTATTACTAAATAAATAAGTGCAATAAGTAGTACATAAGCCTGAACCAAAGGATAATCTCTATAAGATATAGCTTTTATAGCTAAGTTTCCCATTCCTGGGAAATTATAAATTATTTCTATAACAGCTGTTCCACCTAATAAACTACCAAGAGATAAACCTAGTAGAGTGATTAAAGGTATTAAAGCATTTGGAAGTACATGTTTTATAAGTATTGTACTTTCTTTTATACCTCTCATTCTAGCCCCTACAACATAATCTTTATTCAATTCTTCTAAAACAGTATGTCTAACTTGCCTTATATATTTTGCTGACATTGCAAATCCAAGTGTAAACGCAGGTAATACTAATGATTTAAAATCAGCCTTACCACCTGAAACAGTTACCCAATGGAGCATTACACCAAAAATACTTAAAAATATTAATCCTAGCCAAAAGCTAGGAATAGAAAGCCCAGTAAAACTTATTGCTCTTACAAAATAATCCTGCCATTTATTAACTTTTAAAGCAGCAAGAATACCTAATGGTAGAGAAATTATTATCATAAATGTAAGCGATAATAAGGAAAGTTTTAATGTTGGCATAAAAGCAGTTTTTATTTTACTCACAACAGGAACTCTTAATGAATAAGATTTTCCAAACTCTCCATGAGCAACGTTAGATGCCCATTTAAAATATTGCTCAGCAAAAGGTTTATCCAGTCCAAGTTCTGCCCTTGTCTGTTCAACTAACTCTGGTGTTGGAATATTTCCACACTCAGTCAACATAATTTCAGCAGGATCACCTGGGGATAAATAAGTTAAACTAAAAGTAAAAAAACTTATTCCAAAAAGTACTACTAAAATTTGTAAAATTCTGTTAACAAAACGATTTTTGACCATTATAATCTCCTTAGTATAGTTATAAATTTCTAACAATAAATAATTTTTAATTCTAAATTTTCTAATATGTTAATGCATAAAATATATTAATTTTCTTAGGAAAATACTCCTAGACATTTTATC